>ENA-OQAB01001249-OQAB01001249.1-human-gut-metagenome-genome-assembly--contig:-NODE-1249-length-12207-cov-2.639321_pt1 | contig 12207 bp, 13 predicted proteins | sample MGYA00242490_ERZ504517 | MGnify/ENA primary metagenome ERZ504517 (study PRJEB26092, sample SAMD00036298) | human gut metagenome | host: Homo sapiens | study: EMG produced TPA metagenomics assembly of...
AGATTCATCTTCCCAGCTTTGTACCACCATCACCAGAATCGACATACCGGTACCAATCGCCTCACCGGTCGACAATGCACCAGACTCTGCGCGCAACCAGCCATCGGAACCACGATTAACCTCAACTTCCATTTCCAGATAGTTGCGGTAATCCAGCAGTTCTTCGCCAATGGTCTGCGGCGTGCGCTGCCCCATATCAATCTGCGGATTAAGACGCTGATACAATTTCGCCAGCGCTTCCGAGAAGGTCAGACGGTTGCTGTTAAACAGATCCTGATGCTGCTCGTGCTGTTCAGAGAGCACATCCAGCAGCATGGCGTGCGTTTCACGCACGTTCACGTTCAGACGTACGCTGTTCACCTGACCAAACGATACGTTCTGCAACCCCTGGTTGAGCATACGGATACGGTTCTGCTCGCGCTGAATGGTTTTGCGAATGATGTTCGCCACGCTGCGGGAACTGATCGCCAGTTTCTGTTCGCGGGAGGTTAACTCCTCGGTCAGTCGGCTAAGTTCGATTTCCATCTGCTCGATGGCTTCCACCGGATCATCGGTACGAATAATATCCTGACGAATACGTTCACGCAGATGCTGATAAACCGCCACGAAGAACTGAATTTTACGTTCCGGACGTTTTGGATCTTCCGACATGCGCAGCACGTCGCGCAGATGTTCGTTATCCGCCACCGCCAGACGCAGCGCACCCAATGCCTTATCCGACATAGAGCGCAAATCATCAGCGGAGAGATAAGCCAGCTCGCGACGGTGTAAGCGCCGTTCAACGCCGTTATCTTTCACCATGCGCATCACTGCACACCAGCCCGCTTTGGCGGTCACTACCTGCTCGCGCATCTCAAAGTAATCCCAGCTCCAGCTTGGCGCAGTTTGCGGGTCAGATTGTCCATCTCCGCTTCGCAGAAAGTCAGTGCTTTTTCCAGCTGGTTGCGGCGGGACCGGTTATTAACTCAGTTGCGCATGCAGCTCGTCACGGCGAATTTCGCGCCCGCTCTTCTGCCCCGCTATCGGCGCGCACGCCGATATCCTGCAATTCACGTTGCAGATCGTTGAGTAGCTCTTTTTTGGTGTCGTAAGAACTTTTCAGCGAAGCCAGCACCTGGTTGTACTGACTCAACTGCGCTGCGTGACCACGCAACGCTTCACGAGCGCGAGTACGCTCCGCTTCCGCCTGTTCCAGACGTTCACGCAGCTTTTCGTTGAGATCGCTATTACCGCTCAGCATTTCTGCCGAGTCAGAATAGCTAAAGTGCGCACGACGCTGCACCACTTCCGTCAGGGCAAACGCCTGCTGACGGGCATCGCGCTGCATCTGCTGAGAGTACGCGTAATCTTCTTTTAGCTGTTCGAACTGTTCCGGGTCGCTCTGCAATACCGAAACGATCGGTTCCAGTTTCGCCAGTTGATTGCCAAACTGCTGAACAAAACGCGCGGCTTCCTGGGCTTCATCCAGACGTTCGCGGATTTCATCGACGCGATCCGCCAGGCTGTCATCAGCCAACAGGTTGAGACGCGGCAGAATGCGGTTCAGCGCCGTAACGCCTTCTTTCGCCTGCTCAAACTGAATACGCTGCTGCTGGTTATCATTTTCATGATTACTCAACGCCCGCTCCAGTTCGACGCGACGGCTGTTCAGTTGACGGATTTCTGCTTCCGGGTCAGACTCAAACGCAACCGCCAGATGACTGCCGATAAAGCGGCTGAACGCCTGATGCAGACGCTGAGTTTTCTGTACATCAAAGGAGAGCGTGGCGAAGCGTTCGGAAAGCACTTCACGCTCGGCATGGAGGCTTTCAATACGGCTTTCACGCGCAGCACGACCAAACAGCGGCACTTCCGGGAAACGTGAATAACGCCACTGACGATCGGCGATTTTCACCACTACCGCTTTTTCCAGCTCATCAACGCTGAACACGCTGTCATCGAATGACTGCGGATCTCCTTCGATCAGATAGAGATCTTCCGGGCAATCGGTCAAGCCTTCCAGGTGTTCAGTTACCTGTGACAGATCTGGCACCACGATGGCGTGGCGTGACGGGCCATACAGCGCTGAGAAGTACGGCGCATCTTCCAGGCTAACGTCGTCATAAATTTCTGACAGCAGCACGCCGCCAAAATCGCTCCGCCAGCGCGTTCAGACGCTGATCTTCAGAGCCGCCAGGCCTGGCCTAACGTTCGATCTCTTCATCGACAGCGTTTTGCGCGCGCCCACTTCATCGCGTTCAACATCGCCTCTCGCTCACGCTCCAGCAACTGTTGCAGATATTCGGTGACGTCCTGGCTGGAGGTAAACTCTTCACCGCACTCTCGCTCAACTGGTTGAGACTGTTTTGCGCTGCCAGCCAAACCGGCGCACGCTGCATCAAACTCTGAATGCGAGACTGCAGCTGTTCCTGTTCCTGGCGCAGTGCCATGCGCTCTTCACGGGCGTTAGACACGCTATCGGAAAGAGAGGCAATGCGCGCTTCCAGCTCCTGATGCAGAGCTTCCAGTTCATCAATATCAAAATTCTTGCCCTGACGTTTGCAGAAGTCTGCCAGCAGGCGTTCGGCTTCTTGCTGCTCGCGCAGACGCTGTTCCAGTTCCTGATCGGTCACAGGGCATCCCCTCCTTCCAGCTTCGTCTTTAGTTTCAGGAGCGCGCGGCGGTACTTGGACAGCACCGTGGACAGGGGCAGCTCCAGCAGGCCTGCAATCTCCCTGTGCTTCCAGCCGGTCACCGCGTGGAGCAGCACAATTTGCCGTTCGTCATCCGCCAGCGCGGTGAGGGCGGCGTCCAGCACCTGCCGGTCCTCCACCGTCACCATCGGGTTCTCCGCTGCCAGCCGTTCCCAGTCCTCCAGAGCCATGTCCTGGGTCCTGCCCCGCTCCCGCAGCTTCATCAGGGCGAGGTTGCGGGCGATGGTCAGCAGCCAGGCCAGCGGTGTGCCCTGGGGACGGTACTGATGGGCGTTTTCCCAGGCCCGCACAAAAGCGTCCTGGGTCACATCCTCAGCGTCATGCCGGTTTTTCAGGTAGGATAGGGCCAGGCCGTACACCGACGTCCGCGTGCGGTGGTACAGCTCTGCCAGCGCCTCCTGATCCCCCCGGCCAGCCGGGCCATCAGCGGCTCCAGCAGCTCCGGCGCAGTGGCGGTGCGGCGCTCCTCTGCCATTGTCTCAAGCAGGATTAACATGGTGTCGCGCTCCTGTCATCTTCTTAATGTACGGGAGCAGCGTTTTATTGCGCCGCCCCTCTCTTTTTTCCCGATTTTATTATATCCCATTCAGCCGCTAGGAGTAAAGCCCTTTTTTGCTGGGCCCAAGCCGCTTTGTACCGCGGCACAGGAGTGCTTATTCCTGAGCCCCCATGGCCGCCTCCAGCTTCTTGAGTGCTTTTTTCTCAATGCGCGATACCTCGCGCCGCGGTTATTGTAACCAGAGGTCCATTAAAAAAGCGCCTCCGGCGGGCAGAAGCGGAAGTGGATGATGAGCTCCCTTTGTTCAGTTAGCTCCACCCGCTCAATGAGGCTTACCAGAAGCTCCCGGTTGTCACCAGCCTCATCCAGAAAACGCTGAACCAGGGCCCCGGCCTTGTCCCCGGCCTCCGGGCTTTCCCGGCGTTCCAGCTCTGTCACACGCCGCTCCAGTGCGCCGCGCTCCTCGCGGGCCTGCCGGTAGAGCCGTGCAAAATCCGCCTCGGCCAGCAGGCCACTGAGCTGATCCAAATACATCCGGTCCAGGACGGTGGTCAGGCGGCCTATTTTGGCCCGCAGGGCCCGGATTTCCGCCGTGGGATTTTCCCCTCCATGAGCCTCTGCTACGGCAGACCGGGCGGCGGGCAGCAGGGCCGCAGGCTCCAGGCAGGCCCCGCAGGCCTCCCGCAGCTTGGCTACCACGGCACGAGTGACGGTCTGCTCCTGAATGGAGTGGCAGGTGCAGCCCCCTGTCTTTGTGAACCGCTGGTAGGTGCGGCAAACCAGATACCGCACATCCTCCCCCCGGCTGTTTTTCCGGTTGAGCACCGCCAGCGGGTGCCCGCACTCGTGACAGAAAAGCAGCCCTTTCAGCGGAAACTCATAGGTTCGGCTGCGGGTGTGCCGCCGGCTGGCCAACAGACGCCCCACCCGTTCAAAGGTCTCCGGCGTCACCAGCGGCTCATGGGTTCCCTCCACCACCACCCAGTCCTCCGGTAGCTGCCGAATGCACTTTTTGCTCTTGTAACTGACCTTCCGTCGGCGCCCCTGTACCATATTCCCAATATAGGTTTCGTTTTGCAGCATCTCAGAGATGCGCTCACCGCTCCACTGTCCGGTACCGGAGGGATACAGGCCCGCGTAGCACCCCGGCGATGGGATGCCCTCAGCGTTGAGCTGCGCGGCGATCTGGCGGCAGCTCAGGCCCTCCAGCGCCAGCCGGAAAATACATCGTACCACCGGCGCGGCCCCCTCGTCCACCACAATTTTGTTCTTTTCCGCAGGGTGCATCTGATAGCCATATACCGGCTTGCCGCCGATAAACAGCCCTTTTCGCTGTTTGTCCCGCTTGACGCTGGAGATCTTTTTGGAGATGTCCTTTGCGTACATGTCGTTCATAATGGCCCGGAACGGCGTGATCTCGTTGGCGCTGGAGTCCACACCGGTGTCGATGCCGTCCAACAGGGAGATGTACCGCACACGGTGTTCCGGGAAATAGCGCTCCATATAGTGGCCGGTCATGATGTAGTCGCGCCCCAGCCGGGACAGATCCTTGGTAATCACCATGTTCACCCGTCCGGCCTCAATGTCCCGCAGCATCCGCCGGAACTCCGGGCGGTCGAAACTGGTGCCCGACCAGCCGTCGTCCACATAGAGGCCGGCCACCGGCACCCCCCGCTGGCGGGCAAAGTCCTCCAGCATGGCCCGCTGGTTGCTGACGCTCTCTGAGGGCCCGTCGGTTTCGTCCTCCCTGGACAGCCGGATATAAAGTGCGGCGCGGTACCTCTCCGCCCCTTCTATCTCCAGGTACATGAGTTACCCCCAGGGGTGTCCTTGTAAAGTTCCCGCGCCAAAAAGGCGCGGAATGAGCCTTGTACCAGTTCCTTTGCCTCCGCCCCTCCATCGGTATAGGTACACCGTACCGTCATTTCCCGCTTCCGCTGTCCCAAGCATATCCCTCCTTGCTACTGCTTGGTAAAGCTTATGCGGCAGGCGGCGTTCCTTGCCTGTCCAGTCAAACTTAAAGAAAGGGGCGTCCCGATCGGGACGCCCCTTTCTTTAAGCTGTTACATAAAAAGTTTGCGTACGGGAATCGGATCCAGAAGCATCTTCTGCAAAGATAGTTACTTCTACACGGTATTCTTCACCTGAAATTCCATTATAATAAATTGTATTACCATAATAATATGTATTATTTGCACTCATTCCGCTACCATTTTGGTCAATCGAATTCGCATAAACCCAAATGCCATTAACCTGTTGGTATACAGTGATCCTCTCTGCCCCGATATGCTCCATTTTTCCAGTACCGTCCACCGAAAAAATGATTGCTATCCTTCCATTTCCAGTTGACTTTACGTCCATACTATAGCTCATAATTTGTTTGCTCGCTCGAGATGGTTCTGTATCATAGGCAAACACTGGAACCATAAGATAAATTGCAATAATAAAAATGCTAGCCACAAACTTTAATTTAGTTCTAGTAAACATCTCTTCTGGTCACCCCTCATAAATTGAATTGAGCATTTTCTGTAGCTCAGTTTCATTAATATCTCCACTTATAGAGCATTCAATGTTTCCTTCAGTCCAAACTGCAACCCATTTCCCGAGATTTTCGAATAAATAATGCGTAATTCCATTAATTTTATATTCCTTGACTTTATTTGTATCCTTTTCAAACGAAGTTATCGGAGCTTCTGCATTGTTATATTTGTTACAAAATATTGTAATAACTCCTGTTTCACTAACATAATAAGCTCGAATTTCCACCTTATCTACTTCAGATATGTAATTCACAATAACACGATCTGGTGAAAATCCTTCAGGAAACCACTTTGGGACAAGTTTTACTGCAATATCGAAATCATCTAACGCATCCCAAATACTGGAGTATTTCCCTTCTTTCGCTTCAGAAATCTCCTTATTATAAAAATTATTCATTACAGTTTTATTTAATAACAAAAACTTATCATCTGTCCACGCACCAAACATCTGAAACACATTCTCAAAACCAAGCGCAGGGGGCAATGCGATACACACCACCACAGCCGCTACTATGACAACGCGTCGAAAAAAGTGGCGTTTTGGCCTTCTTTGGGGCCGGTACTCTGTCTGAGAGGGGGCTGGTTCTGATGGGGCTGTTCCGGGGTTCTCTGCCGGGTAGAGGGACAGGTCCTCCCCCTCCGGGGTATTATAGTACTGCTGAAACTCCTCCCATGCCTGCTCGGGGTCGGGGAGAAGCCCTGTCGGATGTCTCTCTTCTCTCTCTAAGACCACCTCCACAATTGCGTCTATATAAGCTTTGTCCTCGGGCGTTTCTGCGGGCGCCGGCGCAGCGGCCAGCAGCTCCAGCAGCTTTTGGGTGCTCAGGCGGCTTAGATAGGCGTAGTTCTGATTTTTGCTCGGGCTTGCCATTCGATTGCGCCCCCTTCAATAATTTATATGTAGACAGCATCCTGTTTTTGGACAGGTCTCAAAAAAATCGCTCCGGGTGCTCCTCTATGGCGCGGCGGAGCTTTTTCTGCGTCCGCTCCACGCGCTTGTAACAGGCCCATAGGAAAATGCCAGCCGCCTTCGCCGCATCCACATAGGTCCAACCATCCAGGGTCACTCTTCGGAACAGGGTAAAATCCTCCTCGGAGACGACATCCAGACACAACTGCACCAATTCGCGGTCGCTGTCGTCCCATTCTGACGGTTCGCTCTCCGGCAGAAGCACTTCCAGCGGAAGAAAGGTCCGTTTCTGGCGGGCCTGCTCCCGCAGCATGTTCTTCGCCACCAGCCCCGCCGTTTTCCGCAGCCATCCGGCGGGATTTGGGCTGCTCATCATCTCCTCCGGCTTTTGGCACGCAATCCGCGCCGCTTCCTGAATGGCAACCTGTGCCGAGGGCATGTCCTTTAATATGGGGTAGAGCTCGAGGAGCATCCGCTTAAAATTCGCGTGGTAGATTTCCTCCAGGAATTTCCCCTGTTCCTCATTCATGTATCATTCCCCCCTCGCCTGTTCTCTCTCTCTTTATTTTATCACAGGTGCTCCGGCTTTTCTTCCCTGCATTTTACCGGCTGTCTGGCAGGCCCTGAAAAAACTCCTCATAAGAAACGCCGTAAATCTGCTTCAAAGCGATCAGGACGCTGACCCGGATACTGTAGCGGCCCAGTTCCATCTGGGAGATGATTTCCCGGCTGACAGGGAGGCCCATGACCTGGAGCTTTACCGCGACCTGCTCCTGGGACAGTCCAGCCTGCTTGCGCAGGCGATGCAGGTTTTTGCCAATTGAGATATCCTGCTTAATTTTCTCTGACATGAAGACCTCCTTAAAAATCAAGCCTGGAACCTATGGATTCCGTTTGATTTTACCTTGGTATTTGCGCCAGATACGGAATGTATTCATTCCAAACGGCTGTCAAAGAAAAAAAGTATCCTATTCCGTGGATATTGTCGACTTCCTTGGAAATTAACCCCACAAAAAAATGCAGATTCCTCTCCCATCTTTCAATCATTTGTCCAATTTCCCTCTTTTGCGTACATATAGTTTTTGGAAAGCCTATCGGAGGTCAAGCAGCGGATGCGCTCCATCCACCAGAGGGTCGCTTGCGGCTCGGTCCACACCAGTCATGGACGCTCCCTTACATCTACTTTTTGAAAAAAGGAGTCTGTCCTATGACAAATTTCACCCTGTCACCTACTTTTGACGCGGCAAATGCCTCTCAAAAGGCAGAGCTGCTCCTGCGCCGGCTGGGCGTGCGCAGAAACCTGGTCGGATTTGACTACACCGTATACATGTCTGTGCAGGTGGCGGCCAATCCCAGCTCCCTCCAGTTGATCACCAAGCGTCTCTACCGGGAAACCGCCAAGCAGTTCCATACCACCTCAATCGCGGTGGAGCGCGCTGTCCGCACCGTAATCGGGGACTGCTGGAAACTTGAGGACCACAGCCTTCTGGATACCCTGGCCGGACGGCGCCTGACCCGCAGTCCCTCCAACAGCGTATTCATTGACCTGGTGGCCGGATACCTCCGGTATCCGCTGAGCTGACTGTACCACTGGTGTTGATGTCGGCCGCACGTCCGGCACTCCGGGCCTCCCTCCGAGAAGCTGGCTTTTCCCGCTCTGACACCGCAGTGAGGGTGGCGTCTCCGTCCGGGCCGTCCCGGCCCCCGGAGACATCCCCCTCCGCGCTTGCAATAGCCGCGGCGCGATACATAGGAGCGGGAGATGCCGCACTGGGCCGCGATCTCCCGCTGGGTCAGGGGCGGGCGGGCATTCAGGCCATACCGGAGGGTGATGATCATGGCCTCCCGCTCGTCCAGGCATCGCTTGACGCACCGGCGCACCTTGGCGCAGGAGTCACGGGCATCCAGCTCCTCCAGCATATTGTCGTCCACGCTGATGGTGTCCATCAGCGACAGGGAGTTGCCGTCCCCATCCCCGTCAATGGAGTCCGACAGGGAGACCTCCCCCTGCAGCTTCCGCTGGGCGCGGAAGTGCATCAGGATCTCGTTTTCGATACAGCGGGAGGCATAGGTGGCCAAGCGCACGTTCTTGTCCGGCTTGAAGGTGCTGATCCCCTTGATCAGTCCGATGGTGCCGATGGAGATCAGATCGTCCTGATCCCCGTTGGGTGTATAGTACTTTTTCATGATGTGCGCCACCAGGCGCAGGTTGTGCTCGATGAGGATGTTCCGCGCCTCCAGATCACCCTGCGCCATCCGCTCCAGGTACATCCGCTCCTCCTCCGCTTTCAGCGGACGGGGGAAGGAGCCGCTTCCCCCGCCGGAGAGGCGCAGGGTGAAGAACAGGCTGTTGAGCATCAGCAAAATCCACGCAGTGAACATTTATCACACCTCCATAGTTCCACTCTATTCCGCCCGCGTCTGTCCCTATGTCAACGATCCTGTTCCATGCGGGCTTCCCCTGCGGAACGTGAACGAAATTGACGGTTTTTCCCCCCATGCTTTTAGTAGAACTGCTAATTTTTAAAAATCGCTCCCTCTATATTTACGAACCGCTGCCAGAGGCTATAATTTATCGTGGTCGGAAATGAGCAAAATTTTTTACGAAAATTTGACCGCGGAGTCAGATTTGGGGGGAGCATTGTGGATATTGCGAATATAGTCGCCATGTTTGGCGCCATCGCCACGTTCCTGTTTGGTATGTCCACCATGACGGACGGCCTGGAGAAGCTCTCCAGCGGCCGGCTGGAGCATATCCTGGAGCGTCTTACCAGCAACGTATTCAAGGGGGTCCTTCTGGGGGCCGTCGTCACCGGGCTGATCCAGAGCTCCGCCGCCACCACCGTCATGTGCGTCGGTTTCGTCAACGCGGGCATCATGAAGCTGGAGCAGACGGTGGGCATCATCATGGGCGCCAATATCGGCACCACCGTCACCGCGCAGTTGCTGCGCCTGGGTGATATCGACGCGGACAACATCGTGATGATGTTCCTGCAGCCCTCCTTCCTGGGGCCCATTCTGGCGGTTGTGGGCATCATCTTCTACATGTTCATCAAGGGCGGGCACAAGCGCATTGTGGGCCAGATCGTGCTGGGCCTGGGCCTGCTGTTCATCGGCATGAACACCATGTCCTCCGCCGTGGAGCCGCTGAAGAATCTTCCGGAGTTCCAGTCGGTGTTTACCGCCTTCTCCAATCCCCTTCTGGGCGTAGCCGTGGGAGCGGCGGTCACCGCCCTGCTCCAGAGCTCCTCCGCCTCTATGGGCATACTCCAGGCCATCAGCACCACCGGCGTGGTTTCCTTCAACATCGCCATGCCGCTGATTATGGGCCAGAACATCGGCACCTGCATCACCGCGCTCATCTCGTCGGTGGGCGCTTCCAAAAATGCCAAGCGGACCGCCATGATTCACCTCTTTTTCAACATCATCGGCTCGGTCTTTTTTCTGGTGGTTCTGTACGCGGGCAACGCCCTGTTTCGCTTTCCGTTCTGGGAAAACACCATGGACATGGGCTCTATCGCCAACCTCCACCTGGCGTTCAACATCGCCTGTACTGCCCTGCTTCTTCCCTTCCACCGCCAGCTCGTCAAGCTGGTCAAGGCGGTGGTGCCCGGCGACGCGGAGGAGCGGGAGCTGTCCGTGCTGGACGACCGTTTCCTGTCCTCCCCCTCCCTGGCGCTGGAGCGGGCCCACGATGCGGTGGTGCAGATGAGCGAGTTCGCCCGGGACAACTACCGGCTGGCTGTGGAGCTCATCTGGAAATTTGACGCCAAGAAGCTGGAGCGGCTCAACGAAACCGAGGTGGCGCTGGACAAGCTGGAGGGTCTGCTGGACAACTATCTGGTCAAGCTCACCGACCGGGCGCTGACCGCCGAGGAGAGCACCCCGGGTGTCCGAGCTGCTGCACACCCTGTCTGACTTCGAGCGCATCGGCGATTACGCCGTCAACGTTTCGGAGAGCGCGGTCGTCCTCCACGACCGGAACATTACCTTCTCCCCCCAGGCCCGGGCCGAGCTTGAGAGGCTCACCGCGGCGGTGGGAGAGACGCTGGACAAGACGGTAGCCTGCTACCAGAGCCGCCAGCGCACCCTGGCTGTCCAGGTGGAGCCGCTGGAGGAGGTTGTAGATCTGATCGCCGCCACCCTGAAAAACCGCCATGTGGAGCGCCTGAAGGCCGGTGAGTGCACCATCGAGCTGGGCACCCAGTTCCTGGAGCTGCTGATCAATCTGGAGCGCATGTCCGACCACTGTTCCAACGTGGCTCTGCACATCCTGCGCCAGACCTCCTCGCCCGACGACAAGGTGCGCATCGACTCCCACGCCTATATGCACGAGCTGCATCACGGCGGTTTCAACCAGGAGTTTGACGACCTCTTTCAGGAGTACCGGACAAAATACTTCCAGCCCATTGCCGGGGACCCAGAGCGCGTTTGATAAAAAAGTACCCCCTGCCGCATGCGGCAGGGGGTACCTTTTTGCTATTCATAAGCATAGCAAAGTTGGCCATGCGCCGCTTACCGCGGCACAGCCATGCGATTACGGGACGGCCCGCATGCGCAAACACTTCATGCACCTGAGCTTTTGCAATTTTTTCGTGGTGCGCCCTGTTGGAGTGTTATACGCCTTCACCGGTCACGTCGCAGAACTCCGGCTCCTCCCCCAGCGCGAACTGGAGGGGGCGGTCTCCCTTCAGCAGGCGTGAGAGCTCCACATAGCGCACCCGGCTGTTCCGGTAGGTGAGCCAGTAGAAGCGCATGGACTCGGCGCAGAGGACGGAGGAATACACCGTGTAGTCATAGGGCACCACGCCCCGGTCTGGGGGGGTGATCTCCCCCGGCCCGGTGAGCTCCACCGCACCCAGAGGAAAGGCGGCGCTGTGGAGCAGGCGGAACAGAAGGGACACCCCCTCCGCTTCGTCCCCACCCTTGACCGCGTGCTCCCGGAGGAAGGCCAGCCGCACGAAGCGGGAGGGGGACGACCAGTCCCCGGGCAGGCCGGCCGCCCCGCTGCCGGAAAAGCAGGGCTCCAGCCGCTCCCCGCCCCAGGCCAGCTCTCCGTAATCCAGGGGCCGGAGTTGGGGATAGTTCAACAGATTGGTACGGTGCCACGGGTAGCCGGGGCTGTTGGTCATCACCCCAACCGTGTTCCGGTAGATGTGCAGCCCGTCCCGGTCGGACTCCACCACGATGCTCTCCCCGGTGCGGTCGGAAAACATCCAGTGGATGGGCGGCACGGTCCCCAGCATGGGGATGGCCACCAGCGACACCCGCTCCTCCAGTGCGCGGGCCACCTCCTCCACCGAGGCACAGGTGGCCAGGCACCAGGTCACCAGGAAGGGCGGCTGGAGGGGCAGGGTGCCGGGCCGCGCCTCCGGGGCAAAGTGGGCAAACGTGCGGTAGTAGAGCTGGCCGCCCATCAGGCCCTTCTCGTTGAGGCCCTCATACAGGGCCGGGGTGGAACGCAGCACCAGGGAGCCGATGCCCACCGCAGCGTAGGCCGCCGTACAGCGGGTGGACGGCTCCAGATTGCCCTCCAGCTCGGTACCGCAGGCGTAGAACACCTGT
>ENA-OQAB01001251-OQAB01001251.1-human-gut-metagenome-genome-assembly--contig:-NODE-1251-length-12189-cov-3.656110_pt1 | contig 12189 bp, 10 predicted proteins | sample MGYA00242490_ERZ504517 | MGnify/ENA primary metagenome ERZ504517 (study PRJEB26092, sample SAMD00036298) | human gut metagenome | host: Homo sapiens | study: EMG produced TPA metagenomics assembly of...
CAATCTGTCCATGAAAAAGAAACGATTTGTAATCAGTATGAACCCAGCAGAGTTTTTGGAACAGGTATTAAATTTTTAAAAACAAGATATTTTGAAAAAGAGGAAGGAAAACAATTCATGCGTATGTTGTGTAAAAAGCGTGGATACAGATTTCAATTTTTCCCCGGAAATGGTATAATTAGTTTCAAACGCAGCTAAAATATTTGGCCGCTGCCATATCATTCAATGGGATGCCGCGCCGGCTCAGGAAAGATGCTGCTAAGTGACTGGGGAAGGGAGGAGATAGCATGAAACGATACAGGGCGGTGAGAGGAAAGGAAGCCCCCTGGCAGACAAAGGCGGTAAAATCGGCGGTTCATCTGTTCCGGGGAACATTTGATATAGAAGATTCAGGAACGGAGTCTTCAGAAACAGAATATGCAGAGATAGAAAATTCGGAAGAAGAGGCGCAGGCAGCAGAAAAAGAACAGCCGGAGGATACCGCCAGGATCTGCCTTCCGGGATTTGGACTTCCGGTGAAAAATCCTGCCATAAGGGAGAAAACCCTTCTGTGGAAAAATCTGAAACGAGTTCAGCGGGAGAATGGAATTACTGAGAGCAGACCGATTAGGGAGGACAGACTGGACTTCTGCATGGAGATGCCGGAGGGAGAAGGACGCAGCTTTGTGCTTTTTCGGACGATTTTAGAGCTGAACCAGGCTTATGGTCTTCTGAAATTTATTGTAGCGGTTCCCTCTGTGGCGGAGAGGCTTAAACTGGCGGAAGCAGCGAGAAAATTTTCCGGATGCTTTTTGAAGCTGGGGTATCCCGGCCTTTCCGACTGCTGTTTTTCCTGCCGGGGAGAGAATCTCAGGGAAGTCAGTACGCGGTTAGTAGAGTCGGAGAGGCTTTCCATCTGCATTATGAATATTCAGACCTTTAACAGGGGGACGAACCGGCTGAGAGCGGCCGACGAGTACGGACAGGTGCTGTGGGAAGATATAAGAGCGGTAAGGCCTGTGGTGATTCTGGACGAACCTGGAGCGGACAGCGGAGTTTCGGAGCTGCAGGAAAGCTCCGGGGCATTCCAGGCCTTGGAAGGATTAAATCCCCTGTTTACCCTGCGCTTTCAGTCAAAGGCGGGATCTGCGGAAAACAGGATTTTCAGTCTGACAAGGGAAGCTGCGCTGCGGCAGGGAGCGGTGAAGACATGCTTTTTAAAGAACCCCAAATCTCAGGAGGGGGAGGAGGGACTGGCTGAAGAGAAGATCCGCCTGGCTGTAAGGCTTCATATTGAAAAGCAGCTGGAGCTTTTAAGAGCAGGGCGGCGCGTAAAATGCCTGATCTTTATTTTTTACAGCGGCTTCCAGCCATGAGAGAGAGCGGCTGCTGACGCTTTTTGAACAGGCTTATCAGGAGATTCTGGGAGAGTACGACGGCCAGATCCGCCAGATGGGTGAAGAGGCGCTTTCTGTATTCTGCCGGGAGCCGGAAAAGGCGAGGAAGGTATTTCTGGGGATAGATAAGAGCGGACGTGAGCGCGAGCTGGACGGCTGGGAGAAAAAGGACGCCGGAAGCTTTCGAAAACGCCTGCTGGAGGACGTGAACCGCGGAATCGGAGAAATTCTGAGAGAAAGCGAAACGCTCTCTTCTTTTGAACGCCAGGAAGCGTTTCTCTTCGCCCATCCGGCGCTGCGAAGAGGCTGCGGAAGCGGAAACCTGTTTGTGATTTGCTGTCTGGATTCCGGGGTGCCGGAGGCGTCCCTGAGAAAAAAGGCAGCCTGCGGACAGTGGCTGTCAGAGGATCAGGAGGGGGAATCAGCTTTCCGGTGATGAGACAGAGAGTCTCTGGGTGATTGGAGAGGGAATTCCGGAGGATCCTTACTGGAACTGCGGGAAGGAGACTGCATGTTCAGAGCCGTTTCAGAAGGCCCTTGAATCGTTAGAGAGGATAAAGAAGGAGCCGGCTTTCGCAGCGCCTTCAGGACTTTCGCGGCTTACAGAGGAAGAGAGAAACGAGCTGTTGTCCTGTATGGACAGAGCGGAGGAGCTTCTGAAAAAGGCTGCAATCCTCTAGAAAAACGTGAAAGAGCAGAGAAAATCCGGGAAAGAATGAACATGCAGGTAGAAATGCATTGCCAAACACAAGTGTTTTCATATACAATAGGAAAATCGAAAGGAGAAGCGTATGCAGAATTATTCAGGTGAAGTGGGTTTAATGTATCATTTACAGATCAGAAAAGGCGACGTGGGCCGGTATGTGATCCTGCCGGGAGATCCGAAACGGTGCCAGAAGATCGCCCAGTTTTTTGACGATCCGGTGCTGGTGGCTGACAGCAGGGAGTATGTGACCTATACTGGAACGCTGGACGGGGAGAAGGTAAGCGTGACTTCCACGGGAATCGGCGGCCCTTCCGCCTCCATTGCCATGGAAGAGCTGGTTCAGTGCGGAGCCGACACCTTTGTCCGGGTAGGAACCTGCGGAGGAATCGATCTGAATGTAAAGGGAGGCGATATTGTTATCGCTACAGGCGCGGTCCGCATGGAGGGAACCAGCAAGGAGTACGCGCCTATCGAATTTCCGGCAGTGGCGGATCTGGAGGTGGCCAACGCTCTGGCAGCAGCGGCAAAGAAGTTGAATATGCCTTATCACACAGGCGTAGTGCAGTGTAAGGACGCCTTTTACGGACAGCACGATCCGGAGCGGATGCCAGTCAGCTACGAACTGTTAAATAAGTGGGAAGCCTGGAAGCGCCTGGGCTGCAAAGCTTCTGAGATGGAGTCGGCCGCCCTCTTTATTGTAGCCGCTCATCTGGGCGTGCGCTGCGGTTCTGATTTCCTGGTGGTGGGAAATCAGGAGAGGGAGAAGCTGGGGATGGAAAATCAGATCTGCCACGATACGGAGGCGCCTATCCGCGTGGCGGTGGAGGCGATCCGCAGCCTGATTAAGGCCGACAGGGAGAAATAGCAGAAAAAGGCAGATCAGCCGTTCAGAGTATGAAAAAGCCGGAAAAGACAGAAAAAAGAGACAGAAGGAGGCAGAAATTAAAATGGGACAGTATAAGAAATACAAGCGTGTTTTTACAATCGTATTAGATTCCCTGGGAGTAGGAGCCATGGAGGATTCCGCCCAGTATGGAGACGTGGGGGTGGATACCCTGGGACATATTGCGGAGTATGCAGAGAGCCTTGAGATCCCCAATCTCAGGAAGCTGGGCATGGCAAATCTCCATCCGATGAAGCAGAACGCGCCGGTGGATCGCCCTATGGGAAAATACATGAAAATGAGGGAGAAAAGCTGCGGGAAGGACACGATGACCGGCCACTGGGAGATGATGGGACTTCACATTACCAAGCCGTTTCAGACCTTCACAGACACAGGATTCCCCAAAGAGCTGATCGACGAGCTGGAGAAGCGGACCGGCAGGACAATTATCGGAAATAAGAGCGCCAGCGGAACAGAGATCTTAGACGAGCTGGCGGAGGAGGAGATTGCCACAGGCCATCTGATCGTCTATACATCGGCAGACTCGGTGCTTCAGATCTGCGGAAATGAGGAGACTATGGGACTGGAGACCCTGTACCGCTACTGCGAGATTGCCAGAGAACTGACCATGCGGGACGAGTGGAAGGTGGGACGCGTCATTGCAAGGCCTTATGTGGGCAGGAAAAAGGGCGAGTTCAAGCGCACGGCCAACCGCCATGACTACGCTTTAAAGCCTTATGGCCAGACGGCGTTAAACGCCATGAAGGACGCTGGATACGATGTGATTTCAGTGGGAAAAATTTTCGATATTTTTGACGGAGAGGGACTGACGGAATCCAACAAGTCCAAGAGCTCTGTCCACGGCATGGAGCAGACCATTGAGATTGCAGAGAGAGATTTTACAGGCCTCTGCTTCGTAAACCTGGTGGATTTCGACGCTCTGTGGGGCCACAGAAGAGACGTGAAGGGCTACGCAGAGGAGCTTGAGAAGTTCGACGAGAAGCTGGGAGAGCTGCTTCCTCTTCTGAAGGATGACGATCTGCTGATTCTGACGGCAGATCACGGCAATGATCCGACTTACACAGGAACGGATCACACCAGAGAAAAGGTTCCCTTTATCGCCTGGTCTCCGTCCATGGCCTGCGGCGGCGAGATGGAGGAGAACGATACCTTTGCAGTGATTGGAGCTACCATTGCGGACAACTTCGGCGTGGCCATGCCGGAGGGAACGATCGGATCCTCCAGACTGGAAGAAATTGAGAAATAACAGGAGAATAATCAGGAGAAAAATATGGAAAAACAGGAAATTTTAAAGCGTCTTGATCACACTCTGCTTCAGCAGACAGCTGTCTGGGAGCAGATTAAGGTTCTCTGCGACGAGGGCATGGAATATGGAACAGCGTCTGTGTGCATTCCGCCCAGCTTCGTAAAAAGAGCGAAAGAGTATGTGGGAAACAGACTGGCTGTCTGCACGGTTATCGGCTTTCCAAACGGCTATATGACTATGGCTGCGAAGGTTTTTGAGACAGAGGACGCAGTGAAAAACGGAGCCGATGAAATTGATATGGTTATCAATATCGGCATGGTAAAGGAAAAAGATTATGACGGCGTCCTGGCTGAGATCCGGGGGATCAAGGAAGCCTGCCGCGGAAAGCTTTTAAAGGTTATTATCGAGACCTGCCTGCTGACTGAGGAGGAGAAGGTGGAACTGTGCCGTGTGGTTACAGAATCAGGAGCTGAGTACATTAAAACCTCCACAGGATTCTCCACAGGCGGAGCTACGTTTGAGGATGTGGCCCTTATGAGAAAGCATGTGGGAAGCGGAGTGAAGGTAAAGGCGGCAGGCGGAATCGCCAGCGTTTCAGACGCAGAGAAGTTTATTGAGCTGGGCGCAGACCGTCTGGGAACCAGCCGTCTGATCAAGCTGCTGGAGGCAGAATAACAGAAAAAAGGGACTGACGGGAAAGGGAGGAATACTCCCTTTCCACGTTTTTTCATAATCCGGTTGACAGCCGGATTATTTTGTTGTATAACTGTATTAAGTAATTAATACAACAATACAATGATACAGATGGCCGGATACAGCAGACGGAGACGGACTGCTTTCAGGAAGAAAATGAGGTGAAAAAATGGAATGGAAAATTACAGACGACAGGCCTATCTGGATGCAGCTTTCAGAACAGCTTTCTGCCCAGATAGCGGCGGGGACTTACGGGCCGGGAGAACGGCTCCCTTCAGTCCGGGAATTTGCAGCCCAGGCAGGGGTGAATCCTAACACCATGCAGAGAGCGATGGCTGATTTGGAAAGCCAGGGGCTGATTACTACAAACAGAACAGCAGGAAGGTGTGTGACGCAGGATATGGAAAGGATTAAACAGGTCAGAAACAGCCAGGCCAGGGAGCAGGCCATCCGTTTTTTAGAGCAGATGGGAAGTCTGGGATACACGAGAGAAGAGATTAAACATGTACTGGAAGAATTGTTTGACACGATGAAGGAGGAGGGGACAGTATGAGCAGGGAAATTTTAGTTTGCAAAGGCTTGGGGAAAAATTTGGAACCAGATACGCTTGAAGGATGTGGATCTTACCATAGAAAGCGGAAAGATTATCGGACTTTTAGGGACCCAACGGTTCGGGAAAGACGACTCTTATGAAGCTGGCCAACGGCCTTTTAAAGTCGGAGGAGGGATGGCTGTCCATTGACGGAAATGAACCTGGTGTTGAGACCAAGGCGGTGGTTTCTTACCTGCCGGATCAGACCTACTTTGCCGACTGGATGCGGGTATCGGATCTTTTGAATATGTTTTCTGATTTTTACAAAGATTTCGACAGACAGAGGGCGGCCGCCATGCTGAAGGATCTGGATATTTCCGAGAAGGCCAGGATGAAGTCCCTCTCCAAGGGAAACAAGGAGAAGGTTCAGCTGATTTTGGTGATGAGCCGGAATGCCAGGCTGTATCTTTTAGACGAGCCTATAGGAGGCGTAGATCCGGCGGCCAGAGAGTACATTCTGCAGACGATTCTCACCAATTATTCAGAAGACGCGTCGGTCATTATTTCCACTCACCTGATTGCGGACGTGGAAAAGGTGTTGGATGAGGCTGTTTTTCTGAAGGAGGGCCGCCTGGTCCGTCACAGCAGCGTAGACGAGATAAGAGAAACGGAAGGAAAATCAGTTGATCACCTGTTCAGAGAGATTTTCGCCGTACACGGAAGCGGCTCTGGCGATGGGGACAGATAGAAAGGAAGGCAGTATATGTTTGGAAAGCTTTTAAAATATGAATGGAAGGCCATGATGAAAACCATGCTCCCCATTTACGGGGCTACTATGGTTCTGGCGGCGGTGAACGGATTCCTGTTTCAGAGTATTCTGGGAGGATGGATCGATCGTTCGGCCCTGTTTTCTACTATGCAGACGACGGCGCTTACGCTTTATATGCTGATTTTGATGATCATGGGAGTGTTTACGGCAGTTATGATTGTCCAGCGTTTTTATAAGGGGCTGCTGAGACAGGAGGGGTATCTCATGTTTACGCTTCCGGTAAAGACGTGGAAACTGATCTTCTCCAAGGCCTGCGTCTCCTTTGCCGTTTCTGTCTTGTCTCTGGTAGTGGGAATCCTGTCCATGGGACTGTTTGGAGGTCTTGATTTCTTCCGGGCTCTTTACGAGCTTCCTATCCTGATGTGGGCTTTTATGCAGGAAGGGTATGAAGCGAATCCGGAGGCTTTTGCATACATGGTATTGTTTGCGCTGGAGGTATTGGCTGGACTTGCCGTGGCGGCGTTTGCTTCCATCTACGAGCTGTATTTTTCCATGGCTCTGGGACAGCTGTCCAGGAATCACAAGGTAATCTGGTCAGTGTTCTGGTTTATGGCAGTGAGCACAGCGATGAATTTTGCGGCAATGCTTCTCGTGGGAAACGGGATGGCTCTGATGGATTTTGCAGAGACGGCAGAGGATATGACTATGAGACTTCACATGGCGGGGCTTGGAATGCTGGCCGTTCAGGCTGTCAGCCTGGTGCTTCTGATGTTTGGAACAGGGTATGTGCTGGACCGAAAACTGAATCTGGAATAGATAGAAGGGCAGCCAGGCTTTTGACGGCGGGGAAGGAAGAGACTTCCCTGCCGATTTTTATATAATTAAAAAGCATGGTTTATAGAACAGGTTCCGCCGCAGATGCGGCAAACTGGTAGCCGTTTCTCCGGGTTCTCTTTACCTCGTACAGAGCCTTGTCTGCCGCCTCATAGAGCTGGGCAAAGGATTCTCCGCCCTGGACAGGGACGATTCCGATGGAAGCGCTGACGGTTACAGAGTATTCCGTGCTGGAAAAAGTACGGTTCAGGGCTGAAACCAGCTTCTCTGCACAGCGTTCCAGGCCACGGCGATCCGCCGCGTTCTGGATAAACAGTACAAATTCATCCCCGCCCAGACGGCCCGACAGATCGGTGCTTCGAACGACAGATTTCAGGATCAATCCAGTTTCCTGCAGAACCTGATCTCCCGCCATATGTCCCAGCTGGTCGTTCACTTCTTTAAAATGGTCCAGATCCAGAAGAAACAGAGCGCTGACTCCCGGGCTGTTGCTGTCAGGCAAGCGCAGAATTTCCTCTGTCTTCTGGATAAAGGTTTCTCTGTTGTAAAGGCCTGTCATCGGATCGATCTGATTTTTCAGATTAATCGCTTCAATCGTCCGCTCGCTCTTCATCTGTTCGTTGTAATCCTCCAGAAATCCGATGACGTGCTCTCTGTCAACTGTAAGAGCGTGGATCTTATTGCAGTCCCATTTGTGATTCAGCCAGATGTCCAGCACAATCGGTTCCGCCGTTCCGCCGCTCATAACTGTCTCGTAAAAGGTCTTGTAGGAATCATAGCCCTCTTCTCGTATGAGGCCTGCTTTCAGGAGATAATCCGGGGTAAAATCAGAGATTACCTGGTAATCCAGTCCCGATTCATTGGGATGCTGGTGGTAGAGAAAAAGCAGGTTCTGCTCCAGGTTGATCTCAAAAGGAATGTCCTGGGTTTTCTTCAAAATAGTGGAGAGAAGGGAATTTTTCACCTGAATCTCCTGATTCTGTATCTGAATCGTTTTCATTACCCGGCGGATAAAATGGCCGATAATCAGAAAAACTGCTACGACGCAGACAGAAAGGCCTGCCAGAAGCCATACAAAAATATGCTCAATATTTTCTGCATAATCCTTCAGAAAGCTTTCCACTACCACAGAAAAAACGTACCAGTTGTTGATGCCGAGAGGCTCGTAAGTCACATATCTGCCCTGATTTTGAAAGGAAAAGTAAAAATATCCGGATTCGCCGTTGACAACGTCCTGGTGGATACTTTCTACCGTCACGCCGTCGGCAAAGGTATACCGCTTCATTTCCTCCCAGATGTTCATATCCTCGGCAAAGGCATAGACGTTTCCAGAGTGGCTGATGTAGTTTCCGTTATCGTCCACAATCTGAAAGTAGCGGTGCATTTCTTTGTCCATCTCAATTTTTTCAGAAATCGAAGAGATGGACAGGTGGCCCCACAGAGCTCCCACGACCTGTCCGCCATGATGAAGGGGGACGGCGATTACCATATCGTCAGAGGCAGTCAGAACATTGGAAATATAGCTTTGATCGTTCAGAATACTCTCAAATAGCCGGGGATCCGCCAGCTTTCTGATAACTCCAGTATCATCTATGCTGGATCCGTCCAGACTGGCAACTCCTATTTTTTCGAAATGAAGCCCCTCCCGTATTTCCTGCAGGCTGCCTTGTACCCCCTTCTGCCCGGTTCCCTCGCTTGCGTGAAATATTTCTTCGCTGGCCTGCAGAATATCGACGCTGTGCTGGATTTCTGTATGGATCAGCTTCGTGACATAGTGGGAGGTCCACTCAATCTGTTCCATATCTTTTTCCAGAACAGAGCTGTAAACCTTATTAAAGTAAATGATAAACAGGCTGATCATAATAATGATGGAAAGAATAATGGCTGTTGTAATGACTATCAGCGGCTTGCTTCCAGAACGCATGCCTGATATGCGCGACTTTTCCATATAGTAAATTCTCCCTGTACAGTTTTACTGTGATTGTCAGAATAGGGTGACAAAATACCCATTAATTATAATTATACAATAAAGGGATTTATTTGAATAGTCTTAAGATAGGAAATTCTGATGACAGAGGGGAGAAATTCTGATATGATTAAAAAATACGTATTTTGCTGAAGACGTTTTTGACAGACGCAGGAGACGATTTGAAAGAACAGGATGTGAAATAAAATGGAACAGAGAGTATCAGCTGGCAGAAATATTGATCTGACAGAGGGACCGGTAGCGCGCTCCATGTGGACCTTCGCTCTGCCGCTCATTGCCGGAAATCTGCTCCAGCAGTTTTATAATGTGGCGGATACCCTGATTGTGGGCCGTTTTCTGGGGCCGGGCGCTCTGGCGGCGGTGGGATCCTCCTACACGGTGATGACATTTCTTACCTCTGTGATTCTGGGACTCTGCATGGGAAGCGGAGTGCTGTTTTCCATGCTCTGCGGGGCGGGAGATACAGAGCGGATGAAGAACAGCTTTGTCCAGTCGTTTCTTTTCATTGGGCTGGTAACGGCTCTGGTGGAGGCGCTTTCTCTGATATTTCTGGATCCCATGATGGGAATTCTTAAGATTCCGTCAGATATTTTAGAAGAGACGGGAGAATATCTGCAGGTTATTTTTATGGGCCTTATGTTTACCTTTGTGTACAATTATTTTGCCGCGCTTTTAAGGGCTCTGGGAAATTCTGTGGTTCCCCTTTTATTTCTGGCAGTTTCAGCTCTGGGAAACATTGTCCTGGATCTGGTATTTATTCTGAAATTTCATATGGGAACAGCCGGAGCGGCCTGGGCTACGATTCTGGCCCAGTTTCTGTCTGCTCTGGGAATTGGCCTCTATGTATGTGTAAAAATGCCTCATCTGCTGCCGGGAAGGCGTCACTTTTACAGGGACAGGAATATTTTAAAGACGATTTCCAGGTATTCGATTTTAACCTGCGCCCAGCAGTCGGTCATGAATTTTGGAATTCTCATGGTGCAGGGGCTTGTAAACAGCTACGGAGTCACGGTTATGGCGGCTTTTGCGGCAGCAGTGAAGATTGATTCCTTCGCCTATATGCCGGTGCAGGATTTTGGAAACGCATTTTCTACCTTCATTGCCCAGAATCAGGGAGCTGGAAAAACGGAGCGGATCCGCCTGGGACTTAGAGCGGCCGTGCTGAGCTCCGGCCTGTTCTGCCTCGTTATCTCGGCGGTGATTGTGTGTTTTGCAGGGCCGCTCATGACTATTTTTATCAGTCCTGAGGAGACGGAAATTATCAGAATTGGCGTCCAGTACCTTCACATAGAGGGAGCCTGCTATGTAGGAATCGGCTGTCTGTTTCTGCTCTACGGACTTTACCGCGGCCTGGGCCGGGCAGGAGTGTCCGTGGTTCTCACAATTATTTCCCTGGGAACGAGAGTGGCTCTGGCTTATCTTTTGTCGCCTGTTCCGGCCATCGGGCTTCTGGGAATCTGGTGGGCTGTGCCTATCGGGTGGTTCCTGGCCGATGCTGCGGGATTCTGGTATTTCTGGAGAATGGGGAGGAGAAAAGGAGTTTAGAGAGGCGTCAGTGCGCAGGGGACGGAGTGTTTTGCAGCAGAAAAAAGTATTTATTGATTAAAAACGAAAGTTTTAAAAAATTAACAAAGTGTACTTAACGGTTGATTTTTTCCTCAAAATGAATATAATAGTAACTAACAGAACCCAACACGCCTCTCAACGATGCGGACCACGTTGGGTCTTTTAATTTAAGGAGAACGTTGGATGGGAGAGTTAAAACAACATCAGCCTCCTATGACAATTGATGAACAGATAGAGAATTTAAAAAATATTGGGTTGATTGTCGAAGATGAAGAGTATGCAAAAAGAATATTAAACGACATTTCATACTTTAGATTGATTAAAGCTTATAGTTTAAATCTTAAGACGAATGAAGGAAGATATAGAGAAAACATTACGTTTAAACAATTGGTAGACTTGTATCTTTTTAATACAAATTTTCGTCAAATTATATTCCCTGAAATCGAAAAAATAGAAATAAATGTGCGGTGTAGAATTTCGAATTATTTTGCTGAAAAATACGGTGTTTTAGGTTACTTAAAAGAAGACAATTTTGTAAATGCAAAATATCATCAAGAATTCATGAAGGATATTCAGGAAGAAATAAGAAGAAATTCTAAGGCTCCTTTTGTTAAAAATTTTCGAGTAAACTATGCAGGTGGCATGCTGCCAATATATGCACTGGTGGAAGTTTTTAGTTTTGGTACATTATCTAAGTTTTATAAAAGATTGAAAAGAGGGCATCGCTCAATCATCTAATTTGATGATTTTGCGGCGCCCTCTTTCTCTGCATTATTTATGAGTTTATGCTGTTTTGCCAGCAGCTGAAAGTTAACTGGATACCCATCTAACGCTGAGCCTTCTGTGGATGTTTATTCCACAAAGTCATCCTGAGTACAATCAGGACGGCAATCGACGCGCCGCAGAAGATGAGACCAGCGGCAAGAGGGCCGATGCTGTTAATAATATAGGGATAGGCGGTTGTCACAAGGCCGCCTCCGATAAAGGGACTCATCAGCGGGCAGCCCAGGGCGTAAATCGTTCCGGCATCTGTTTCCATTTTAGGATCTACAGTACGCAGAAGCATGTAGCCAACAGCAGCAACGCCAGCGAAGGCGCCATAGCGGATGATTCCCTGTTCAAACCAGCATTCCTGGAAAATATGCGGGCTGAGCCAAAACAGCCAGACCAACATAAACGCCATAATGACAATGCTTCCAATGAGAAGCGGCAGCCAGTAAGCTACGACTACTGGAACCTTGATGGAAGCCATCGCGCCTACAACCAGGATCTCCAGAGCCATTCCTTGAATTCTCTGGAAAATTCTCCGATCTAAGAGATGGCGAAGAGAGGTTTTCTGTATCATGCTGTTAAGTATCCAGCCTCCAATCATGGCGAAGGGAAAACAGCGGAAGGCCTGTGTATGTAAACACTTTTCCGAATCCCCACACAATAAACTGTCCATAAGAATAGCGATTCCAATAATTCCCAGGTGGAACGCAAACGGCTCTACTACATCCTGGCTGACAGTGAGGTAAGCGGCAGGTTCCCTTTCTTCTTTTACAAAAATTTCCTTTACCTGATCGGCGGCAGCAGG
>ENA-OQAB01001252-OQAB01001252.1-human-gut-metagenome-genome-assembly--contig:-NODE-1252-length-12180-cov-2.874803_pt1 | contig 12180 bp, 14 predicted proteins | sample MGYA00242490_ERZ504517 | MGnify/ENA primary metagenome ERZ504517 (study PRJEB26092, sample SAMD00036298) | human gut metagenome | host: Homo sapiens | study: EMG produced TPA metagenomics assembly of...
CGTCTCATAACATTAATTTAGATAAATCCCCTGTCAATTCAATAGAAAAAGTAGACGGAAAAGTTGTTCTATTTTAACTTAGCAAACTAAAAAACATCTTTTCCCCAATATATTTAAACCTGTTATAAACAATACATTATGAGTATGAATAATCTAAAAGGCTTTGTCTTCTATGTAGATATACTGGGATTTACAGCTTTGACTCAAGATAAAATCCAGCTTACAGAAGGCGATTTTAATATTTGGCAAGTTTCTAAACATTTTCAAACTTTAGGAAATCAGGAATTTGCGGCCAATATTTTGATACTATTTCGTGACATTTTGACAGATTGTCAAAATAAGTACCCTACAGTGAATTTCACCCATGTTGTCCGAATTGCGCTTTCGTTTGGTCTGAAAACATGAAGGACGTCATACTGTCGTGTCATAATATCATGTGGAATTGTTTGCAGAATGGAATTTTATGCCGTGGTGGAATTGCTTACGGAGATATTATCGAAGACTATGACAGCAAATTAGGACAAATGCTGTTAGGCAATGCCGTAAGCAAGGCTGTCAAGTTGGAACAGGCTGGAGCCAAAGGTTGCCGTGTTTTAATGGATCAGGAAGTTCCGGCATCCTTAAATAAATATGATTCATCTTTTTATATAGAAATTTACCGGTTGTTCCAACCATTTGAGAATCCCTTGGATTACCAAATCTATGACGAATTCAAATGGTATTACTCCTATAGCCTGAAAAATTTGAATACAGCTAAAGGTATAATTCAAGCAACAGTTGAAAGATTAAGTCTTGCAGCAAAGTTGCAATATCATCCCAAATTTAATTGGAATGTTCGGACGAAGGAAGGTTATATTCATGTAAAATCATCAATGCGATTTACTTCAGCAAATGAACAGAATGTTTTTAAAATTGACCATACCTTTGAATGGATAGACTTGATAGATTTAAAAATACGAACAGAAACAAATTATAACCGTATTGCTAAAAAAATTCAAGGGGAAGCTTCATCTTGTACCATCGACAAAGAAGGACGCATAAAGTTTCCTCCAGTACCATAGCAACCATTGAACATTTTTTATATTATGGACATTTTTTCTAAAGAAATTATTATACCTATAACGGCAGCCATACTGGGCATTGCCGTTCCCTTGTTAATTGGAGTTATTCAGCGGATAGACGATAAGTATGAATCTACCCGCCTGATACAACTCTTTATGAACGAAAGAAGCACAAAGCATTTTCTTGGCTTGCTCGCTATTACCATATTTTTACTGTTCTATCAATTGGTCGCTCCACCTAACTATTTTGATTTCGGAGCTCTTACAAAGTACATAGATTATTCTGCCATTATTCTCGCGACAATATTCTGTATACTGCTAACATTCAGTATATTTATGATTTTCAGGCTTATCTATATTTATAATGTGCCTGAAAAACTGCAAAAGCATCTAATCAAGAGGAACGATATTCCACGAAATACCAGAAAGGCATGGTTCGAACTTTTTATTGCCATGCTCAAACAGAACAACGTGGATGTATTGCGCGATTGTTTTCAAGAATTGTATAATTGGACCAGGTCTTTACGTGAAGGAAGACAATGGACGGTAATGGAATATCCGCCGGAGTTATACGAAGGCATTATCTCTATCAATGAACAGCTGTGTATGCAACAAAAGGAGGCGGTTTCCATCAAAAACGGCAATGACATAGTCAATGTAATGCTTGATGGAGTGCAGTTCACCATAATGCATCAGAATACCTACCGTACAATCTGGACTTGTTTGAACCAGCAATTGTTTTACAAACGCAGTGAATGGATTATCAAATATTGGAATGCAGCCAATTCTCTTCTGCTTCTTCACCTTGCAGATTTCCAACTTAATGAGCGCATATATGTCTCCTATACCCCATCTGGACAAGCTATTGCCGATAGTAAAATGGTTGAGCTAAGGCAAAAAGAGCGGAAAGAATTTAAGGAGTTCCATATCGCATTGGGGGGACTTTTGCTGTTTAGAAAGGAGCACGAACTTTTAAATCAAATATTGTATTACACTAATAGCCAACCACCTCATTATGTTCTGATTCCAGGATCGCTGGCTGAAATTATTTCACTGTATATGGACTTGCTCTCATTCAGTCCCGATTCAATGTACAAATACGAGCAAAAATATCCATTTTTTGGTCTTCAGGCTGGCGTACGCAACAATAGCATCATCAATGGCTGGATACAGAAATACTTGTATATCCTAATGTTACGTCTGGCAACACTTAACCGCACCTATGTTTACGAGGATTTTTATTCACTGCCGGCTCTTCCTGAATCCTTGTCCGAAAAGAACGAATGGCTGGAAAATGTTCCGATTATCCTGAAACAGATTGAGCAGAATTCCATTCCATTGGAAGACATCACAACAATACTGCCATTGGATCAGTCGCGCATATACAGGGCAAAACATAAGCTGAAGAATGCACTGGAGTCCCTTTCCAATTCGCTTACTTCAGCAATACAACATCAAAAAGTTACTCAACAGCTGTCTGAAGATGAAATTCAGGATTTTTACCAAATAGCATCAGATAGTATTGGCAGAGAAATGAAGTGGATTACAGAAGTATCTGTCATAACTGATGATGAGTACAAAAGCTGTAACAAGTTCGATTGTGTCGGAAGAATACGTCAGCTGATGCCGGCAGAGGCATTCTGTACGGATAAAACAATAGGATATGTCAATTTTAAGGAGTCTTTCAGTGCTGCTACACTATACTCTTTCAAAAACTGCTGGCTCCGAAGCTTCCAGTATCAGCCTAAAAGTGAATATAGGGTTTTTCCGGAGAATCTTGACAAGGCCTTCCAGACTTTAGGATTGACCGACAAACAGATAATCATCGGATTCCACTTCAACTGGTACAATGCTTATCCTCAGAATTTACGGAAGGAAAACGAGTATAAGTTCAAATCCCCTGACAACAGATTGTTGTATAGTCTGCCTGGAGATCATACAGTCGAATTTACAAATACTGTGATTATTCTCAACAAGTCAGACCTGCCCAAACTGAAATTACTTGATCCGCCTTCCACACTAAAGGACAAGTTTCATTTGAAATGTATCAATGAACAATACAAGTTATATGCCTCTGTAATCAAATTATCCGAAAACGAACCTCTTCTGAATGAATATATCAGTTCGGGAGCAAACTTGGAAAAAGAATTGAAACAGATGGCATTGGTTTGTACAGAGCTGGACGCACAGATACTATGGAAGCAGAATATACCTGTTGTCATGATTAAGGTGCTCGACCGCTTTATTGACAGCGGCAATGAAAATCTTTCCGAAATCCGTCCGTTCAATGTCGGCTAACATCCATTTTCCAACCGTCTTGGATTTATTTCAACTATCAGGTTGACACTTCTGATTTTCAGGAAATCGTTACGGAACATACAATATTCCGTAACGATTTATTTTTCAATGGGCTATAACCTATCTGCAAGGAATGCTTAATAATATAACTTTTTTGAATACTACTTTGTTGCTTCCAAATTTTAAATTACTTTTGTGCTTACTTGATTTTTTAAATGGAATATATTCGATGATTGACAGCATATTACTGACTGATTTTACGGGCTTTGCAAGCAACCGGTTTGATTTTACCGAAGGAGTAAATGTCCTTATCGGCAAGAATGGTACGGGCAAGACACACGTGCTTAAATGCTTGGCGGCAACCTTGCAGGCGCGTCATGACTTCCTTGGCAAGAATTCCGCATCCAAAGAGCAGTTTGAATATATCCTGGCGGAAGATATGATATATTACTTTAAACCGGATGTCATAGGGAATTTGGTCAGTAAGGAACTGCCTTCCGGCAGGGCGAACATTGCAGTTACGATAGATGGCAAGATGTTGCGATACAGCTTTTCTTCTGCCTCCAAGACGACTGTGAAATTGGAAACAGATGAGAAGTGGGACGACCGCCACTTTATCTATATCCCCCCACGTGAGATGTTCTCTTTGTTCGAAGGCTTTATCGGCTTGAGCAGTAAACGTGAAATTTCATTTGACCAAACGTATATCAACCTGGCACACGCGTTGTCACTCCCCATATTGCGTGAATCGGAAGACAATCCGTTGAAACCGGCTGTGGAGTTGTTGGAACGGGAATTGCAGTTCAAGGTATTGCAGATGAACGGACGCTTCTATATACAGACGGAAAGCGGAAACATGGAAGCGCATTTGGTGGCGGAAGGTCTGCGTAAGTTGGCTTCCATCCTGTACCTCATACTGAATGGGGAAATCAATGCGGACACCATTCTGTTTTGGGATGAGCCGGAAGCCAATTTGAACCCGGCTCTTATCAAGGTAGTGGCAAAGTTCATTCGTGTGCTTCAGGAATGCGGCTTGCAGATTTTCATCGCCACTCACGACTACCTGCTTACACATACGCTTTCTCTCTATTCCGAATATAAGGAGCACACGAACATATCCGTCAAGTTCTTCGGCTTGAAAAAAGAAGATAAGGGAATCATGGTAGAGGAAAGCGACACCTTGGCAGGCATACGGAACAATCCGATATTGGAGGAATATGCGGCATTTTACGATTTGGAACAGCAATTCATCAGCAGATATGAGTGATTTTCAGGAAAGCGGTATAAGCTTCAAATTCAGCTCTCCCAAATGGGCTGTTGTCAAGTACGATGAACATTTGGCACACAAAAAGGTAAGCAATGCCTTGCAACCTACCAAGGCGGTGGACTTCTTGGGCATTCACGATAATAGACAGCTGTTTCTGGTCGAGGTAAAGAATTACAGGGGGCATACGCACGATGCGGAAACTCAAGAGGTTCTTCAGGCAAAAGGCGACGAATTGATGCGCAGGATTGCTGTCAAAGTCAGGGACACGATTGCCACGGCAACCAATGCGGCACGTTTCTCAACCAACGATGAAGATTTTTTCACCCGGATTAACCGGTTGCTGCTTGACGGGCAGAAAAAGATAGTCATCATTGCCTGTATAGAACTGGATGTGGCAGATGAAAAAGGACATAAGGTTCGTATGAGTATTTGGATGCAAAAACTAAAGCAAAAGTTGTCTTGGTTACATGCCGCTAAAATTTCCATCAATCCGGTTGAAAATATTTCCGATGTATTGCCGGATACGGAAATCTCGTTCTTATAGTCTCCCGTCAGATTCTGGTATCCTTTGCCACCATTCTTTTATGCTCCCTTTTTATTGCGGATTGATTGCATAGCCTGTTTATGTATTGTTTTCTGAAAAATAAATCCTGTATTTTCCTCTTGTTTAAAGGGAAAAAGATATATTTGCAAAAACAGACCCGTTAATCGGTTTGTTGCCGAACGGAAAGTGTTTGCTCGAATGAAAATAGAATATATTATTGAGGTTGCAGTGATTTTCGGCGAAAAACGGAACTCCGGTACGAAACTTGATGCCTACATTTGCACTGTTAACAAAATGTTTCACTTAAAACCAATTGTTTATGGACTATACCCAAAAGATTAAGTTGCTGAACGAACTGATGCTCAATGCAACGCCGCAAAATGTAGATTTCACGCCGCAAAATGGCAATTATTGTGTGACGCTGATAGCTACGCGCCCTGTTCACACCTGGGGATATCAAAAACGTAATTTCAAGATTAAGGGACGGCTGGAAGAAGGCAAGACAATCTCTGCCGACTTGATAGCGGAAAATGAAATGCTTTTTGGAGTGGAAAATCTGCCTTACGTGGCACACGAGAGTGACCGTACCCCTATCTTCAAGATTATTCGTGCTTCCATTTTCTGCGCTTATGCGGGCTTGCAGCTTACGGACCTGCATCGGGGAATGCGGAAGATTGCTTGGTCAGATTATCCTTTCAAAAAATCGGATAAGGAAGAACAGGCAAAAGCGGAAATCAGATTCATGAAAAGGCTGGCATCGGTAATGACTGTTCCGGATCACTGTATGATAGGACGTTCCGTGGTGACCCATCTCACTTCCACCCGTTTGCGGGATGTTATACTGTACAACAAAGAGTACGAACCATCCTTATATGAAAAGATAAAGGATTCCATCGAATCCTTGTCTCACTCCATTCCGGCAAAAGACCATGCCGACAATGTGGTTCCCGATGTGTTTGTCTCCCAACAGGATTGGGAAAATCCCCGTGACACTTATGGGCATCAGGTCGTCATACTCAACGCCAAAAGCAAAAGGAAAGAGCAGTTCTGGTGGGATTACCTGAAACTCAATATTTTCTTGAGCGATTTGGAGTATTATTTCGGTTACTATATCTTGATGAACCGCTGGCAGATTCCGATGATCCAAAAGTGGATTGCCGAATACCGTGAAAAAGGTTTTTTTCGAGTCCCAGCGTGCGAAAGATTATCTTTTGTTCTATTTGAAAGCCGGAGAAAAGACACCGGTTCGTGTTTTAAACTCTCAGGGGGTACAGGTTAATATAAAGATGGTTTCGAGATAAGACAACCGCATATTGTTCCTCATAGGGAAAAGCGAATAATCTACATTTTACCGGTATTTTTTTCCGATAGGATGCATAATTGGCTTTTCCCCTTGTTTTGTTGGGGATATTTATACTTTTGCACTAAAAAAATGTAACCATCCAAAATTGGCGTATTGACTATCATGTTTCTTTCCCATACCTTCGTGCTAAACTTAAAACTTGAAAGATTATGTTTAGCGAAAAAGATTTTGAAAGACTGTGGTTCCTCTACAAAACCGAGGGTGAGCCCCAAGGAGTTTCCATCAACTCATTCTGCATTAGCAACAACATTCCATACACGGCATTCTATGACTGGTTCAAGAAGACACAGAAGAAGGTTGTACCTGTAGAGGTTGAAGGGATTCCGGAAGAGTTGATCCAGACAGGCAATGAAGAGCAGCAGGATGTTGCTAAAGACAAGCCCAAACGTACAACTCCCCATAAAGGAAGCATCATGGTGACGATAAGAACCCGTGAAGGCTTGTGCATACAGAAGAAAGGCTTAGACTATCAGGGGCTGAAAACACTGGTAGAGAAACTGGAGGGCTTATGCTAAGTATAAACGGACTGCATAACTTCTATTATCTTCCTGAACTTCACGACATGAGATGCAAGGCTCAGCGTATATGTGAGATAATCCGTGGTCGATACCATCGTGATCCATTGAATGGTGATGTTTACATGTTCATGTCGAAAGACCAGCGCAAGGTCCGTATGATACACTATGAGCGTAATGCCTACTACCTTCATGAGAAGTCCTTCATTAAGGGGTACAAGTTCATGAAAATAGAGCGTAAGGACGATGTGACAGTGTATAAGATAGACTGGAAAGACCTGGTCACAATACTTGAAACTCCGGTAATAACGAGCATAAAGATTTAATGATAAAACTCTGAAAATCAGCGATAAAAGTTTTTCTAAATATTTGTATATCTCATTGAAAATGAGTATCTTTACATAAAATATTAGAGAACATGGAACTGGAAGAACTCATAGAAAATACACTCAGACGCAAGCATCTTGAAGAGATGATGGGCAGACCCGAAAAGGAGCATACACCCCTTGAAGGTATGGATAATGAGCAGATAAAGAGGTTCGCCCTGTTCCTGTTTGAGGAGAATCAGAACAAAAGTAAGCAGCTTGACGAAATGATAGCACGACTTGATGAAATAGGAAAAGACCTGAAGGAAGCCAACCGTAAGATTGACTCCCTAACAGATGAACTGCTTAAGGCAAACAGCAAGGCTGAGAAGGCTGCTATTGAATACAAGCTCCGCGACAAGGAATACAAAAAGCTTGAGAAGAAGCATAACGTCCTTGTCGAACGTCTTTCCCTTATGAACGCTCAAACATACGCTTCATCCAAAAGTCTGAAGGGCATAGAACGCAAGAAGGTTCTGAAGGGAAAGCATGATGACAAGGATGATTTTGACGGAACTCCCACTGCTCCGACAATAGAAGTACCACTGGCAGACTCTGCCGCATCATGCGACACTCAGGATACTCCGGTCGCTCCTCTTTCCAAGGAAAGACCGTATAGAAAAGGAATGAGATACAACAAGGATTGTGTAGGCACTCCGATAATACACAAGTCCGATTATACAATGCTCCCTAAGGGTTCTGTAGTGATATCATCAAGCTACCGTAAAATAAGAAATATCGTGAGCCACATTGAGGAACATCACTTTGAAGTTCTCAAGGTAAAACATGCCGACGGCAGGATTGAAAGCATGTTCCTTCCTATGAAGGAATGACGTACAGGCAAGTCTTTATGACGAGATAGTACCGGTACAAGCATTACGGCAAGCATGCTCTCGTATCTTATGTTCAACCGCTACCAGATGTCAACGCCTGCATACAGGGAGGCCAAAGGAACCGTCTGTCGGATATGGAACTGGAACACTTCTGTTCAGAACCTGCTGAACTGGGCAGACAAGGGTGCGATACAGCTCAACAAGCTGATACCTGCCCTCAAAAAGATTGCCCTTCAGGAAAGTGGCCAATGTGAATGTGGACGAGACATGGCTTACGTTACCACGCTTGCAATAAGAAACGTAAGACGTATATGTGGTGTCTGGTAAACCGGAAAGCCCGTATAGTCATCTTCTTTTATGAGGACACAACGGACGATGAAGGTGTACAGAAACATGGAGGCAGGAACAGAAACGTGTTGAAGGAGTTCCTTGGTGATGCAAAAATCAAATCACTGCAGAGTGACGGTTACAACGTATATATGTATCTAGACAATGAACTTATGGATATAGAGCATCTCTGCTGTCTGGCTCATGCAAGAGCCAAGTTCAAGTACGCCTACGACCAGGGAAGTCTGCAGGCAAGAATCTTCCTTGAGCTGATAGCAAAGCTATACGGCATGGAAGAGGCTTACCGTCGGGAAAAACTTACTGCGGACGAGATTTACAGCAGAAGGAACGGTAAGGAAACGACGGAAATCATCGGGAAGTTAAGGACGGAGCTTTATGATTTGCTGGCAAATCCGGATGAGAGCCGAAGCGAACTTATGAGCAAGGCCCTTAACTATCTGAAGAACTTCTGGAATCAGATCTTCTCCTACAGAAATGACGGAGAATACTCCATAGACAATATGGCGGCAGAAAGGGCGATAAGACCAATCACTGTCCAAAGAAAGAACAGCCTGTTCTTCGGAAGCGTGAAAGGAATACAAAACTCCGCAATCTATAATACCTTTATAGAAACTTGCAAACAGGTAGGAGTCTCCTTCAGGGATTACTTCTGCAAGCTGCTTAGAGAATTAAAAAAGGGGAGAACTGATTACGAAAACCTTCTTCCCATGACAATATGCAAATAATAATCGTTAAATTTATGGACTCTTTTTTAGACGGGTGCCAGCAGGCACCCGTCTAAAAGGTGACACCCTAAAATTGGAAAACTTACTAAAAAAATACCGTCCAGTCGGTATTTTTTTCAGTGCAATAAATGGAATATGGATGAATTATCGGAATATGGAATGAAAAACACAGGGGAACATCTCTGTTTGAAATTCCACTTTCTGATTTGGGTTCCCCTATGTTAAACAAACCGACTAATCGGCTTATTTGAAAACAAATATAGTGAAAAATAATATATCGTATAGGAAACAAAAAATAAAAAGGTGTTGCAAATCGGTGTGTCGTAAATGCATAAAAGGCTTTGGCTCATATGAAAAAGGCATATTTAATAATACTAAAACAAAATGCATATTCTTTTAAAAAGAACTACTTTTGTATGATGCAAAAAAAAGAATATCATGAAAGGAACAAAAGGTTCAGAAACAAAAGCTTTAATAAGGGAGACTGCCTTCAAACAGTTTCTGACAAAAGATTATAGCATGGTCCCCTTAAAAGATATAGAGAAAAGCCTCAATTTGTCGAGAGGATGTATGTCATATCACTATCCAACAAAACAGGAATTGTTGGTGGATGTTATAGATGTCTATATTTTAGATGTGCAAAGAACAAAGCACTCATCTGATAATATTGTTGATATATCTTTGTTTGATTACTTTAATCAATACGTTGACAATATCGCAAAAGCAATAGATAGATTATCTCAGTTTATCCTACCGGAAGAAAATATTAATGGAACACGTGCGTATATGACTCTGATTTTACAAGCAGAAAAATATTATCCGGGATTTCACCAGTTGCTATGCGAAATCGAAAAAAATGAAATGGTGCAGCTGAAGCAGATCATTATTAATGCTCAAAAAAATGGCGAAATACGCAGTACATGCAATACCGATTTACTCGTTCAACAAATCAGATTGGTTTTCTTAGGCAAGTCATACAAAGACGCATTAAAAAATGGATTGGATATTAATGGCTTGAGAGAGCAATTATATTTATATATTTTCTAATTAAAAACAAGTGAAAGAAATGAAGAATGATGATTTTTATAACGGAACATCCTGTTTCTTCCCAAATGAACCGATCCTTAATGAGGACATGGAAGATTTTTGGATTGATTGCAGGAAAACATTCAAGGGTTAAACCGATTATCCTTAAGCAAAATGGTATCAAACAGCGTTATTATGCTTTAACAAAAAAACAAGAAATAACGCATACAAATGCGGAAATGGCAATTCGTTCCATCCAACGGCTATTGGAACACTCTGCCATCACCAATCAGGAGATAGAATTGTTAACATGTGCAACATCAAGTCCCGATCAGATGCTTCCATCACATGCTTCTATGGTTCATGGATTGATGAAAAACAAGCCATTGGAAATTTTTTTCAGCTTCCGGTATATGTCTTTCATGCCTTCAAGCATTCAAGACTGCATTTTTGGGGGGTATTGACTGGTGAGAAAAGAAATGCGATATGCAGTACTTCCGAATTGACTTCTGCAACACTCTTATCAAAAAACTACGATATTGAATATGAAAGATGTGCAGATTTAGGCACACAGCCTTATATGGCACTGGAGAAGGATTTCTTACGCTTTATGTTAAGCGATGGTGCCAGTGCAGTATTGCTTCAAGATAATCCAGGGAATGGCAAAGCGCTAAAAGTTGAATGGGTGGAAATGACCTCATTTGCGAATGAATTGCCGACATGTATGTTTATGGGAGCAGAGAGTGAAGAAAATGGAGATTTAAGAAGTTGGAAATCATTCAGCAATCAAGAGAGAATTGATCGCTCTCTTTTTGTAGTAAACAAGATGTAAAACTATTGGGCAACCATGCTGTACCATATTGGGCAAAACATATCAAATATTGTTTAGAGAAACACAAAGTATCACCGGATACGATTTCTTATGTACTGCCTCATGTTTCTTCCATGTTCTTTTATGACAAAATAATAAATGAGTTGAAACAAACGGGAATCGGAATTGATGAGGGCAAATGGTTCACGAATTTGCCAAAGGTCGGCAATATCGCTTCAGCAGCTATATTCGCAATTTTGGATGAGTTCTGGAAGACGCACGAACTTACATCTGGAGAAAAAATATTGCTGCTTGTTCCTGAAAGCGGGCGTTTTTCTTATGGAACTGTATTATTAAGTGTGGTTTAAGTTTGGAAATAAACGATAAATAGCGTATTTTTGCGCAGATAAAAACGACATAGTATAGTATCATATATCATCTTTCAAACGAAAAGTGGAAAATTTCAAAGAGATAAGATGGAATATGACAGCTTGCGCTATATTAAGATATATAGCACAGGTGCGTCAGCTTCATCTCTAGGCATTCCACTGCCACGTTTGGGTTGTTGATTGCATCTGTGCTATTTCTTCTGTAATATAGCTGTAAGATGAACCCGAACTTGAAACAAAGGATTATTAAGGAGGCATATAGGTTATTCATCGCGAAAGGTATGAAACAAACTTCATTTTGTGATGTGGCGTTTGCCGTGCATAAATCCAAGGGGGCCGTCATTCATTATTTTCCTTCCAAAAGATTGTTGGTGGACGCGGTTGTGAAAATGTGTTTTTTTCCTGCATCCCAACTTCCAACCGAAATAGACTCAGCAGTAGAAAAGAATTGGGATGAGTTTCTAAGGCTGTACCGGAATCCGATAGAACGGGTGATAAACAGTTTTCCTGAACAATTGAATGGTAATGGCTTGATGCATTATATGCAGTTTGTATCTTCCGCCCACGAGTATATGGACGATTTTTCTCAAATGTACCAGGAACTTTTTGCCAAGGAACAGGACTTCCTTTCAAAT
>ENA-OQAB01001253-OQAB01001253.1-human-gut-metagenome-genome-assembly--contig:-NODE-1253-length-12173-cov-2.600365_pt1 | contig 12173 bp, 13 predicted proteins | sample MGYA00242490_ERZ504517 | MGnify/ENA primary metagenome ERZ504517 (study PRJEB26092, sample SAMD00036298) | human gut metagenome | host: Homo sapiens | study: EMG produced TPA metagenomics assembly of...
CTGGGGGAGGATGCGGCGAACGGCTACAACGTGTACGTGGGGCCGCACATCCACGCGTCCTGCTTCGAGACGGGCGCCGACGTGCGCAAGCGCTTCGAAGACCGCTTCGGTTCCTCCTGCATTCCCGACGAACGCCATGTCGACCTGCTGGAGGCGTTGACGGTCGGGCTCGAAGAGGCAGGCATCGATCGCGCGCGCGTGGCTGATGCGGGCGTGTGCACGGCATGCTCGTGCGACGAATTCTTCTCGTACCGCGCCGCGGGCGGCATCTGCGGGCGCCATGGCGCGGTGGCGTTTCGAAAGGCTGGGTGAGCGGCATGGGATTCAAAGAGCGCTACGAGCGCACGGTCGCAGAGGCGGCCGCCTGTTGCGAGGCGTACGGGCGCGATCCGAAGAGCGTGGTCGTAGTGGCGGTGTCGAAGACGGTAGGTGCCGACGAAGTGGCCGAGGCCATCGAGGCCGGCGCGCACGACTTCGGCGAGAACCGCCCGGACTCCCTCGAGGGGAAGCGCGCTCGCTTTCCGCAGCAGACCTGGCACTTCATCGGCAACATCCAATCGCGCCGCATTCCCGACATCGTGCGGGATGCCGCGCTCGTGCACTCGCTGTACCAACAGCGTCACGTGCCGAAGTTCGACGCCGCAGCTGCGGCGTCGGGCAAGGTGCAAGACGTGCTGCTCGAGGTGAACGTGTCGGGGGAGGCGAGCAAGAGCGGTCTCGCGCCGAGCGAGGTGGCCGGCATGTTGGAGTACTGCGCGGGCTTTCCGCACGTGCGCGTGCGCGGGCTTATGACGATGGCGCCGCAGGGCGATGCGCAACGGGCTCGCGCATGCTTCGCCGATCTGGCGCGTTTGCGCGACAAAGTGCGGCTTGGGCTCGACGGGGAACAGGCCGCCGTATTCGATGAGCTTTCTATGGGCATGAGCGAAGACTGGCATGAGGCGATAGCCGAGGGCGCTACCATAGTGCGCATCGGGCGAGCCCTGTTCGACGACGCTTTCGAGGGCCCCGCGCATGCGTGAGAGCGCGGCGCGGCCATGACGCTGAACGCAGCGGCGGCTGGACCGCCGGATAAGAAACGAAGCAGGTGAACGGTATGGAGCTGCCAAAGATCAAGAAATCGGAGCACGGAATGCTCGAGGGAATCAAATCGAAACTGGGTTTCGCAGACGCCAACCCGCATTACGACGACGGCTACTACGACGAGGGGTTCGACGACTACAGCGAGGAGTACGGCGAGTACGGTCCCGACTACAACGAGGACGATTTCCCCGCCGACGATGCTCCCGGTTCGCGTTATGAGCCCTATGCGCCCGTGACTTCGCGTCCTGCGCGCGCCTCGCACGCGCGCTCCTCGGCGCGCAGCTCGTCCGTGGGATCCGCGAAGCTCGTGTCCATCGACGACGTGCGCGCGCACACCCAGGTGCCCGAGAGCCTCAACCGCGATCCGTTGCCGCCTCGCCGCGTGACGTCGCCTTCAAGCGGCTCCTACCGCGGCGATCGCACCATGGTGGAAGCGGCGCAGCCCGCCCCGGCGAACACGCCTATCGCGCGTGCGGCCGCCGCAGCGAACCGCGAGCGCTCCGAGAGCCTGAACTCGCTGTTCACCTCCACGTCCGACGATGCGCCGAGCGTTTCTGGGCCTTCTGGCTCGGGCGTCGCGGTGCAAACGGCAACCACCGCTTCGGGCGCTACCGTGGCAACCGCCACGGCGACGACTGCGGCGTTCGATCCGTTCGACGCCTACGCGGGCGCCGGGGCGGTCAAGCACAACCCCTCCCGCTCGGTCACCGTGCTCAAGCCGGCCAGCTACGCCGAGGTCGAGCGCATCGCGAAGGCTCTCAAGGCGGGGGATGTGGTGGTGCTCGCGCTGCGTAACACGCCCGACAATCTGTCGAAGCGCATCCTCGACTTCTCGTTCGGCGTGTCGAGCGCTCTCGACGCCAGCGTGGACTGCGTGGCCGACAAGGTGTTCGTCATCTCGCGCGGTGCTGCGCTCACCGATGCCGAGCGCATGAGCCTGCGCGGGCAGGGCGTGCTGTGATCCCGTATTCGATTCTTCGCCGGCGCGGCTGCCGCCGCCCGACGTTCTAAGGAGTAGAACGCATGTTGAGCATCAAATACCTCATCGTGTCGCTTGCCGATGCGTACAGTATGGTGCTGTTCGTCTACGTGCTCATGTCGTGGTTTCCCACCGACCGTGGCATCTTGGCGGACATCAACCGGGTACTGGCCAAAGTGTGCGACCCGTATCTCAACCTCTTCAGGAAGCTGATACCCCCGCTTGGAGGTATGGTGGACGTTACGCCCATCATCGCCCTGCTTGTATTACAATTTGGAGTACGTTTACTGATAAACTTGTTTTAATGCGTAGAATCGTGTTCGCGTGCGAACAAGACGAAGGGACTACAGATGGCTATCACCTCGGCTGAGATACACAACCAGAGCTTCTCGATCGATCGCAAAGGCTACGACGTCGACGAAGTCGATGTGTTCCTCGAGCATGTCGCCGACGAGATCGACGGCATGAACGCCCAGATCGCCCAACTCGAGAACCAGCTGGACGATCGTAAGTTCGAAGGCTTCGACACGCCGGCTCGCGTCGAAGCTCCCGTCGTCGTGACGGACGATGCCGCGCTGGCCGAGAAGGACGCGCGCATCGCCGATTTGGAGCGCCAGCTCGAGGCCAAAAAGGCCGACGACAACGCCATCGCGCAGGCTCTCATCATCGCGCAGCGTTCTGCAGACGAGATCATCGCGAACGCGAATGCCCAGGCAGCGGCCACCATCAAAGATGCCGAGGACGAGGGCACGCGTATCGTGGACAAGGCGGAAGCCGAGCGCCAGAAGGTGCTCGACGCCATCAAGAAGCTCGAGGACGACCGCGAGGACGTGCGCGAGGACTACCGGGACCTGCTCACCGACTTCATCGGCGACGCTACGCGCAAGCTGGCCGAGATCGGCGGCGAGATGCCCGCTTCCCTGCCGGTAAGCGCCCATGCGCGCACGATCGACGTGGTCGAGACCACCGCTACGGGCCGTGTGACGGCTCCGGCGCAGGCCCCCATCAACCGCGACGGCGCGGGCGCGTACTCCGTGCCCCAGGCGACGGGCGCCGTGGTGGCGCCGGCCACGCCGACTCCTTCTGGCGTCGAGAAGGATCTTTCCGGTTTCGGCGATGCCGACGATGCTTTCGAGTTCGAGGAAATCGACTAAACCGCGCGCATCATCACGCTCGCAGCATGGACGACGAAACGCGCTCCCGCCCGGGAGCGCGTTTTTTTTTCGCCGACAGGAAACGCTTAGGGTTTTCCCTGATTTTTGTCGCCATCTTTTGGAGATCGTTGACGGTGACGTTACGTCATCGCGTATGCTCGATTGCAGTTCGAGCGCGCGGGGGACGCGCGGCAAGGCGAGAGGAAAGGCGGCGGCCGAGCTTCGGTCGCCTCGGAGGAGCATCCATGACCGATCGGAACTACCTGACTATCGGCGAGCTGGCGCGACGCGTCGGCGTGACGGTGCGCACCATCCAGTACTACGACCAGCAGGGGCTGCTGTCGCCATCGGCGAAGGGTCCGCAGAACCAGCGCCTGTACACCGACGACAACGTGAAAGACCTGTATCGCATTCTGACCTTGAAGTACCTCGGGCTGTCGCTGGCCCAGATCAAATCCGATGCAGCTCTTTACCGAGAGCCGGCAGCATTGCAGGAGTTGGCAGACGAGCAGATGGATGCTATCGAAGAGCAGTTCCAATCGCTGTTCAAGCGCATGACCACGCTGCGCTCCCTGCATGACGAGTCGCTCGACGATGCGTCTGTGAACTGGGAGGCCATGGCCGACACCATCGAACGCTGCCAAGGCGAGAGCCAGTTCTTCTGGCGCCTTACTTGCATCCGCGACGACGCTCCGGCTTCGGAGGAGGCCGCCGAGAACCAAGTGGCGCGCGGTGAATCCGTGTCGAAGTGGCACGAGCTGATCGCCGACACCATCCGCCTCATGCCTGCCGGCGAGCCCGTGGACAGCGAACGTAACCGCGAGCTGGCCAAGCGCTACCTCGAGTTGGATATGGAGCAGGACACGGCGCGCGCTGAGCAGAACTTCATCCTCATGGAGAACATCGCCCCTCACGCCGGCGGCGACGGATCGTTCGACGAGCTGCGTCAAGCGGTGTTCGACCATCTGGAAGCCATCGTCGCCTCCTACCGTTCCCGCCCCGATCCGGCCGAATAGGCTGCGATCTCGGCGCCGTGCGGGTGCCGCAAAACCTCATCTCTCCTACCTCCCTTTGCGGCTCCCGCACGGCACGTCATACCCTCGTTCGGTTTCAGCAAGCATGGCGCCGCCAAAAGGCGAAGCCGCAACCAAGAAAGGATACGCCTATGCTCGTGTCGTGGATGACGACGAACAAGTGCAACCTCAAGTGCGTCCATTGCTACCAGGACGCCGAGGAGGCCACTGACAAAGAGCTCTCCTGCGAGGAGGGCAAGAAGATGATCGACGAGATCGCCCGCGCCGGCTTCAAGGTGATGATCTTCTCGGGCGGCGAGCCTCTCATGCGCCCCGATATCTACGAGCTGGTGGCGCACGCTGCCTCGCGCGGGCTGCGCCCCGTGTTCGGCTCGAACGGCACGCTCATCACGCCGGAGGTCGCCGTGCGGCTGAAGGAGGCCGGAGCCTGCGCCATGGGCATCTCGGTGGACAGTCTCGATGCCGTCAAGCACGACAGGTTCCGCGGGCTCGAGCACGCCTACGACCTCACCATGGCGGGCATCGAGGCCTGCAAGCAGGCGGGCCTGCCGTTCCAGCTGCACACCACCGTCGTGGATTGGAACCGCGACGAGGTGTGCGCCATCACCGACTTCGCCGTCGAGATCGGAGCTATGGCCCACTACGTGTTCTTCCTCATCCCCGTGGGGCGCGGCAAGTTCATCCAGGAGACATCGCTCGAGGTGCTGGAGAACGAGCAGCTGCTCAAGGACATCATGACGAAGGCCTCGCAGGTGCCCATCGACGTGAAGCCCACGTGCGCGCCTCAGTTCACGCGCGTGGCGAAGCAGCTGGGCGTGGACACGCGCTTCGAGCGCGGCTGCTTGGCCGGCCTCACGTACTGCGTCATCGGCAGCGAGGGCATCGTGCGTCCCTGCGCCTACATGACCGAGGAGGCGGGCGACGTGCGCGAGACTCCCTTCGATGAAATCTGGGCGTCGAGCCCCGTGTTCGAGAAGCTGCGCACGCAGGCGTACTCCGGCTCGTGCGGCACCTGCGACTACGCGCAAGGCTGCGGCGGCTGTCGCGCCCGCGCCGCCTACTACCACGACGGCGACATCTTGGCCCAAGACGACTACTGCGCCCACGGCAACTCGTTGGTTGCGTCGGCCTGACGGCCGACGCAACGTGCCGACGCTGCGGGGCTCCCTGGCACCCGATCTCGTGGCGAGGTCGAGGACTCGCGTACCGAAGTACGCTTCGCCCTCGCCCTCCCCGCGATCTCGGGCGTCAGGGCGCCTCTCGCTGACTTACTGCGCCAACCTGCGAGTTCTTGTTCGCGCTTCGCGCGAATCGCATAACGGAAATGAAGGATGGTATGGTATCACACGATATGCAAGCCGTTCTGTTCGACCTGGACGGGACCTTGCTCGATACGCACGATCTGCTGCTCGCCACGTTTCGCTACACGGCGCGCACGGTGCTGCGCGAGGCTATCCCCGACGAGCGTCTCATGGCCAAGGTGGGACAGCCCCTCAACACCCAGATGTGGGATTTCACGGATGACCCGGCCGTGCACGAGGAGCTGTGCCGTGTGTACCGGGAATACAACGCCGAGGTGCATGATGACATGATCAGGCTGTTCGACGGCACCGTGCCCATGCTCGAACGCCTCAAGGAAGCGGGTTTGCCGCTGGCCGTGGTCACGTCGAAACGACACGAGGTGGCCATGCGGGGCCTCGACCTGTTCGGCCTGACCGGATACTTCGACTTCCTCATCGGCTCCGACGACTGGCCGGAGCACAAGCCGCATCCCGGTCCCGTGGCGCACGGCTGCGAACGGCTGGGGCTGGCTCCTCAGACGTGCCTGTACGTGGGCGACAGTCCCTTCGACATGCAGTCGGGAAGCGGCGCGGGCTGCGCCACCGCGGCGGCGCTATGGGGTATGTTCCCTCAGATCGTGCTTGAAGCGGAGCGTCCTACTTACGTGTGCGCCCACGGCACGGATGTTCCGCCGCTGCTAGGCTGCTAGCAAGTTGCCATCCTGAGCTGGCTGCACAGGATGGCAACTTGCCGCCTTCGCTTAGGTTGGCAGTCCTTTCACTCCTCGTATGTCTCGGCTATCCAGGCTTGCGTTGCGTCCAAGAACGCGCGCGTAGCCGTTGAAGCTGTTTCCAGCGAGCGCAGCGCTATGGCTATCTCGCGGCTTGTTTCCACTTCGGGCTGCTTGACGGCCAGGGGAAACGGCGCATCGCGCAGGATGAGGTCGGCCAGCACGCTGAATCCGAGTCCCGCGCTGACCATGCTCATCACCGCATAGTCGCTGTCGATGGTGAACCGCACGTTGGGCTCCACGTCGTTCGCTCGGAACAGCGTTTCCATTTCCGACGACGTGCCGCTTTCCAGGCGGATGTACAGCTCTTCCGCCAGCGCCTCGCGCGGCACGAACGGCGCGTCGGCCAGAGGATGGTCGGGCGGCAGCACCACGAGGAGCGGATCCTTCCGCAGCGGAACGGCGTGCAGGTCGTGCTTGATGGGGTAGACGAAGAAACCGCAGTCAGCGTCGCCGCGCCACACGGCCTCTTCCAGTGCATCTTCGTCGTCGACGCAGATCAGCTGCAAGTCGATGCCTGGATGCTGTGCGAGGAAGCGCTTCGCGATACCGGGGAACCATTGGATGGCGGTGCTCGTGAACGCCGCTACGCGCACGATGCCGCTTTCGAGGTGCTTGAGCTCGGCGAGGCGCATCTCCAGCTGGCGCTCGCTGTTGCACACGTTCTGCACCCAGGGAAGCAGATCGGCGCCGTCCGAGGTGAGGTGTGCGCCGCCGTAGTCGCGCACGAACAGCGGCACGTCCAGTTCTCGTTCGAGCGTGCTCACGAGGTAGCTGATGCCGGCCTGGGTGTATCCTAGGTCGTGGGCGGCCTGTTTGAAACTGCCTGTTTCAGCCACCTTTAGGAACGCATCGTATTTCTGGTTGCCCACAGATCGCTCCTTCTCTTGCTCACAATATCTTCACACCGTTCTTCGATGTATGTCACTATACGGAGCTTGAAAAGGAATAACAAGAAACTCTTAAAATCTTAAAAAGATAATCTCATTTTACTTTTATCAGGAGAACCCATACCATGTGCCAGCAACCCTAGAACATCATCCAGTGAAGTTCCGCGAGGGCGGGACGTGAGAGTCTTGCGCTGCCGAGCGCCGTGCAAGCTGCGGATCGAAAGGAGGCACCCCGTGAAAACTCGTAGCAAGCGCTGGGCCCTATGTCGCGTGCGTCGTGCTGCAGACCGTTATCTTCGGATCGGGTAACGCTATCACGAAGATGGCGTACGAGAGCATCACGCCCATGTGGTGCCTCGCCATCAGGTTCGGCTTGGCCGCGCTCGTGTTCGCGATCTTCTTCGGCCCGCGCATCGTGCGCCAGCTAAAGGGCGCGCGTATCGGCGCCTGGATGCCCGCAGCGCTTTGCATGGCGCTGGCGTATCTCACCTGCAATGTAGCGCTCGACTTGACCACGGCCACTAACGTGGGCTTCCTGGTGGCGTTGCCCGTGGTGTTCGCGCCGCTGTTGTCGTGCCTGGTGAACCGCCGTCGTTATCCGCTGGCCTTCCTGCCGTTCCAGGCGGCGGTCGTGGTCGGGCTCTACCTCTTGTGCAGCAACGGGGGAGCTCCTTCGTTCGGCTTGGGCGAGATCCTCGCGCTGCTGTCCTCCGTGGCGTTGGCTGGCGCGCTCGTGTTCGGCGAGCGCGGCTTGGAGCAGCTGGACGCCACCACGGTGGCGGGAACGCAGATAGTCGCCTCGTTCGTCGTGGCTCTTGCGTGCGCGCTGGTTTTCGAGCCGCCCGTGAACGTGGCGGCCGTGCAGCCCGTAGCCTGGGGCACTATCGCCTTTCTGGCGCTGCTCAGCACCTGCCTTACCTTCATGCTGCAGAACGTGGCGCTGACGGAGTTGCCGTCCTCCACCGTGTCGCTGCTGCTCACAGGCGAGCCGGTGTTCACTGCGGCGTTCTCGTTCATGCTGCTGGGCGAAGCGCTTTCTGCGGCTGGTATGGCTGGCGCCGTGGTCATCGTGGCAAGCGTCGTAGCCGCCACATGGGTGGAGGGTCGCCAAAGCGCGCCTGCGGCTTCGCCCGCACCGCAGGCCGAGCATGCGCTCGCGTTGGAGGAAGGGTGGTTCGAAGGCGCGGAGTTCGGCGCTCAATCGTCCCTGGCGGGAGTGGAGCTGCCCCATCTCGCGCCTTCCGAGCGCCGGTCTTTCGCTTCCGAGCGCGCGGCCTAAAGCGTCTTTTCTGCATGCGGTTCCCCTGTTCGCATCCTGAACGGCGAGCGGACGGTCTCCGCTCGCCGCTTCGTTTCTGCCGTCTGTGAGCGAAGCTTCCGCGAAACGCTCCTTTCGTCTGGCCACGTCTAACCGATTGTTGGTTGCTCGCCCGTCATCCCGCGATCCTTCTTTATAGTACTAAGGTAGTAACAACTGCCTTGACAGCTTGTCGTCATACGGGAGGAGCGTGCATGTCTGATGGCATCGAAACCCTTGTCCAATGACGAAGCGAAGAATCTGATGAAGCAGCTCGGCATGGCCGAGGCGTCCGCTCGCGACGAAGATCGCGTCGCGAAAGGCGGGAGCTCGACGAGCGAGGCGAGCGTTGCGCAGCTGCTGAGCGAGCTGTATCGCTCCGACATCGGACGCAGGCCGCCGCATATGACGCGCGGCTGACGATCGGCCGACTCCGGTCGAAGCCTGCCGCCCCGCCGACCTCGGCGGGGCGGTCGCAAGGCGAACAAGCGGCAACCTTCCTTTGACGGCTTCGCTCATGCTCGCGTTGCGAGCATTGCCCTTTTCGTCGATTTGGTGCATCATGGATGCAGAGGCCGTCCGCGTCGCGGACGGTGAATCGCAAGCATAGGAGGCTCGTATGGCTACCCTCAGCGACGGATTCAAAGACATCTTCCTGGCCGGCATCGGCGCGATGGCCATAACCGGCGAAAAAACCAAGGATCTGGTTGATCAGCTCATCTCCAAAGGCGAGCTCACCGTGGATCAGGGCAAGCAGATCAACACCGAATTGAAGCATAAGGCGGAAGACGTGGCTGCAAGCGTGCGCTACGACGTGCTGGAGGCTCGCATGGCCGCCATGACGCCGGAGGAGCGTGCGGCGTTCGTCGCCAAGGCTGCCGAGTTCGCCGAGAAGGCGAACGCGAAGTCGGCTTCCGAGGCTGAAGTGGGCGACGCTTCCGCGGTGTCCGTCGACAACGAGGCGGCTTCGGCTGCCGCGCCGCAAACGCCGGGCGCCTAGCGCACGGCTGCGAGCTGCCCGTCCATGCCGGAGAACACGCTGCTGCGCTATTTTTTCAGCTCCGGTTCGGAGGTCGATCCCGAGGATCGGTTCCATCTGAATCGGAAGACGCGCACGCGGCGCCTCAAGGAAATATCCGATATCCTGCGGAAGCACCACTTCCTGAAGGGTTTCACGCCCGAGGCCTTTCGCGCCATGCTGGAGGACCTGGGCCCCAGCTTCGTGAAGATCGGCCAAACGCTGTCTACGCGCTCGGAGATTTTGCCGAAGGCGTACTGCGACGAGCTGGCGAAGCTGCAGATGGAGTGCGACCCGTTGCCGTTCGAGGCCATCCTCGAGGCGCTCGACGACATCTACGGCGACGCGCAGGGCGACGTGTTCGACGCCATCGATCCCACGCCGCTGGGAAGCGCCTCGCTGGCCCAGGTCCACAAGGCGCGCCTTGTCACGGGCGAGATCGTGGCCGTGAAGATCCAACGCCCCGGCGTGAAGACCACGATGGCCCAGGATATCGATATCATGCGCATGGTGGCGCGCTACGCTGCGCGTTTCATGAAGGACGAGCAGATGCTCGACTTGCGCGACGTGGTGGAAGAGCTGTGGGCCACGTTCCTCGAGGAGACGGACTTCCAGCGCGAAGCCGCTAACCTCGAGGAGTTCGCGCGCCTGAACAAGGGCGTCGCCTTCATCGATTGCCCGAAAGTGCATACCGAGCTGTGCGGCGAGTACGTGCTGGTCATGGAATACATCGACGGCATTCCCATCCTGGCGACCGACCGTCTGCGGAAAGCGGGCTACGACCTCGAGGAGATCGGCGAGAAGATCCTCGACAACTACGCCTCGCAGATCCTCGATCACGGGTTCTTCCATGCCGACCCGCATCCGGGCAACCTTCTCGTTCGCAGCGGCAAGATCGTCTACATCGACCTCGGCATCATGGGTCGTTTGTCGCCGCGCGATCGCGCCGGATTCGGCAATATCATCCAGGCGGTTGGCATGGAGAGCTCGTCCGAGCTCAAGGATGCGCTATTGTCCTTTGCCATCGCGAAGGACAATTCGGTTATCGACCATACGCGCTTTTTGGCTGACCTCGACCTGCTATTGAACGATTACGGCTCGTGCGATGTGGCCGATATCGACATCGGGGCGTTCCTGAACGACATCCTCATGCTCACGCGGTCGTGCAAGGTGACGCTGCCGTCTTCCATCACCAGCGTGTCGCGCGGCATCGTCACGCTGGCAGGGTACCATCGCGCCGTTCATCCCGACCGAGACGTCGTGTCCATCATCACGCCCATATCCAGCGCTCGAAGAACCAGGGCGACGAGCTTGTGCAGGCCATGCAGGATCTGGCTCTCGCGCTGCGCTCGTCGTCGCATGGCGCGCTCGACGCGGCACGGTATTCCGGCGAAACGCTCAAGATGCTCACGCGCGGCCAGCTGAAGATGAACATGGAGGTGCTGGGCAGCGAGGCGCCGCTGTCGAAGCTGGCCAAGATCATCAACCGTCTGACCATCGGCATCATCATAGCCGGGCTGTTCATCGGATCGAGTATGCTGTCGCTGTCGTCGATGGAGCCGCGTCTGCTGGGCGTGCCGGTGCTCGCGTTCTTCGGCTACCTGGGGGCGGCCGTGTTGTCGGTATGGGTGGTCTTCGACATCAGCAAGCGCAAGCTGTAGCGCCGGGGAGCTTCTCTTTTCCCAGTTCAAACGTTCCGCAACCAATAATTGCGGAAAATTCCAACTGAAATAGGTCGCGCTCGCTTCCTCGCAACCGTAGTCTTCTGGGTACGCTACGATGGACGAAACGAGAAAGGCAGCACACCATGAACGTAGAGATCGCGCAACGCTTGGCCGAGCGCCGCAAGCAGGCGGGGCTTTCGCAGGAGGCGCTTGCCGCGCGTCTGGGCGTGTCGCGGCAGGCCGTGTCGAAGTGGGAGCGCTCCGAGTCGTCCCCCGACACCGACAACCTCATCGCGCTGGCTCAGCTGTACGGTCTGTCGCTGGACGATCTGCTGTACGTCGACGAAGAGATCCGCGACGACGTCACGTTCGAGGCGGCCGATCGCGCCGCTAAGCGCCAGGCCGAGCAGGAGACTGCGACGGCTTCCCCTGCAGATCCCCCGCCAGCGCCCGCCGATGCGGCTGCGGCCTCCGATGCGTCGGGCGGAACCGAAGCCGCATCGTCCGGCAAGAAGGGCAAGGTGCACATCGGTCCCGGCGGGATTCACGTGGAGGATGGAGACGAGTACGTGCACGTGTCGTGGCGCGACGGCGTGCACGTGAAAGACACCAAGAAGGGCGAGGAAGTGCACGTGGGTTGGGACGGCGTGCACGTGAAGAGCCCCGGCAACAGCGCAGGCGACGATGATGTGGTCATCGACGGCGCCAAGGTGGTCATTAACGGCGAGCAGTTCGACAGCTGGCAGGACGCGCATGCACGGTACCATCACGGATGGGATCGCGAAGAGCGTTGGTACGAGCCGTGCGGTTACACCGTGCGGGGCGAGCGCTTCGACAGCATCGACGATGCTCGCGCCAAGTACGGTGACGAAGTGGGGAAGTCTATTCCCGTGCGCAAGCACTACCTACGCGAGTTCGAGAAGTCGTGGGTGAAGTTCCCGTATCCGCTCATGGTCATCGTCGTGTACCTGCTGCTGGGCATT
>ENA-OQAB01001254-OQAB01001254.1-human-gut-metagenome-genome-assembly--contig:-NODE-1254-length-12158-cov-3.884881_pt1 | contig 12158 bp, 11 predicted proteins | sample MGYA00242490_ERZ504517 | MGnify/ENA primary metagenome ERZ504517 (study PRJEB26092, sample SAMD00036298) | human gut metagenome | host: Homo sapiens | study: EMG produced TPA metagenomics assembly of...
TCATTGAAAATAACAGCCAGAACCAGCCAATCATCCTTGCAAGGGTGGGAAACTTCCTTACAAAGCGCTTTTCAGACTTTGATGTCAGAAACTACGGCTACTCCAAGCTCTCCACCTTTTTGGAGAGCCTGAACAACAACGACTTCCAGGTGGTCAAGCTCCACGGCGGTTATTTTGTCCAGGAAAAGAGCGCCAGCATCTCTAAGACTGAGATTGAAAAGGAAATCATCCGCATTATCAAGGGATATAATGGTCATGTGGATAATCTGAGCATCATACACGATGAGCTGAAAAAGGCATACCCTTCCTTTGATGTGAAGCAGTATGGTTTCAGCCGCATCTCCAGCTTTATCCGAAGCTTCGGAACATTCCGCATCAAGGATAACATGGTTCAGCTCAAATAACGCAGACAACGCCCGGAAAGGGACATCCAGCCTGTGGATGAATCCCTTTCCGGGCGTATCTGTTTGCCAATCTCCTTTTGACGGTCTTGCTCTGTCTATGTTTTACCTGTGATACGGCTCCCACGCTCCCTGGTCATTGACCCAGTGCCCGCCGGGAGTATACGCCTCTTTTACCATGGCTCCATCTGTTCCCAGATAATACCATTTTCCTCCGTCCACCAGCCATCCGCCTGACTTATAGGCGCCGTTTCCATCCTGTATTTCCGCTGCCCATCTTCCTGAACCCAGCCGTCGGACAGGCTGCCTTCCTCAATCCGGCTCTGTCCATATGGTCTCCGCCTTTTCTTTGGTCAGGTCCATATATTTAAGTATGTCCTCAGGAAACTCCTGCTCTTTTCCGTAACACTCAAACTCGGATTCCAGGATTTCCTTAACCCAATCCGTATGCGGACTGCCTCTTTCTCCATGGTGATGCAGCATTCTTCCTTCAGACTTGAAACATCCGGCCGGACCCTTCCCTGGTCCTTTTCCTTCAGGAGGTTTTCTTATACCACCTGTGCTACGGACATGCCTCTCCTCCCCCGGCCGTCTCCCCCATCCCCTTATGCGCGGGATAGACGGCCTTGTATTTCAAATGATATTCCTGATATCAATGTATCGCATTTTTCTCTGTAAGGCAAGCTTTACGGCAGCAAAAAAAGCCAGCTTTTTGCGCTGACTTTTCATGCTTATTCAAATCTGACGATTTCCTTTTTAAGCCGTTTCATAATTTCTTTTCCAGTCTGGATATATAGGACTGAGAGATTCCCAGCAGATCGGCCACTTCCTTCTGGGTCATTTCCTCCCCGTCCTCGTTTGTAAGGCCGTACCGCAGCTCCACGATTTTGCGTTCCCTGGGGTTTAAGCGGCTGATTGCGTTGTTGAGAAGGCTTTTTTCTATCTCATCCTCGATATCGTTGATAAATCACATCCTCATCCGTTCCAAGAATATCCGACAGCAGAAGTTCATTTCCATCCCAATCCACATTCAGAGGTTCATCTATGGACACTTCCAGACGTGTCTTATTATTCCTTCTGAGATACATGAGAATCTCATTCTCAATGCATCTGGAAGCATAGGTGGCCAGCTTGATGTTCTTATCCGGCTTAAAGGTATTGATGGCTTTGATCAGACCAATCGTGCCAATTGAGATCAGATCTTCCACCCCAATTCCCGTATTATCAAATTTCTTGGCAATATAAACAACAAGTCTGAGATTGTGTTCAATCAACACCTTTTTTGCTTTTTCATTATATTCTGTTGCCAGTTCCTTGATGACTGCGCTCTCCTCTTCCATCTCCAATGGCGCCGGGAGCACCTCTGCCCCTCCTATGTAATGGATTTCTCTTCTTGTCCCTATCACGATCTTACGAAACTGTGACAAAAACTTCATCCGAAACTGCTTTGGCAGCATTGCATTTGTTACCATTTTATACTCCTCCTAATATTGCTGGATTCAGAATCATCTGATATTCCCCATTTGTAAAACTATCTTCCTCACAAATTCCAATGAGCGGCTTTTCCACCCAACACTCCTGCCCGGTATGAATGCACATTTTTTCTGCTCTGATTACCGGAAGTACCCCTTTCTCTGTTCCAACTGAACAATACGGGATATAGCGCAGTGTCTGAAGTTCCTTTTCTTTTAGAATTTCCCCTGCCTGTCTCTTTCCTAAAATGCAGACCGGCTTCCCCGTAACCGGATCGCACAGGCTGTTTCCGGTATCTAAAAGCGCATGTATCGTGCAGCTCTCCCCGGAAGTATACACTGTAACTGTATATTGATACTTATTCATGCGCTGCAGATACAAAAGAAATTTCCAGATCCCGATCACCAGATAATAACTTCCGACTGCTGCGCCAAAAAAAAGACTTCCCGCACGCACATACGGCTGCAGCCATGTAAATACTCCCCCAAGCAGAAATGCACTGGCATATAATGCCGCAAATGCCTTTAGAAATTCTCTGAGTGTTCGGATTTTCAACCCGATCCAGATCATAGCTGCATTCACAGATAAATGAAACAAAAGAAAGCGAATCAGTGTACTCCTTACCGGGAGAAGCATGCAAATACAGACCGCTGCCGCTCCAAAAATACTCCCCACGCAAATATTTCCATGTGTGGCAGTACATTTCAATACTCTGCGCACAATCAGAAGCAGCAGGTAATCCATCATAAAATTTATGAGAAACAACACATCTATGTACACTTCGTAATACATTTCCCACCTCTTTTCCGCTCCGCTTTCCTTATATCTTTTCATTTCCGTACTTGTTATTATATCTGCATACTTCTGCAGAATTTGTCAAATATTTGTTTCTTATCCCGGGATTTTTTCGACAAAAAAAGAACTATAACAAGTGGATCTCGTCCCTTTGCTATAGTTCTCTTCAGTGAGCTTCTATTTATAAAAGATAAGTGTTTGCTATTTTATCGTTCTATTTCTTAAAAAAATCCGGAATCTTGATGGATTTCTCTCTGACTGTACTTGTCGGAACTCTCGGTGTCACCGGTGTTGTCCCTGTATAAGTTCTCTGGCCAGCTGATGTATTGGTGTTATTTCCAATTACGCTGAATTCTGGTCTTGCCTGTCTTACAGAAGATGCTGTTCCTGCTGCTGAAGCTGCTGTGTGACTAGTATTTGGAAGCACACTGCCTGTCTTCTGTCCATCCAGTCTGGATTTGAGTCTGGATGACGGTCCTTCCACGTTATGAAGTCCGGTAGCAATAACTGTGATCACTGCCTCGTCTGACTTTGAATCGTCATACATTGCACCGAAGATGATATTTGCATCTTCCCCTGCAAGTTCTTGTACGTATTCTGCTGCATCACTGGCATCCATCAGTGTGATATCTCCTGAGATATTGATAATAACATGAGAAGCACCTGCAATAGTTGTCTCAAGAAGCGGACTTGCCACTGCCTGTTTCACAGCTTCTAATGCCTTGTCATCTCCCTTGCCCTGACCAATTCCGATGTGTGCAATTCCCTTGTCAATCATAACTGTCTGCACATCTGCAAAGTCAAGGTTGATCAGAGACGGTACATTGATCAGGTCTGTGATTCCCTGGATACCTTGCTGAAGAACTTCATCTGCCTTCTTCAGTGCTTCCGGCATTGTTGTTCTGCGGTCTACTACTTCCAGTAATTTATCATTAGGAATAACGATTAACGTATCTACGCTCTCTTTTAACTTCTCAATTCCTGCAAGCGCATTGTTCATTCTTGTCTTGGATTCAAAACGGAATGGCTTTGTAACTACACCGACTGTCAGTGCACCCATATCCTTTGCGATACGTGCTACAACCGGAGTCGCACCTGTTCCGGTTCCGCCTCCCATACCACAAGTAACGAATACCATATCTGCACCTTTGATTGCTGCTGCGATTTCTTCTGAGCTTTCCTCTGCTGCCTTCTCACCAATCTCAGGTTTAGCACCTGCTCCAAGTCCTTTCGTAAGCTTCTCACCGATCTGCATCAATGTAGGAGCTTTCGATAATTGTAATGCCTGCTTATCTGTATTAATAGCAATAAATTCCACACCGGCGATCTGTTCATCGATCATTCGGTTCACTGCGTTATTTCCGCCGCCACCGACACCAATGACGATAATTTTTGCTGCTGCTTCAGATTCATTTGTTTTAATTTCTAACAAGAGTTTTTCCTCCTTTATCGATCTACTTCTTATACATCCCTCTGGTTCTATATAGATTCTGCCATATAGATATATAATATAGTTTTTCTTCTAATTAATCAATAGCCTTTTTTAGATTTTCCGATTTTTTGTCGTGGCACTCTCCGTTCAAAGCAGATGCAGTATCATTTTCTAATACCCCATTCCGCTTCCGTCATCATAAGTGCCTGTCCCATCATAATTTTCACTTCCGTCATCGTATGTGCCGCTTCCATCCTCATAACTTCCGGTTCCGTCATCATAGATTTCCGTTCCATCGCCATAAGTCACGCTCTCATCATACTGTGGTTCTGCTTCCCAGTCTTCATTATAACTGTCAGCATCTGTCTGCTCACCGCTGTCTGTCGCTCCGGTTTCATCAAGTATCTGATCTTCCCCTTCTGTCACAGTTCCATCTTCAGCCTCCACTGTCGGCCGGAAGCTGATCAGCGTTGACTGCATTGTAAAGTTTTCCAAATGAACAGTTCCGCTTTTTCCCTGAAGCTTTTCTAAAATCGGAGCAATCTGAGCAACTCTGTCATCAAAATTCTCATCGCCGATATTAACTGCGATCGTCCCAAAATGAAGTGTGGCCTCTGTTCCGTTAAACACAATCTTCTCTGGACTAAGTTCCCATTTTTCCACAACTTTTCCAACCTGGATGACATAGCTGAATACCTTTCGATTCTCCGCTTTTACTTTATGATTTAAGACAACCTTTTTCACACCCAGCCCCTCAACAAGCGGAATCCCCGGAATGGACTCTGTCTGTTTCTTTAAGACGGTTCCTTCCTCATCAAAATAGGCATATTCATTCTCATAAAGAATTCCGCCAAGCAATTTATGCTCTTCAATCTTTACTTTGATCGTCCACGGATTCTTCATACTGATCTCTGCACTTTTCATCATAGGAAGTAATTTGTCCGGACGAAACTTGGATTTCCAGAGAACGTATAGGGAATTGCCGGACATTGTGTCACTTTTTACCCAGTCTGACACTTCCTGCTGTGTCAGCATCTCTATTCCCGTCACTTCGATCTTTTGTATATGAAACAGCAAAAATACAGACAGCGCAAGGATTGCTGCTGCAATCAAACCTACAAGCAATGCATAAAGTCCATATTTTCTTTTCTTTTGTACTTTACGATGTTTAAATGTCGTCATCCTATCCTCCTAACAACTTTGTTGCCGTCGCGTCCTTCCGCGCCGGATGTTCTCTTTATTGTATCAGACTGGACACACTCAGCACAAGTCCCATTTCCATCAAAAGAAACAGAACCGATGTCCCTCCATAACTGATAAACGGAAGTGTGATTCCTGTATTGGGAATCGTATTTGTCACTACCGCAATATTTAAAATCACCTGTATCATCATGTGCGCCATTGCTCCAGATGCGATCAGCGCTCCAAACAGATCCTGCGCATGAACTGCAATGGCAAAGAAACGCCAGATCAGAAGCAAAAACAAGAGGATGATCAGTGCCGCTCCCACAAGTCCCAGTTCTTCACAGACAATGGAAAAAATCATGTCATTCTGTGCCTCCGGAACAAATCCGAGTTTCTGTACACTGTTTCCCATTCCCCGTCCAAAAAGTCCTCCGGAACCGATTGCATAAAGTCCCTGCAATGTTTGATAACCTTTCTCATACTTTTCCGGATTTCTCCAGATTGCAAGACGTTCCAGGCGATAACTCTCCACCCCGAGGAAAATACCAAGGAATCCGCATCCAAGCAGCCCCATCCAGATAAACTGTGCATACTTTGGACTTGCCACAAAATCAGAATGACTGCAATCCCAAGAATAATGATTGCAGTACTTAAATTACTTGCCCCGACAAGACCGACAACCGGTAGTACCATAAGCATGATCTTAAACAAAGTCTTGATCTTTCCCATCTCTTTTACATTTTTGGTCACAATACATGCAAGAAATAGAATCAGCGCCACCTTTGCATACTCTGACGGTTGAAAAGATAAAGGTCCCAAAGACAGCCATCTTTTGGACCCATTATACTCATCTCCTATAAAAATCACCGCAACAGACAGCCCGATTGCAACAAGATAGCCAATGCCTGCAAGCGGTTCCCAGACATGATAATCGATATTTGCCACGACCAGCATCAGAACCGTTCCTAAAATCGTTGCAAACAACTGTTTTTTTAAATAGTAAAAACGATCGTGGAATTTTAACTCACCATTGTAGGCACTCGTACTGTACAAGATCATCAATCCTACGAACACGAGCAGAAATACAACCGCAAGCAATGTGTAATCATACCCTTTTTTCTTTCCGGGTCTGCCCACAATTCTTCACTCCTTATAAATGATTTACAAGTTCTTTGAATTTATCTCCACGTTCTTCAAAATTTTTAAACATGCCCCAACTCGCACATGCAGGGGAAAGAAGTACTGCATCTCCCTCTCTTGCAAGTCGCGCACTCTCCATGACAGCCTCCTCAAAAGTATCTGCGAGGATAACATTGTCAAATCCTTTTCTTCTTGCGGTCTCAGCGATTTTCTCTTTTGTTGCTCCAACTAATACAAGGTATCTTACTTTTTCCCCGAAAGAATCAATCCACTCATCATAAGAAGAGTTCTTATCATATCCTCCTCCGATCAGTATCGTCGGTCGATTCATCGCCTCCACTGCCTTGATGGCAGCATCCGGATTTGTTCCCTTGGAGTCATTGTAGTATGCAACCCCTTCTTTCTCCGTCACAAATTCGATCCGGTGGGCAACTCCGCCGAAATTCCTAATCGTCTCTCGTATACTCGAAAGCGGGACTCCATATGCCGCTGCCATCGCAGAAGCCGCCATCACATTCTCATAATTATGTGTACCAAGCAACTTTAGTTCTTCTACCTTACAGAGCACTTCCGGCTTTCCATCTGCATAAATGATCTTTCCGTCTTCAAGATAGATTCCTCTCTCTAGTTTACGCCTGCTGCTGAAATATAGAACCTGTGTATGAAGTTTTTCTCCGAATGCACGCAGCACTTCGTCCTCATAATTGAGTACACAGACATCTTCCTCTGTCTGATTTTTTGTGATTTCCTCTTTCGCCTGAATATATGCCTCCATCGTATGATGTCGGTTTAAATGATCTGGTGTAATATTTAAGATCGCACTTACCTTTGGATGGAACGTATCGATCGTCTCCAACTGAAAGCTGCTCATCTCCGCAACCGTCACAGAATCTTCCTTCATCTCCAACGAAGCTCCCGTGTACGGTGTCCCGATATTCCCGACAACAAAAACACTGTCTCTGTACGCTTTCATGATTTCCCCCAGCAATGCAGTTGTTGTTGTCTTTCCATTTGTTCCGGTAATTGCAAGTACCTCTCCACTTGCAAAGCGGTATGCCAGTTCCACTTCTCCCCAAATTGGAATTTCTCGTTCTCTCAACTGATTTACAAGCGGAAGATCTGTCGGAACCCCCGGACTTAACACAACAAGTTCCAGCTGATCCATCACTTCCAGCGGAAGGCTGCCAAGCAAGATCTCAACAGAGCTCTCTGCCGCAAAATGTTTTCTTAAGTTTTCTTTGTCTAAATTTTCATTTCCATCGTACAGGATCACAGACGCTTGTGCCCTCTCAAGCAGCGCTCCTGCACCAATTCCGCTGATTCCTGTTCCAAATACAAGTACTTTTTTTCCTCTTAAATCCATAATACCCTCCTAAAGCGCCATCAGGCCAATCAGACATAAAATTGCTGTTGCAACAGCGAACACTGCTACAACCCGTGTCTCAGACCAGCCGCAAAGTTCAAAATGATGATGAATTGGCGCCATTTTAAAGATTCTTTTCCCGCCTGTCTTCTTAAAATATGTCACCTGAATCATAACCGACAGCACTTCAATCAGATAAATCAGCCCTACGATCACGATGAAGAGCGGCATCTGGAGCATATATGCTGTGGATGCCACAAATCCTCCCAGCGCAAGCGATCCGGTATCTCCCATAAACACACTCGCCGGATAGACATTAAAGAGTAAAAAGCCAAGCAGCGCTCCCACAACCGCACAGGTCACAGGCTCGATACCGCTTCTCGTCCCCACTGCCACTACAGTGAAAAATGTAGCAACAAGCACCGTTACACTGGAGGCCAAGCCATCCAGCCCATCCGTGAAATTCACTCCATTGACCGTTCCAATCACGACAACAAACAACAGCGGAATCGAAAGCCATCCGATATCCAGATATTTTCCACTGGAAAATGGAATCAGTAGTGTCATTGGAACATTTGTCACTTTTACAAGATAGTAGGCAAACACTGCCGTCACAACAATCTGAAGCGCCATCTTCTGTTTTGGAAACAACCCATCCGACCGTTTCATCACAACTTTCAAATAATCATCTAGAAATCCGATCAATCCAAAACCAAGTGTCACAAACAGCACCGGTATGATCTTCGGATATTCTTTTATATAAAAAACTGAAGTGAGCAATACACTTCCAAGGATGATCACACCGCCCATTGTCGGTGTTCCTGCCTTCTTCAAATGTGACTGTACACCTTCCACCCGTTCTGTCTGTCCCATCTTTAGTTTTCTCAGAAACGGAATGACGACCGGTCCCATCAGCAGACTCAATGCAAAAGAAATCAGCACTGGTACAATTAATTTATAATCCATAGATACACCCTTTCACTCTTTTGTTCTCATTTTAATTCAACTTATATAGTATACTTCATTTCCCTCCCATTTTCAACTACTCCTCCTCTTTTGTTTCGCTAACCGGCCCTCTTTCTATCCCCATATATGGAAGAATATTGTCGAAAATATCACGGATTACCGGAGCCGCAATCGTTCCCCCATAATAAATTCCCTGCGGATCATGGATTACCGCCATTCCTAGTATTTGTGGATTGTCTGCCGGAGCAAATCCGATAAAAGAAGAAATATATTTATTGGCGCTTCTCGGAAGTGTCTGCGAGGTTGCTGTCTTTCCTCCGATCCGATATCCTTCAATATATGCGTTTTTCCCAGATCCTTCTGCTACAACGCTCTCAAGGATCGTTCGCATTGTCGCCGACGTCTCTTTCGATACCACTCCTTTTCTTTCCGGATAAGAAAAAGGCTCCAGCTTTTCTCCTTCCCGATCCACAATTCCCATGCCAAAATGTGGTGTCACACGAACCCCTCCGTTGATCAGAGAACTTACCGTTGTCGCCATCTGCACCGGCGTAATCTGGAAGGATTGCCCAAAACTCATCGTTGCCAGCTCTACCGCACCGATGTTTTCCTTCTTATGCATGATTGTTCCTGCTTCTCCCGGAAGATCTACCCCTGTCAGATCCAGCAATCCAAACTGTTTAAAATACTCGCAGAACTTATCCACACCGAGTCGCAGACCGATGTCGATAAATACCGGGTTACAGGAATTTTGAACTCCTTGCACAAATGTTTCCGTTCCATGTCCTCCTACTTTGTGACATCGGATCTTCCGATCCTCCACCATCCGATATCCCGGACATTGAAAAGTGTCATCCAGTTTCACTACGCCTGCTTCCAGACAGGCAGAGGACGTAATAATCTTAAAAGTCGACCCTGGCTCATAAGTATCGTTAATACAGCGATTTCTCCACATCTGATTCAGGAGTTCCTGCTTCTTCTCCGGATCTTTCGTATCTGCTGCAGGCTGTTTTTCAGCATTTGCTGCCAGAAATTCCTCCGTCAGTGTAAAAGGATCATTCAGATTAAATTCTGGCACATTCACCATCGCCAGTATTTCTCCATTTTGAGGATTCATCAGCAGGATAGACACCCCATCTGCCTGCTTTTCCTCCATCACTTTCTGTGCCGCCTGCTCAGCATATTTCTGAATGTTATAGTCTATGCTGAGCTGCAATGTATTCCCCGGTACCGGTTCGATGCGGTCTTCTGCAATCCCATCCAGTTCAATCCCACGGGCATCTGTTGTCGTGAGGATCATTCCGTTCTGTCCTTTCAGATACTTCTCATACTTCACTTCCAACCCGATGATTCCCTGATTATCCCCTCCGGTAAATCCGAGCACTTTTGATGCCAGCGTTTCATATGGATAATAGCGCTTGAAATCTTCATCTACTTTTACCCCCGCAAGATCATATTCACGAATCTTATCCCCGATTTCCTTCGGTACATTCGTTTTGATCCTCTCCATAGACGAAACTTTTTCTACTCGTTTTCTCACCACCTTGGATTCCAACTCCAGCTCCTCTGCCAGCACTTCAATGACACGCTCCTGATCCTTGATCTGGCTGTGAATCACAGAAATCGTGCAGACTGTACGATTCGTCGCAAGTACTGTTCCATTCGATTCTACAATTTTCTCCTCTTGCGGCTTTTAATTTCACGTTTCCCCGTTTCATGGAAGCGCCTCCGCTTTTTTTCTGGTAATATTCGCATCAAAATCATCAGATACACAGCCGTCCGATCAATCCTAAGATCACTGTGAACCGCTGCGAGTAAAGACCACAAGCACTTTTTTTCTTATTATAGGTCTTATTTTTCATAAAAAACCTCACAGAAGTTGTTTTTATAATTTATTAACACTTCTGTGAGGTTATTCACATTTCCTTGGACAAAATTTTTCATAAAATCGTTCAATCAATATCCAGACTCCATATCCCCAGAGCCGTCCTCGTAAGTTCCATCTCCGTAAGCACCATCGTCACTAACTTTCCCCTTCGTAAGAAACATCCCCGACAGCTTCCCCTTCATAGGAAGGTTCTCCCGAAACCTCTTCTTGACTTTCGGTTTCCGTCTCATTCTCCACCTGTGGTTCTACCTCTTGCTGATCTTCCTCCGGCTGCTCCGGAGCTACAACCGGCTGCCCGTCAATCGTAGAAATATTCATATATGGAAATGCCTCTTCCATAATACTGCGCGCCAGATTCAACACGAGAGAACTGTCTTCCTGGGACTCTGTATTCGGCTCATCAATCACAACATAAATTAGCACTTCCGGCTCATCCTGCGGTGCATATCCAATGAAAGAAAGTAAATGCTTTCCACTGTTTCTAGGGTATTTCTCAGCAGTACCAGTCTTTCCTCCGATGTCATATCCTTCCACCGCTGCTGAGGCTCCTGTTCCAGTTCCTTCCATAACCGTTTTCATATACTGTTTCAGCATTGTCGACGTCTGCTCAGAAATCACACGTTTCTTCAAAACAGATTCTTTCGTCTCAATCACATTTCCGTTTTCATCTTGAATCTGTTTGACAACATGCGGCTCATAATAGTTGCCTCCATTGATCAAGGCTGACATTCCCGCAACCATCTGTTCCATCGTCACATTGAAATTCTGCCCGAAGGAATTAGTTGCCAGATCTACCGGACCTACCAGCTCTGGATCCTGCAGGATCCCCTCTGCCTCTCCCGGCAGGTCAATCCCTGTCTGAGCGCCAAATCCAAAGATACTCTGATAACGATAAAAATCTTCAGCTCCAATCACTTTGATCATTTCCATCATTGCAACGTTACAAGAATTTGCAATCGACTGCGCAATGGTCTGCGTACCGTGCCCCGCTGTGTAGTGACAATTGATCGGCTCTGTATCCTCCGCAACAACGAGAGATCCTCCGCAAGTATATACTTCATTTCCCCTTATCTTTCCTGTTTCCAGTCCCGCTGCAACAGTAAACGGTTTTGCTGTTGATCCCGGTTCATACGAATCGCTGACACAGAAATCCCTCCAAAGATTATTGAGGATCTCCACTTTTTCTTCCTCTTTCATCTTCTTCAGTTCTTTCTCTGTGTAGTAGGCAGAAATATCACGCGGTTTGTTCAGATCAAAGTTCGGGTAAGATGCCTGTTGCAAGGATCTCCCCACTCTGCGGATCTGCAATGATCACCGCTGTATTCAAGCTTCCGTTTCCTTTCTCTGCATTATCCTTATAAGCTTCATTAAATTCTAAAATATGTTTTCCACAATCTCTGGAGTTCCGCGTCAATAGTAGATACGATCGTGTTTCCATTCTCCGCTTCCTTGATTGTACGTTCCAGAAGCGCTCCTTCTTCCAGATAACCGTACTCTCTTCCGTCTACTCCATTT
>ENA-OQAB01001255-OQAB01001255.1-human-gut-metagenome-genome-assembly--contig:-NODE-1255-length-12151-cov-2.933633_pt1 | contig 12151 bp, 19 predicted proteins | sample MGYA00242490_ERZ504517 | MGnify/ENA primary metagenome ERZ504517 (study PRJEB26092, sample SAMD00036298) | human gut metagenome | host: Homo sapiens | study: EMG produced TPA metagenomics assembly of...
TTTCGATACTTCCGTTTTAACTCTGTCCAATATTCTGTTGGATATTGTTTAGAGTGCTTGCGAACAGGAGGAGATAGTATAGATTGTATAAGCCGCTTACTAACATTGAACATAGCGGCCAGTCTTCTTTGGCTATATCCTTCACGGGCCAAAATCTGAATAGCCTGGCGTTGTTCTGGTGACAACTTAGCGCGACCATCAAATTTGGTTCCTGCCAACTTGATATTCTCAATTCTCAATGGCATATTTGTTACTGTTTTAATGTGAATAGATTTTATAGTTTTATATGGTGTGAATAGTTGTCCACTTTAACCATTGTTTAACACAAAAGGCTGCTCTATTTTGTTAGAACAGCCTTTGCTTTACAGACATCACTTTAACTATGGTCGATTGTACCTTAGTCCGTCTGTATGAATAAACCATTTCTTCAAACTTCCGTCCGACTTCTGAACTTTCTCAATATCCACTGTTAACCAATGAATAGCTCCCTCACCGAACTTGATTTCCCTTTTGGTTGGGTGTCTCCAATAATCAATCGTCTTTTTATGTCCCATATTAATCATCGTTTATTGCCACTGATTTCACCTTGTCCGTAACAGGCATGTATTCCATGACAATTTATGACCTACAAACACAAATATATTCCTCAGCAATCTTATATTCTTCATACCGTCCATCCCAAGAATTAAGTACCGAGCACCAACCATCCTCACTTATGATTGAATCCAACCAATCACTCAACGAATCAGTAGTTCTTTGAGCCGCCACAGCTTCACGCCATAAATACGCGTATTCATCATCATTATGTACTCTATCACTAGCTATATTGGTCAGTTCATCTTCCGTGCCAATATAATAATCAATACCATTTGCACAGTATAGTTGTTCACCATAGGAACATTCTTCAAATGTATCATTCAAATCACCGAATGTACATCCCAAATGTACTCCCAAAGCTACGAAGCGTTTTGCTTCATCTTCGTCACATTCACGTAAATCCATTACTTGCTGGATAATTTCTTCTGTGGCAACAAACCCTTTTTCACCCATGTCAAAAACTGCTTCCAGTTCTTCTGTTAACGCAGTTTCTTCTTCTTCAACAAGGTCACAAATATTATTTATGATCTCTTCAATATTATCTGGAAGCGGACTGTATAACCAGCCATTACCATATTTATATCCATTATCTACATATAAGCCTTTTATAGCAAGAAAGAAACATTTTACGTTGTAGTCTGAAGATGTATGGAAGTATTTGTTTGACAATCCAAGGATATATTGAATGGGATTATTCCTCATTTTCTCATAAAGCACATTTCTCACCTGTATTATAGCCGCGTCACTAATATTAAAATTCTTAACAAGAATCTGAAAAGAAATATCATCAAACTGTTCACGGTAATGCTCATTATATGTTTTAAACAACTCCACAAAGTAATTGTAGTCGTTAACATATTGCTCACCGTTTAAATATTCATCTTGACGAACTGTACCGCCAGACATACCACCTAGATGATATTTGTTCCAAAATTCCAAAAGTTTCTTTTGTCCTTCTGTACGAGGATTTATATGATCGTAGCATTGCCCAGCACTCATACCACCAGCCCCACATACCGAAACGCTGAAACTTTGTTTAAATTTTTGCAATGTTTCACGGTTTATACGAGTAGATTCTTCTTTATAAACCTCAAAATCTACAGTCCAACTGTTTTTATTTTGGTCCCGAAATTGGACGGAACGTTTGAATATTATATCGTTTCTCATAATCAATCTTTCTAATTTTATTTTCATAAACCAGAGGAAATGTACCTAAACTGGTTTATGAAAACTGCCTTGATTAAGTTATTTACGCCATTCCTTCATTTTAGCAACCACATCAATGTTGTTGTCATCCAGCGTTTTCTTCAACATACCAATCAAACGCCAACCTTCTCTATTCTCGTACAACTTTGCCTTCTTATTCAAAAAAGCAAGGGACGCGTTTTTACTTAATGTTTTTCCATTGTCATCAATGATAACGCAATTATGAAAACGAATCATGTTCTGCATTGTAAAGACGCTCCAGCTCCTTTGTAAGCATCTAGCCATGCTGCATTTTGAGGAGTACCCCCAATGCATTTTTGATACGCCTTTTATTGAACTCCTGCACCGAATGCCAAAGTTCATAAGTGTTTTCGGCATGTTGTATTTTATGTACTGCAAACAACAATGGCTTGATTTACTTTTTTATCAAAATCATCAACGAAAATGTTTTGGCCGTTGATACGTTTATACGGTACCCCTTTACATTTTCTCAATTTCAACTTCTCAAATCTCTTTTTGAGTTTCTCGATATAGTCTTTTGCCATATCTAATACCACTCTTTTGTTGAACCAGCGATTTCGATCTCTGAAATTATCGACATCACCATTCTGCATCATTTTGTGCTGGGCGTACAACTCGTTATTTAGCATCTTCCACTGATATTCATATCCCATATTACGAATCACCTCTGAAACTCCAATCGGCTTATAAGCACCGTGGGTATTGGTAGTTATATAAATTATGCGGAACATCTGTGCCATTACCCAACGTCTGAATAATTGCCGATTAGGAATTGTGCCTTGAATTATAATGGCCTGGAAGATTGGATCATCTTCTTCCAAGATACTAATGACACCATCTCTTTTTGAGGCTATAAACTCCAAACCATCTGCACTTTGCATTGCAAAAAGCTCACTAACATCAACACCAGCTTTCTTTAGAGCTTCAATACGCTCCTTAGCTTTGGTTTGATTAGCTGTAAGCGTAAACTCGGTACCACACTCAGGACATTCAAATTTTAACTGTTTCATAACTTATTAATAATTTAATTTTTAGTCTGATTATTTATTTCTCTACTGTAACCCAGTTTTTGAGAATTACTAAATCTCTATCTTTGTTGCTTTGCCAAAACCATTTACCCATTTTATTAGCATCCCAACCTATACCCAATATTATTTGACAGAGAATGTATAATTCCAATTCGACTTGTGCTATATCTCGACCAACTCCAAACAACATGTCTTCATCCTCCAAATCTTTATCAGACAAAGCCTTAAAGTATTTTCGGCTTTTACATTCACTCATTGTTGATGGAATAGAATGTTTATATCGAGTATATAAATGCTCTACATTAGACAGAAACTCATCAAGAGAAGCGCATAATTCCACACCTAAGTCTCCCTCATACTGCGAATTCTGTATAATATATTGGCCATTAAGTTTGAAACTTCGTGTTTTAAAATCTACTTTAAACTTGGTTCCCTTCTCTACAGCCTGTATTGATTCTTGATAAATATTTTTCATAATGTTTACTTTTTATTTTATACTCAAACCTTTGACACATTTCTTTAAAAGTCTGATATTAACATCCAGAATACGCCGGAATAAAGGTTTATAAAACCGTAGATGCCGGCGTAATTGTCGGATAGTTGTTAAACGCAAGGTTCTTGTATAAATGAAAGTTGTGTTACTTATAAAACAGCCCCCATTTAGCGTGACACATGTCTATATGTTTATGATATATACTGTATCAAGTAATGCCCGCGTAATCCTAGGTCATACATAGGATGACCGTCATCACGCGGGCATCATATCTTGTCCAGTATGTTAAATTACTAAATCCCAGACTGTAAACTTTGTGTTAAGTAATAAGTTGTAATTCTCAAAATATTGGCACATTTCTATACTTATTCGATTTAGAGCTGGTGTGATCAGGAACGGACCAGGACAATTAGTACTCGGTCCTTCCTGATATATAACCAGCTATATAAATGATATTTCTTGAATTACATTTCTGTGCTAAATAGTTATCCTCATAATACTGATACATTACTTTACCCAATAGATGTATTCCGGTTGGATATTCCTGGACCCGACAGATATAATCTTCGGTTCCAGGATATAATTTCTACCGGAGTAGTGAAAATATATTCCTTGGATAACTTCGATGTATTTCGCTTATTTTACAAGTCCTCAAATGAATGGCACATCACTTTACTCTCATGATAATTATAAATATGACCTGATCGAGAACCTGAGGTGAGAGGCTATGCAGCCTTGTAACCTCCGGTGAACGATCAATAGTTCATACTTTAGAATATGAAATTTTCTTCTTGAACTTGCCTGTGTGCTGCTTTATAAACCCTCATAACAATCGACACATTTCTTTATCTTCATTGATATAATCCAGATGATTATATGGTACCCGGAGTAGATACTGAAGGATGTAATCCTTCAAGGATAGAATCGGGGTACCTAATATATAATCTGGATATTAAACACTTGTTCCTCGGATTCATTTACTGTGTGTTCAGATTGTAGTTACAATATTGCCACTAAAGTATTGTACGCTGCTCTTCTGGTCAAAATAGCATTCTGCATACAACCTATTGTCAAATAACCTTCAATTTCTTTACTCTTAGATTTATTTCGATTAGCCTTTACGTTCCGACCAATACCTCTAACAACACAACCATCCGGCTTATCCTTAACATAGCCAAGGCCACCAACTTTATGTTTCCCAGTTTCAACGGCTCTAAGGCAATCCATTACGAATTTATTCAATTCATTAATATCAACCCGAACATTACATACTGGAAGGGTCTGAGTCGCCCAACTATATTCTCCATTGCCTTTATATAAATATCGGTTAACCGAATCCACAGCCTTCTTCAACGTAATACCACGTTTTCTGATGGTTCTTGATTCTATTTCTTTCTGGAAGGTTTTAAGACGATTGGGAGAGAAAGAAATCATACTTCCCTTAATGCTGAAACCTAGAAATTTAAACCACTTGTCCATAGTCAGGTACTCTACTTTCTTGGGATTCAAATTCATTGATTTTTCGGCCAATCTCTTTTGTAAAATGGTCATAGCCTTTTCATAGTCCGGACCAACGAACAACATATCATCCGAATACCTTACGTAAAACCCATTCAATTGGGACAGTTCATCATCCAAGCTATATAGCAACACGTTGGCTAACCAGCTTGCTACTGCGCATCCTTGTTTAAGTGATTGATATTTTTCATACAGTTCGTTGTTCTCATCGAAATACAATCCGCAATGATAGTATTTTCTTAATACATCAATTAACACAGAGTGACCATACTTAGCTTCTACCTTATCAAAAGCTGCGTCAATAAACCGGATAGGAACAGTGTCGAAATATTTACTTAAATCAGATTTCCAGCCCACATAACCATCACTTTTCATGTCAACAATTGTGTGACTTACTTCCAGAACCACTTTACCGCAACCAATACCGACCTGATAAGATTTACAAGCAGGATGAATCATCTCTGGCATTAAATCAAATAGCAAATCATTCGCGATGCTTAGGATTATACGGTCAATAGGTTCGTTGACATATACAGTACGAAACTCTCCGTTATCCTTCGGAATTTGTGCAATATGTGGTGGTGTTATTTGATATTTACCATTCAACATAGCTTCTGCCATGCGAATTCTGGTTGGTTCTTCTGTCAGTTTGATAAGTTCGCTCTTCCGAATATCCTTCAGAACGCCTTTCTCAATTGCTTTTGTCCATCTATTAATGTCGAAGAACATTGTAAGAATCTTATCTTTCATTTTATATCTCCTTTCTTTTTGAGTTGTTCCTTATATCTCCTGTGCTCACGAATTGTTGCTGCCCATTCTGCTTTTGTAGGTTTGTATCGCCCTTCTGCTTTACGTTGTTTTAAACTCTCTTTATTTTTCAAATATTTGTCTGGGCAACAAATAATTGAATAAGACGCTTGCTCACTCCAAATATTTTAGCAAGTTTAGAGTAACTGATTAATTGCTTTTCTCTCAACCATTTTATATATTCTTTTTGGTCTGGAGTGAGCTTTATTCGTCTATCATATTGGGTTCCAGCGATACGAATCTTTTTCTGATTTATACGGCATCGTTTTTAGGATACATTAAATCATCGTGTAAATTGTTAGGACATCGTTCATCAAACCAATGCCAGACATCAATCTTTAAGGTTCCGGCCGGGAAGTTGAGAAAATCTTCTTCAATCTCATCATCGTTATTGACCGGGATGTCTCCAAACATTTCCCATAATTCTGAAAGGGTGCATAATTCTACATGCTCTTCACAAATGCCACACCAGCAATCTTCTTCCTCAACTGAATCATTATAGCTGATTTCATCTGTGTTTGGATTTACCCATGCTCTTTCTTCAACATTATTACTTCCACATTTGGGGCAATACAGTGAATCTAATGGCTTTTTCATTTTTACTCCCTTCTTATTGAAGGATATATCAAATTGTCGGAGATTTGAAAGTTCAGTAAGAACCATTTCCGTTACAAAAGCTCTCATCTTATTTATCTGTTCATCTGATGATATTCCCCATATATTAGCCGCAGCTTGTACTGCATTTTGCATTGAGAAACATATTTGCGTCCAGTCATCGTACTCTTTTTTATCTTCGAGGATTTCATAGATTAGCGTTTTCGCTTTCTCAATATATTCTTGATTGAATGATTTTGATGTTTCCATATAACTTCACAATTAGTTTAATTTATTATACCATTCTATTTCAGCATCATTTGCTTCACGATACAGCATATATACACCACCAATAGTTGAGTTGTAAATAAGGGTGTATCCATCCTTTTGATGTACGGAATCAGTGCCATTATTCACCCACCTTGGTTCTTCGCTGCGAATATCATCGTCAGTCCATTCATCGCTATCCCATTGCTTCAGATAATCAATAACAGCTTCTCCATTCGCATCGGTAAAAACAGTTCCATACCCTTTACCATCGTATAGTTTATCACATTCGTCCAGCATGTCTCCGTACTGGACATCAATGACAATTCTATAAAGCTTTTGATTTCCCATTGAACTTAAATGCGGCATAACTATCTTTTCTTATTACGTTTACGATCTCTTCTTATTTGTTTCTTATTGCGCCCACTTTTAGTGGACGAACCTTTATATGTAGGAGGAACCCGTCTCCACGGAGTCGATTTCTCTTCATAGTCTTCTATTCTTTCAAAATAGACCGTAGGTGGATTTTCAAATAATATCATATTCATTTTTGCACCGTTTTGAGGGTTAATATTTCTTCCCATGCATCTTCTCACGGAGTTCGTTATATCTCATTTTTTGTTCGATGTGCCAAAACAGATCTATTTCAAGATGCTTTGCAAGTCCAAAAATTGATACTATCATATCATTCACAGTTGTAGGAAAATCAAATAGTCCATCATATCTAACAGGAAGCGTGGAAATAGCATATATAGTCTCTGTAAATGTCTCACTGACACAAGAGTCAGCAGAATCATCTATAACATCTGAATTAATATCCTTCATTGCAGGTTCAAGGCTTATCCCTCGAAGCCCAGCCAAATCAAGTAGGTGAATAACGGCATCAGCTAACTCTTCCTCTATTGACCCTTTGATTGTTTCATTGTATGTAACTTCGTAACCGCGCTCTTTGGGAATGTCTAGGTCTAACCCTTGACAAATACGACTGGTTGAGATTTTCTTCTCAAACCAATCAACATTAGCACGCTTTCCCCTTCTATCAGCTTCCACAGCTTCCATTAGTTCGGATATTATGAGACAGAGAAAATGTTTATTACTCAATTCCGTATCATGGAATCCATGTTCACAAGCGATTTTATACGCTTTATCCCTTAATTCGTTGAGATTCATTGCCAATTACTTTAAAAATTACCAAACCCTGATGTCATAGTCTCTAAAATAATATTCCAGTTCTTTTATCCCTTCCAAACTGTGCAGTCCACCCTCGCCAACTACTTCAATATCAACAGATATTTCATAGTCTGTTTTAATATTTACCTTAGAACTATTGAAAGTTTTTTTCACGCATTCTAAAATGCTTGAAGAATCTGTACCATTTTTTACTATATTGAGTATCATTGTTTTTTGAATTTTAATTATGCAACATCATTTAACGGTCCACTATAGACTCTTCCATCCATATAATACAACCTGCCCTCATACTGGTTGTTATGTAATTCCTCCCGGATTGCATTTTCATCATTGGCCCAATACTCATATTCTTCATGCCAGCATTTGAAAAAACTGCCGTAGCATTGTTCTATTAAGTCTGTGAGCGAAAAGTTGTCCGGATAACTGCACCAAGTTTTATAATATTTGATGATAGGTTCAAGCAAGTAGAAATCGTAACACATACCTGTTAGTGGACAATCATCACCTACAGATTTGATAATACGGCTTCGTCTGTATTTGTAAGTGTATTTTTCATTTATATATTTGCCTGAAGATGAATAATATCTACCTTGTGTAATGTATGACATAATATTATTATTGATATATCGAAATAATAGTTTACCACATAATTCCTCTGCATAAATATCATTACTGCAATCTATTGGACACTCAAAAATGGGATTATTATTATATTTAAAATTAAAATTGTATCCGCTATAATTAACACTCCAACTACATGATTGGGTATTTGTCAATTTCTCGAAAGTTCTTAGAGACGTTACATAATCTGAACCGTAAGCCTCCATACACTGATCCATTATATTCCAGCGTTCACGCTCAATAATTTCATTTTTGTTACCCTCTTCCGACAATTCATCTAAAAAGTGTACAGTTGCAATGTTATTGTTTTCATTGATTTAAGATTGTTGGTTTTAAACTCCATATAAAGGAACTCTGATATATTTGACTGGAAATTATAGGATATTCCCCCATGTTCCAAAAGTTTCAAAGAACCAGTCAACAAGAAAGTCCCGGTCCTCGTTAGCTTGTTCGCTGTCTTCACCGGCATCTAATCTAGCAATCATAGCATTTACAAGAGGTGTGTCGTATGTAACCTCTCCATAAATATGATAAGGGTAGTCATAATTAATGTTATTGAAATTACCACAAATCCTGTGGTCCGGATTATGCAAGTATTTCTTCATATCAGAATTAAATTGCCAAGCCATTACATTGCTGTAATCTTCCAGATATTCATCCGAAAAGTTCTCCATGATAAAATCTTTATTTTCATCATCAACCATGCTTTCACGTGCATCTTTGAGAATTTGACAAAGGCGTGTCGCCATATTATCAATATTTATATACTTCTTTTCTTCCATTTTACTACTTTATTTGAAGTTGAAGACTATCATTACCATAAGAATACATCATTACAGAAGCTCCACAAGGAGCATTTTTTACCAGCATGGAAACATCTCACACCTATTTCACGAAGTTTCTGAAAAGCATCAAATGATTGATTTTCGTTTGGAAAATGCAAATCAATAGAACTACCAATATCTACATGCTGTACCTGCAAGGACACTTTGTTTTTGTGATTTAAGACTATTACATCCATATTATTCATCGTTTTCTTGTTCACGTCTATATTGTCTGTATCTATCGTATGCTTTAAATGTCTCTGCTATAGTTTCAGAGAGATCATTAAATTTCAGAGGAGTAATCCTTGCAAAATATGCAATCCCTTTAGTTGTATAGCAACAATTTGTAACAAGTCTATCTGGAAGGCCAAACAAACCACGAACTTTAAAGCGGTCATCTGCTCTTACTTGGAAATGTTCTGACAACACTTTCAATGTTTCATTACCTGCCTTGACTGCTTCTTCCAAAGTATCAAATATACCTATGGCAATTGTCTTACTACAAGAAGTAGCTGGGCAGCTACCTATCGGTCTGTCATTATAACGAAATTCTATTTCTAACAACTCCTTTTGCATATTCCCTTTTATCATAGGATGATCTATTTTTATTTACACATTCATATATATGCTTTTAGTACCAAATGCTAAAAACTTTATCTTCCACTTTAATCAGGTAAGTGGGGGTCATATAGAATAACCAGTGAATTTCAACATACTGTACCCCATGATATTCTTTTATAGGTCCTATTTCTATGGGATGAATACCGACACAGTTGCCCCATTTCTTATTACATTTACTATCAAATACGTCAAACACGTCTTGATTTGTCCATTTACCAGATTCGTCAATTCCTCTTCCTTTCGTATTAAACCAGTTTTCCACATCTTCTATTACAAAGACATTTATATATTGGCCTTCAAAATATGTTAAGCAATCATTGTCATTGGGGAAGTGATAAGGGTTTTCTTTTACCCATATATATTTTTGATCAATTTCGTCATGTGTGAGTAATTCTTGGTATCTTAATTTTGTATATGAATCAATAAATGCTTCCACATCAGACTCTCCATGAGATTGATATTCACTTAACACGATTTCTTTCATAACTTCCATTGTTTTTATTATCGAATAGTTTTTAATGGTGTCCATAGTTGTCCACTTTTTGAATATTAACTCGCTTTAACTTTAAAAGAAAAGGCGCAACCAGAACAACAATATTCTGATTGCGCCACCCTTCAAACAAAAACATGTCGAACAACACACATGGAAACAACTAATATATGTAGTGTTCCGGGAATCGAACCCGGATTTCTACCATAACACTTTACTCGTGCTTACGATACTCTTTCACTTGTTCAATATCATCCATATTATCCCACCAATTTGAAAAGTCATAGCAAACAAGATCTTCATCAAATTCTTCTTTCCCATCTTCATCTGTAGAAATATAGTCTTCTCTGTCAAGGCTGGCTATATTAATCATATCTTCGGTGTCTGTGATACCATCAAACCAATCTTGCGCTTCTTTCACATCATCTTCTCTAACGCCTGCATCAAAATATTTTTCGTCTTTATATCCAAGCCAGTCTGCGATTGTATCAAAGTCAAACCAAAAGAAATTATTTATATCATCATCGGTCCAACCACTTTCAGGAGCATCACTTTCCATTATGGATTCAATTTTATCCAGTTGTTCATCAGTACAGTTCTTTGCCCGATCCTCACCCCCACCCCAAAAATTTGAAATCTCGAAGTGAAATTTCTGATATAACTTTCATAGTTCGTTTGCTTTTAAAAGTTCCTTAGCAACTTTTCCTACTCTCAACAAGTATTTATTCCATACCCTCACATCAGAGATTCTGTTCTGAACAACAGCACTATAACCGCATTTAATATTCAATTCTCTCACATCATAAGGGGAAACAAGCATACCTCCATGTTGTGCCAAGTTATAATCCGGTTCTTTAGGAAATGATTTTATATACCTCTTAATAATTTGAATACTCTCTTGCTTATCCTTTCCTTTGGATAATAATTGTGTCTCAATACTATTCATAACAGCATTGAGATTAGGATTTACTGAATACTTCATATTACAATAGTTTTATGTATGAATGCTCCAACGTCTTTCAGTCGCATTTGGGGACATAATTATCCCGCCGCAAATTTTGCGTTCGCCATTTACCACCTCAGAGAATCCAAAGCTATTTTTCGCAAAATCACCGTATATTTCAATATGTTGGTTAACGGCAAATCTCACCCATTTTTGTAGACTTTTCAAGCAATCTTCAAAACTTGAATCTTGCAATTCCGAAGCAATATTCTTGACCTCTTTTACACGCTCTGATATTTCTGGGGACATTTTAAATTCCAATGGTTTGTTTATGGCTGCATACTCTTCAGGGTATTGAATGGAAAGTTGATGTATCCGGTTTCCCCAGATATTATTGAATATTGAAATAACCTTATCCTTGGATACTTTCTGAAGCTGTGCTCCATCCCAATAAAAATACTTATTATAGTCCAAATCGTCCCAATAAACAATACTTGCTATTATCGCAAGAGAATCTTTCATAATTGCAAACCGGTTCTTTCTGACAAAAAAATGACCTTCATACTACTAGGGACCAATAAAACACAGATGTGTTCCGTGTGTGCGCACTAACCAAAAAAAATGGCTCATTAATCTTTTCAAGAGTTTTCAAATCATACTTCTCGAAATCAGAGATGCACAATTTAGTATCGTATAACTCTTTGCGCATTTGTTCGATAATTTCTGGTATCATATCCTTCCACTTTAATATATTAAACTTGTTGTTCCTTTCTTATCTCTTACAATCCGTGGTCCGGTAGGGTAAAAATATCTAAGTTCACCAGTATAGCCGCGATATTCAAGTATGGCAATTATAAGGTTTTCCGGCACATCTTTTATTCTACGGAAAGTTTTAATAATTTCCGATATAAGTTCTGTATCATCGCCACC
>ENA-OQAB01001257-OQAB01001257.1-human-gut-metagenome-genome-assembly--contig:-NODE-1257-length-12138-cov-2.220215_pt1 | contig 12138 bp, 15 predicted proteins | sample MGYA00242490_ERZ504517 | MGnify/ENA primary metagenome ERZ504517 (study PRJEB26092, sample SAMD00036298) | human gut metagenome | host: Homo sapiens | study: EMG produced TPA metagenomics assembly of...
TGCCCTCGCCCTTTTGGGCAATAGGCCGGTCTTGATCTCCTCAAAAGCCCCCTGCGCGGCGGTGGCCGCCTGCAGCAGCTGCGGCAGAAGAGGTGCCCTTTTCATACTTGCGCCCACGATATCCAGCGCCGGAATGAGGGCTTCGTCCACCAGCTCCAGCGGCTCCTTTTCCTCCAGCAGCGCCCGGGTGCGGGCAGCTGCCTCGCCCTTCAAGCCCTTTTCCACCGGCCTTCATCAAAGGGGCATAGGGGCCGGCTGCCTCCGGCGTTTCGCCTGCTGCCGGGGCGGTCTGGGCATTCTGCACGGCCTGCACCAGTGCGGCAGAAGCGGGCACCCGGTTGGCATACCGCTCAATGTACTTCGTGCTCTGCCGGTCCCGGTTGGTCAGAACGTTGTAAGCGTAGACCGCCGCCATCATCTCCTCGCTGGAGGGGTTCATAATGGCAAGGTCAAGCCCGGCATACATGGCCATGGTGAGGAAGGTGGTGTTCAGGTAGGAGCGGCAGGGCAGACCAAAGCTGATGTTGGACACGCCCAGAATGGTGCGCACCCCCAGCTCCTCCTTGCAGGCGTGAAGGGCCTGCACCGTGGCAAGCACATCCTCCTGCTGGGCACTGGCCGTCAGGGTCAGGCAGTCGATGTAGATGTCCTCCTGCGGGATGCCTGCCGCCAGTGCCGCGTCCCGGATGCGGCGGGCAATGGCCACGCGGTCCTCGGCTTTGGGCAGGATGCCCCGCTCGTCAATGGCAAGGCCGACCACCGCCGCTCCGTACTTTTTGCACAGGGGCAGAATGGTGTTCAGCTTTTCTTCCTCGCCGTTCACCGAGTTGACGATGGGCTTGCCGTTGTAGCCCCGCAGGCCCCGTTCCAGCGCCTCGGCATGGGAGGAATCCAGCTGCAACGGCAGGCTGACCACGCTCTGCAGGGCCTTGACCACCTGTTCCATCAGAGCAGGCTCATCCACGCCGGGCGCACCTACGTTCACATCCAGGATCTGGGCCCCGGCCTCGGTCTGGCTCACGGCCTGTTCCAGCACATAGTTCATATCCCCTTCCCGCAGGGCCTGCTGGAACCGCTTTTTTCCGGTGGGATTGATGCGCTCCCCCCACCACCGTGATGCCGTCCACATCCACGCAGTCCATGGGGCTGCACACCACCGACTTCATGGGGTGGTCGGGGCGGCCCGGCCTGCAATCGGCAAACACACCGTTCAGCAGCTGGATGAACTCCGGGGTGGTGCCGCAGCAGCCGCCTGCAGCAAACAGGCCCAGCTCCCGGTAGGGCTTCATCTGCATGGCGTAGAGCTGCGGGGTGATATCGTAGCCCGAGCCATCGGCGCGGGGCAGGCCCGCGTTGGGCTTGACGAACACCGGGAAGCTGCCGGGCAGGGCCTCGGTCAGCCGCTTTGCCATGGGGAAGATCTCCTTGGGGCCAAGAGAGCAGTTGATGCCCACGGCATCGGCCCCCAGGCCCCGGGCGGTGGCGGCAAAGCTCTCGACCGTGCAGCCGGTAAAGGTGCGGCCGCCTGCTTCAAAGCTCATGCTGGCCAGCACGGGCAGGCTGCTGTTCTCCTTGACGGCCAGCAGGGCGGCCTTCAGCTCATACAGATCGGTAAAGGTCTCAAGGAACACGAGGTCAGCCCCGGCAGCCACGCCCGCCCGGACGATGCGGCCATACTCTGCCACGGCATCCTCAAACGCAAGGGTGCCGTTGGGCTCCAGCAGCTCCCCCAGGGGGGCCCACATCCAGTGCGGCCAGTGCGCCGTAAGGGGCACAGGCCCGTTTGCAGTTGGCAATGCCCGCCGCAATGATCTCCTCCAGCGTGTACTCGCTGCCCGCCAGCTTGTGGGCGGAAGCGCCAAAGGTATTGGCATTGATGATGCGGCTGCCTGCGGCGGCGTACCGGGCATGGATGCTCTCGATGAGCGCCGGGTCGGTGATGTTCAGCTCCTCGGGGCGGGCCCCCAGTTTCAGGCCCGCAGCCTGCAGCATGGTGCCCATGCCGCCATCCAGCAGGATGGTATTGGGCCGGTCAAACAGTTCATTCGCTTGCACAGGTGATCCCCCTCTTTCTATATTCGCACCGGGTGCGGAGCACGCAGTGCCCGCACCCCGCCAGATGACCCCGGACCGGGTGATCGCTGACCCCCAGAATGGCCGTGATGCTCTTGCGGGGGGTCATCAGGTTGTTTTCCGTGACACAGAGCCCGGCGCGGCGGGCGGTGTCCAGCGCTGCCGCCAACAGCGGCTGCACGGCAAGGGGCCAGTCCCCGTAGCCCGGGGAATAGCGCCCCGTCAGATACTTGCCCTGCCGGGCAGCCCACTGGCGCAGCTCAGCCTCAGCGGCCTCCGCAGCCTGTTCGGCCAGTGCGGAGCCCAGCGCATCCGATGCCACACCGGCGGCGATATCGCCCACACCGGCCCGGCGGATCTGGGCATCCACACCGGGGCCAAGCGTTACAGCCAGCAGCAGGGCGGCGGTGCAGCCTTCCAGATGCTTTGCCACATCTTCCCCCGCCAGGATCCCCGCCGCTGTCAGGCTGTCGGGGTCGGCCTCCAGCCAGACCGCCCGGGGCGTGGCCGCCGCCAGCAGCGGCACGGCGCATTTTTCCAGCAGTGCCTGGGTGGCCGCGTCTGCGCCGCCCCGGGCCCCGAAGTACCGCGCCGCCTGTGCAAGATCAATGCGCTCCGGCTTTTCCAGCCGCAGCGGCATACTCGGCCCAATGCTCATCTGCCCGCCCTCCTTTACAAGAATAAAGAATAGACTTAGTATACAGCATCCCCGTTTTCCCGTCAACGCAAAACACCGCATTTATTTTTGCTTGCAACCGATTGCATTTGCAAGCAATCTGCGTTATACTGTAAAAAAAGGAGTGTGATCGTTATGGCTAACACCGCCGCCGTCTATGCCCGCATTGATACCAACCTGAAAGAAAGCGCCGAGGATATCCTTGCTCAACTGGGCATTACCCCATCCAGCGCCATCCAGATGCTTTACCGCCAGATCGTCCTGACCCGGGGGCTCCCGCTCGATCTGCATCTTCCCCCTGCCACCCCCACTGCTGTGGGTGGCATGAGCCGTACCGAGTTGGATACCGAGCTGCAAAAGGGAGTCGCCTCTCTGCAAAATGGCAAAAGTTTTTCTGCCGATGAAGTCGATGCCGCATTGTATCAGGAGTTTGGAATATGAGCAGCGTTTATACGGTCCGCTACGCACCGCAGGCGTTGGACGACCTGCGGGATCTCTACTCCTATGTTGCATTTTCACACAAGGAGCCTGCCACTGCCCAAAAACTGGTCAACCGTATCCGCAAGGCCGCTCGCTCACTGGATGCCCTGCCCGGGCGGCACCCTGTTGTAGACTGGGAACCGTGGCAGAGCATGGGGATGCACAGGTTTACCGTGGAGGATTTTCTGCTGTTCTACCTGATCGATCAAAGCACCCGTACCGTAACTCTCGTTCGTATTGTTTATGGCGGGCGGGATCTGCAAAACCTCGCAAAATAGACCCCTGCGGAAAATTTCCAACTTTTTTGCAATAAACCTATTGACAATCTAGGTAAATAGGGATATAATCCAGACAACAAATCCACCAACCTAGTGGGAAATTGAAGTCAAGTTCCCGGGTTCGTAGAGGATTGGGAAAATCGTTGAAAGGAGGGCACCAAAATGACGCTGATCTGGAAAAAAACTGCTCCACGCGAACTTCCGTTGTGGGCGAATGTACACCACCCGGGCAGAATATAGGACCGAGCGCTGTGCATTGCCCTCCGCAGACCGAATGTGTGTGCGAATGTGATGGCAAAGCTGCCAAAGCGCTAAACCCGAATTTTGCCCGGTGCACTGAAATGGTGTCAGTGACCGGGATTTTTTATGCGTCAGAATTATACTTTAAGTATAGATATAGAGGTTAATTACTATGTCTAACTATAAATTTGAGACCCTGCAGCTTCACGTTGGCCAGGAGCAGGCCGATCCCGCAACCGATTCCCGCGCCGTGCCCATCTACCAGACCACTTCCTATGTGTTCCGCAACAGCCAGCACGCCGCTGACCGTTTCGGTCTGGCCGATGCGGGCAACATCTACGGCCGCCTGACCAACTCCACGCAGGATGTGTTCGAGAAGCGCATCGCTGCTCTGGAGGGCGGCGTGGCTGCTCTGGCCACCGCTTCCGGCGCTGCCGCCATCACCTACACCATCGAGGCGCTGGCACAGGCCGGTGACCACATCGTGGCACAAAAGACCATCTACGGCGGCAGCTACAACCTGCTGGAGCACACCCTGACCCAGTTCGGCGTGACCACCACCTTTGTCAACGCTCACGATCTGGCCGAAGTGGAGAACGCCATCCAACCCAACACCAAGGCCGTCTATCTGGAGACGCTGGGCAACCCCAACAGCGATATCCCCGACATTGATGCCATTGCCGCCATTGCCCACAAGCACGGCCTGCCGCTGGTCATCGACAACACCTTCGGCACCCCGTACCTGATCCGCCCCATCGAGCACGGCGCAGACATCGTGGTCCACTCTGCCACCAAGTTCATCGGCGGCCACGGCACCACCCTAGGCGGCATCATCGTGGACAGCGGCAAATTTGACTGGAAGGCCAGCGGCAAGTTCGGCAATATCGCCGATCCCAACCCCAGCTACCATGGTGTTTCCTTTGCCGATGCCGCAGGCCCTGCCGCCTTCGTCACCTACATCCGCGCCATCCTGCTGCGCGATACCGGTGCCACCATCTCCCCGTTCAATGCATTCCTGCTGCTGCAGGGCACCGAGACCCTGAGCCTGCGCATCGAGCGCCATGTGGAGAACACCAAGAAGGTGGTCGAATTCCTGGCAAACCACCCCCAGGTGGAGAAAGTCAACCACCCCTCTCTGCCTGATCACCCGGATCACGCCCTGTACGAGAAGTATTTCCCCAACGGCGGCGCATCCATCTTCACCTTCAACATCAAGGGCGGCCGCGAGGAAGCCTTCAAGTTCATTGACAACCTGAAGATCTTCTCCCTGCTGGCAAACGTTGCAGACGTGAAGAGCCTGGTCATCCACCCGGCCTCCACCACCCACAGCCAGCTGAACGATCAGGAGCTGGCCGAGCAGCAGATCTATCAGAACACCATCCGCCTGTCCATCGGCACCGAGCACATCGATGACATCATCGCCGATCTGGAGGCAGGCTTCGCAGCCGTCCGCGGCGAGTAACGCTCCTATCCCCCATGCTCTGACAAAAACTCTCCTCCCTTCTCCTTTTTGATCGTGTGTGCAAAGAACCGCCGCCCGAAATTTCCGGGCGGCGGTTCTGTTTTTGCGTGTTCGTGTTTTTACAGTCGGCGTTCCAGCCAGTCACCAATGTCAGCAAAGACCTCTTCGCGGTTCAGCTCCACCAGCAGCTCATGCCGGGCGCTGGGGTACAGCTTGACCTCGATGTTCTTCACACCGGCATCCAGCAGGCTCTTGACCGCCCGCTTCACGCCTGCGCCCTGTTCGCCCACCGGGTCGGCATCGCCTGCCAGGAACAGCAGGGGCAGATCCTTGGGCACCCGGGCCAGAAGAGCCGGGTCGTACAGCCGCAGGATGCCGCTGAACATGCTGTAATAGGCGTTCAGGGTAAAGATAAAGGTACAGCGCTCGTCGGCGCGGTAGCGGTCCACCTCCACCGGGTCACGGTTGAGCCAGTCGTGGGCCGTGCGGCCCTCCAGGCCCCTTGTTGTAGCCCCAGAAACGAAAGTCTGGCCACCAGTTTGCTGCGGTAGTGCCAGCCATGGAACACGGGCCAGCACCCGGCAGATGGTCCTGGCCAGCTGCACCAGCGCTTTGGGCTGGTAGCCGGTGCCCATGATGATGGCACCGTCCAGCTCATCGGCCCCACTCACAGAGGTACTGCCGCGCGTAGAACGAGCCCATGCTGTGGCCCAGCAGGAAATAGGGCACGCCGGGATACAGCTGCTTTGTCAGGATCGTCACAGCGTGCAGATCCTCCAGCAGGGCGCGGTTGCCGTCGGGTTCGCCGAAGTAGCCGTAATCCTCTTTGGTGCGGATAGATCCGCCGTGGCCCAGGTGGTCGTTGCCGGTGACAAGGATGCCCCGGGCGGCCAGATTCTCGGCCAGCGGCTTATAGCGGTCGATGAACTCCACCATCCCGTGGGAGAGCTGCAGCACCGCCCGCACCTCTCCCTCCGGCACACAGCGGAACGCGTGGAGCGTCCGCCCCGGCTGGCAGGACGGCAGAGTAAAGTCGATCATCTGGCTCATGGGCTGCCCTCCTTCTCCGCTTTATTTTTTCATGTTGCCGATCTTCTTGCGGCAGGAGGTGCAGATGCAGTAGCCTGCATACTGGATGGCGTTGTCGTCCACCTCGCCGCAGAAATCGCAGCTGCCGGTGGGGCGATATTTTTTGAGGATGATCTCATCGCCCTCCACAAAGATCTCCAGCTTGGCATCGTTGTCCAGCTTCATGCTGGTGCGAAGCTCCTTGGGCAGGACGATACGGCCCAGGCCGTCAACGCCGCGGACGATTCCGGTACTCTTCATAGTTTTTTCTTCTCCTTTGTCATTTACACCTCAGACAGCCATTTCCCAATTTTCTCCCGGCCCTGATCTCTCCTTCAGAGCCTTCAAAGGAAAATTGTGCCATCTCTCCCACTCAGTATACAAAATTTCCAATCATTCGTCAATGATTGCGTGCAGTTTCGACAAAAAGATTTTTCTTTTGCTTCCAAACGCCCATTCTGCCAAATCTGCGGCCGATTCGTTGACAAAACAGCGCACAGCGATTAAACTAAAAGGTAGCTATCCGCAATTTTTTGCCTGTAAATATAAAGGAGCGTTTTTTTATGCCGAGCAATAAAAGTTCCGCACCCGTTTTGCCCCCTCGCCCACCGGCTACATGCACGTTGGCAACCTGCGCACCGCGCTGTACACCTACCTGATGGCCAAGCACGAGGATGGCACCTTCATCCTGCGCATTGAGGACACCGATCAGGGCCGCTACGTTGAGGGCGCTGTGGATGTCATCTACAACACCCTGCGGGAGACCGGCCTGCTGTGGGACGAGGGCCCGGACATCGGCGGTCCTGTGGGCCCCTACGTTCAGAGCGAGCGGATGGGCATGTTCAAGCAGTATGCCGAGCAGCTGGTGGCAGAGGGCAAGGCCTACTACTGCTTCTGCACCGAGGAGCGGCTGGAAGCACTGCACGCCGAGCAGCGCGCCAACGGTGAGATGACCCACTACGACGGCTGCTGCCGCGACCTGCCCGAGGAGGAGGTCAAGCAGCGTCTGGCCGCAGGTGAGCCCTACGTCATCCGCCAGAAGATCCCCAAGGAGGGCGTGACCGGCTTTGATGATGTGGTCTACGGCCACATCGAGGTCGAGAACAGCGAGATGGACGACCAGATCCTCATCAAGACCGACGGAATGCCCACCTACAACTTTGCCAACGTTGTGGACGACCACCTGATGGGCATCACCCATGTCATCCGCGGCAGCGAGTATCTGTCCTCCACCCCCAAGTACAACCTGCTGTATCAGGCCTTTGGCTGGGAGATCCCCACCTATATCCACTGCCCGCCCGTGATGAAGGACGCGCAGAACAAGCTGTCCAAGCGCAACGGCGATGCCAGCTATCAGGATCTGGTGGCCAAGGGCTACCTGAGCGAGGCCGTGATGAACTACATCTGCCTGCTGGGCTGGAGCCCCAAGGGCGAGTACGCCGAGCAGGAGATCTTCAGCCTGGAAGAGCTCATCAAGATCTGGAGCCCGGATGGCATCTCCAAGTCCCCCGCCATCTTCGACCCCCTCAAGCTGCGGGCCATCAACGCGGAGTATATCCGCCGCCTGAGCCCTGAGGAGTTCCAGAAGAAGGCCGAGCCATGGATCGATCAGGCCGTGCACACACCCATCGACAAGAAGCTGCTCTGCGCCAACCTGCAGCCCCGCTGTGAGGTGCTGGGCGAGATCCCCGAGCAGCTGGACTTCTTTGACGCAATGCCCGACTACGATGTGAGCCTGTACGCCAACAAGAAGCAGAAGACCACCCCGGAGACCGCCCGGGAGGCACTGGAAGCCCTGCTGCCCCTGTTGAGCGACGAGAGCCTGGACTTCTCTGACCGCGACACCGTGTTCAACGCCTGCAAGGCCAAGGCCGAAGAGCTGGGCAAGAAGAACGGCTGGCTGCTTTACCCGCTGGGCATTGCCCTTTCCGGCAAGCAGCGCACCCCCGGCGGCGGCACCGACCTTGCCTGCATGATGGGCCGCGAGACGACCCTTGCCCGTGTCAAGGCTGCCATTGAAAAGCTGAACGGGTGATTTTCCTTCCCTTTTCGCAATCATATCCACGGAGGTGTTTTTATGATGTACCCGTTTATGACACTGGACGACAACACCGAGATCGTGCATTCCGAGATGCAGCCAGACCACCGTGTAAAGGTCTACATCGAAAAGCCCGACGAGAAGGATTGTTTCCACTCTGCGGTCTGCTATCTGCCGGATTATACCTGGGAGGATGTCAGCGGCTTCACCCCTGCTGAGATCGACCGCTACCAGAAGTTCCTGGAATCCACTGCACATCTGATCCTGCAGTTTTCCCAGGAAGGAGGGGTAGAAAATGCCGCAGGTTTTTAAAATCGGTTCCTACTGGGTCTACTTCTGGGCCAACGAAAATGATCCGCTGGAACCCATTCATGTCCATGTTTCACAGGGTGCTCCCAGCAGCAACGCGACCAAGATCTGGATCACCCGGGCCGGGAAATGCTATCTGTGCCACAACAATTCCAACATTCCGCCCCGTGTCCTGCGAAACATCATGGCCATCATCGAAGCACGAAGCGATGAAGTGATTGCCAAATGGATGAATTTCTTTGGTGAAGTACGCTATTTCTGCTGATTTGAGCCGCTTCCCCGCATGACCCCATAAAACGCCGCGCGCCCGCGCTACAGTATATGCAAAGGGCGCGGGAAACAGAACATTGCAAAAGATCCCCGCCGGAAAGCGGGGATTTTTTTCATGCCGGAAACCACAAAACTGCACCCGAAGCAGCCTGTTGCCGCCGCGTTGGCCTCCCGGGCGGCGGTACGCCCGGCCCTGCGGCAGGGCGGGGCCTTTGCGCTGGGGCTTGCCGGGGGCTGGGCCGTTCTCTACGGGGCCCTGCTCCCCTTTGGGCTGGGGCTGACATTGGGCCTGCCTGCGGACTGCTTTGCCGCCTGCGCAGCCGGGGCCGCACTGAGCATCCTGTTCCACGGGTTCGGGGCATTTTCACTGGACAGCCTCTGCCTGCTCTGCGCCGTGGGGGCAGCTGTGGCCGCTCGATGGCTCTGGCCCGGCAGGCTCCGCCCGGCATTTCTGGCCGGGTGCGGGGCGCTGGTGCTGGGAGGTATCTGCTTTGCGCTGGGGCCCGGCGGGGCAGGCTTCACGCTGGTATTCTTCTGCGGGGCAGATGCCCTGCTGGCGGGCGGCTTCGGCTATGCACTGCAGCGCTTCCCACCCGAAAAGCCCGGTTTTGGCACCCTGCTGGCCGCTTCTGTCGTGGCGGCGGCGCTGGGCGGGCTGCGCTTCGGCCCCCTCTGCCTTGGGGCAGCGGCCTGTGCCATGGTGGAGGCCGCCCTCTGCTGCCGCGGGCAGGAAAAGCCCGCGCTGGCCTTTGCTGCTTTCACCGGGGCCGCGCTCTGCGCCGCAGACCCTTCCCTTGCCCCGGCGGCGGTGGGGCTCTGCTGCGGCACGGCGGCCGCGGTCCTGCTGGCCCCCGGGCGGCGGGCTGAGACCCTTGCCGCCTGTGCGGGCGGGTGTGTGCTGGGGGTGCTCTGTGTTCCCGCCCCGGCACGGCCCTGCCCTGCTCCTCAGCGCCGGGCTGGGCCTTGCGGCCCCGCCTTTTTCCCAAAACATTGGCTGACACCGATGCCGGAGACCCCCGCGCCGCCCGAGGAGCCGCCCCGGCTTTCTGCTGCCGCCACCCGGCTGGAAGCAGTGGCCGAGAGCCTTTCCTCGCTGGCCGAGACGGTGAACGCCGTGTACGATGCGTTTCCCCGCCGGTGCGACACCTTCCGCTGGGTCATCGACAACACCCACGACAGCCTGTGCTTCAACTGCGGGCGGCGGGAAACCTGCTGGAAGCAGGAATACACCGCCACGCTGGAGGGGATGAACGCCCTGCGGCCCATTCTGGAACAGCAGGGCCATCTGCAGGCCAGCGATCTGCCCGGCCAACTGTCCAGATGCATCCACCCGGCGGCGCTCTGCGCGGCGGCAAACCGCTCCTTTGCGCTCTACCGGAGCCGGAAAGAGGCCCATGTCCACGCCGAGGCCATGCGCACCGCCCTGACCGAGCAATACAGCGCCATGGCCGATGCCCTGAGCGTGCTCAGTGAGCAGTTGGGCCGCCCCGGAAACCCGGAGCCCTACAAATCCGGGCGGGTGGCCGCGTTTTTTTGCCAGCCTGGGCACGCCGCCGCTGGAATGCGCTGTCACGCTGGACGACCTGGGCCGGGCACGGGCGGCGGTCACCCTGCCCCGTACCCGCTTTTCTTCCCCCGAGCTGGCCGCGCTGGCGCAGGAGACCGGACGCATCTGCCGCCGGGACTTCGACCCGCCGCAGGTGCTCTCCTGCAAAGGGATGACCACCCTGCTCTTCTGCGAAAAGCCCGCCCTCCGGGCCGTGTTCGGAACTGCGGGCACGGCGGCAAGGGGCACTGTCTCCGGGGATGCGGTCCAGCAGTTCTGCAGCCCGGCCGCTGCCCAGATGATCCTGTGTGACGGTATGGGCACGGGCCGCCCGGCCGCCGTGGACGGCAGCCTTGCCGCCGAACTCACTGCCCGCCTGCTGAAGGCCGGTTTCACCGCTGAGCTGGCGGCGCGGCTGGTCAATGTGGCGCTGGCCCTGAAAAAGCGATGAGGAGAGCGGGGCCACCCTCGACCTGATCAGCGTGGATCTTTACACCGGCACGGCACGGATCTTCAAGGCCGGGGCCGCCCCGGGCTTTCTGGTGCACGGGGGCCGCTCCCGTCCGGTGGGCGATATCAGCCTGCCCATCGGCATTCTGGGCGGCGTGAACGGCCAGAGCCGGGTGGTGCATCTCGCCGCCGGGGACTATGCCGTACTGGTCTCGGACGGTCTGCTGGTGGACGGCCCCGGCTGGGTGGCCAAGCAGCTGGAACTCTCCGCCGCCGCAGGCGACCCGCCCGAAAAGGTGGCCCGTATCCTTGTGGAGACCGCCCGCGCCCGCGCCGAACAGACCGGCCGACCCGATGATATCACCGCCGCCGTGCTCCGGTTAGAGCCCTGCGGACATTGAAAATTTCACAAAAGGGGCATATAATAGCCTTATCTTTTCCAAGGGAGGACTGCCCATGTTAAAACTCACCGTTTCCCAGGATGGCAGCGGCGATTTTGCCAGCATCTCGGAGGCCGTGCTGGCGGTGCCCTACGAGCTGGAAGCAGAGATCCGCATCGGGCCCGGCATCTACCGGGAAAAGCTGGTCTGTGAAAAACGGGCGCTCACCCTGCGGGGCGCGGGAGCCGATGCCACCACCCTGATCTTTGGGGACGGCGGCAAGCTGCCCCACCCGGATGGGCGGCCCACCCACACCTTCCGCAGCTACACCGCCTTTTTCAGCGGCGGCAGCGTAACGGTGGAGGATCTGACCATTGCCAACGATGCCGGTCCGGGCAGTGCCGTGGGGCAGGCCATTGCCGCCTATGTGGATGCGGAAAAGGCCGTGTTCCGCCGGGTAAGGCTGCTGGGCAACCAGGACACGCTCTTCTGCGCGCCCCTGCCCGAGTCTGAACGGGAGAAGGACGGTTTTCTGGGCCCCCGCAAGTTTGCGCCCCGCCGCCCCTCGGCGCAGTATTACCAGAGCTGTGAGATCGCGGGGGACATCGACTTCATCTTTGGCGGGGCCGATGCCCTGTTTGAGCAGTGCATCCTGCGCACGGTAGACAACCACCTTTCCCACAGCTACATCACCGCCCCCTCGGGCAGCGCCAACGGGTTGGGCTTCGTGTTCTGGGACTGCGATTTCGTCTCCGACTGCCCCGCCGGAACGGTCTATCTGGGCAGGCCCTGGCGGCCCACCGGCAAGACCGCTGTACTGGACTGCCGCCTTGGAGCCCACATTGCACCGGAGGGTTTTTCCGGCTGG
>ENA-OQAB01001258-OQAB01001258.1-human-gut-metagenome-genome-assembly--contig:-NODE-1258-length-12136-cov-3.831043_pt1 | contig 12136 bp, 13 predicted proteins | sample MGYA00242490_ERZ504517 | MGnify/ENA primary metagenome ERZ504517 (study PRJEB26092, sample SAMD00036298) | human gut metagenome | host: Homo sapiens | study: EMG produced TPA metagenomics assembly of...
GTGCTGCTATGATGCATATGCGCAGGGAGTATATCAGGCACTGGTTGAGGCAAATTCAGATATTCCAATGGTATCAGTAGATATCTGCAATGAAGATATTCAGTTTATGCAGGAAGGTAAAAACTGGAAAGCCTGTGCTACTACCAATTGGAGTTCAAATGGGGAATTTGCATGCCGTGTTCTCGCACTGGAAATGGCAGATCAGTATGAGGATATTTATGCTGCATCCTGCTATTATGAAGATCCTGGCGACTGGATGGAAATTCCGTCTGTAATTGTTACTCAGGAAATGGTTACATCAAAAGATGGAATCAATATTGAAAATCTGGCTGAAGTTGCCGGTGAAGAATATTCCGATACCTCCTGGATGCCGACTTGCGATTGGATGGTTGATCTTCTTGGTCACTAACCTATCTTAAAGGAATTGTTCTTATACATATGTGAATAAAAGAACATTAGGATTAGGTGAGGCGCCGGGGCTGTGTTCCGGCGCCTGTATTTTAAGAATTTTGAAGTAGGGGTGTAAAAACTAAATGGAAAAGAGGGAATTTATGGATAAGATTACACTTGGAACAAGAAATGTCTCTATTGAATTTCCCGGTGTAAAAGCTCTTTCCAATGTAGATTTTGAAATTGAAACGGGAGTAATTCATGCTCTGATGGGGGCAAATGGAGCAGGTAAATCTACATTGATGAAAGTTCTTGCCGGTTCAAATCCAGGATATACAGGAGATGTTCTATACAATGGAAATCCTGTAGAATTAAGAAATCCGGCGGCAGCTAAAAAACTTGGAATCCAGATTGTATATCAGGAAGTTGATATGGCTCTGATTCCAACACTGACTGTTGCAGAAAACGTTATGTTTAATGACCTTGTAATGAATATGGGACATAAGCAGTTTGTAAATTACGGAAAGATCCGCAAAGATGCAAAAGAGGCTCTTGCCCGTTTAAATGTAAATATTGATGTACGGCGTATGTGTGGAACGTTGACATTGGCACAAAAACAGATGGTATTAATTGCACGTGCTGTACAGAGTGCATGTAATTTTTTGATTCTTGATGAACCGACAGCTCCCTTGTCTGATACAGAAACAGAAGAACTGTTCAGGGTAGTCAGACATCTTCGCAAAACAGAAAATCTTGCAGTTATTTTTATTACGCATCGTATTCATGAAGTGTTGCAGATATGCGATTCTTATACAGTTATGAGAAATGGCGAAATTGTGGATACGACACCCATTACGCCCAAGACAACTTCAAAAGAGATTGTAGATAAAATGCTGGGACGTTCATTTGAAGAAAACTTCCCGAAACAGGTTTGTGAGATAGGAGAAAAAGCTTTTGAAATTGACCATCTTACAGAACGGGAGGGACGTGTTCAGGATATTTCCATGTATGTGCGAAAAGGAGAGATTGTTGGATTAGCCGGACTGGTAGGGGGAGGAAAAACAGAACTCTGCAAAACCATTTTTGGTGTATATAAGAAGTCTGACGGTATTATAAGACTCAACGGGAAAGAACTGAATATTAAGACACCTTCAGATGCAGTAAAAAACAGGATAGCGCTTGTTCCGGAGGAGAGACGCAAAGAGGGTGTATTGGTTGCAGAAACAGTGACATTTAATACAACAGCAGCCAGTCTGGATGATTATTGTACATTCTCTTTTGTAAATGATCGCAAAGCAGCGAAGAAAGCAGAAGAATATGTGAAAAGTTTGAGTATAAAAACACCGTCGATCAAGCAGAAAGTGGCATATCTGTCTGGTGGAAATCAACAGAAAGTGGCAGTTGCAAAATGGCTTGCTGCAGACTGTGATGTCTATATTTTTGATGAACCGACTAAGGGTGTGGATGTAGGCGCAAAACAGGAAATTTTCACATTGATTAATAATATTGCAAAAGAAGGCAACTGTGTTATTTATGCAACCTGTGAGAATTCAGAGTTGTTATCTATTACAGACCGTATGTATGTAATGTTTGATGGCCGCATTACGGCAGAATTAGAAACAGCGAAGACTTCTGAGGATGAAATTATGCATTATGCAACAGGAGCAACGACTGTATACACAGGCTGAGGCCTTTAGTAACATATCCATTATGGGAGGAAAATAATATGGTTCAAAATGCTAAAATGAAAAATATTGGAAAAATGCTGTTGAGCTGGGCGGCGGTGATTGTTTTAGTTGTTGCAATTGTGATTTTTACAATTGTGAAAGGTACAGCGTTTTTCTCTGTGGCAAACCTTCTGAACATTCTTCGTGCAATGTCTGTTGTTACGATTTTTGCTCTTGCTGCAACAGTATCTATGGCTCCGGACGGATTTGATATGTCAGCCGGAACGCTGGGAACATTCAGTGCCTATGTGTTTGCCGCATCATTTCTGTGGTTTGGGCTTCCGCTCTGGCTTGCAGTTGTAGTAACAATCCTGTTTACCATGTTTTCATATTTACTGACAATGTTTCTGATTCTTGTATGTAAGATTCCGGATATGCTGGCAACATGTGCTCTTCAGTTTGTACATGCGGGTCTGGGACTGGCATTTACAGGTGGAAGCGCTGTTTCTGCAGGACTTGGTGTTCCGAAATGGGTAGCAAACCTTCGGGGCGGCGATACAAGCCCACTTCGTGGAGGATGGACTGAGGGATCTCAGAATATCGGAAAATCTCCGTATATCATTATTATCATGATCGTGTGTGTGGTAATCTGCTGGGTTCTTCTGGAACGAACCAAACATGGACGTTATCTCTATGCAATGGGCGGAAATAAAATTGCGGCAAAACTTTCTGGTATTAATGTAAAAAAATATCGTTTTATGGCAGGTATGTTTGCCGCTCTGTTTATTGCAGTTGCCGGTATTGTTGTATGTTCACGTAACTCTGCTGCACAGATTAACGGATGTGACAGTTATTTGATGAGTTCTCTGGCGGCAGTATTTATCGGACGTTCTGTAGGTGGAGCGGAAAGGCCAAATGCTCTTGGTACAGTTGTTGGAGCGCTTTTGATTACTGTTCTTGAGAATGGTCTGACCATGTGTGGAGTTGTTTATTATGTTCTTCCGGCTGTTAAAGGCGCAGTTCTCTGTCTTGCGCTGGTTGCAGCATACATTACAGTAAAAGAAGACTGATAAAAAATAAAATGGAGGGTTTGAGATGTCTAAATTTGATACATATTTTTTAATGACTACAGAAGATGCTGTTGAGTACGCAAAACTGAAGGTTCCGCAGATGGACTGGGATGCGGAAAGCATGGAATGTAAAGAAATTGGAGATGGAAACCTGAACTATGTTTTTAAAGTTACAGATGGCAGGAACCATAGCGTTATTATCAAGCAGGCAGGCGGTGTAGCCCGTATTTCCGAGGATATGAAACTGGATACAGACCGCAATCGTATTGAGTCTGAGATATTGGTCCTTCAGGGAAAGCTTGCTCCCGGATATGTGCCGGAAATATATTTTTATGATACGGTTATGAGTGCCTGTGGCATGCAGGATCTGAGTGACCATGAAATTATGCGTACAGCAATGCTGGAGCATAAAATTTTTCCGAAATTTGCAGATCAGATTTCTACTTTTATGGCTCAGGTTCTGATGGGAACTACAGATGTGGTGATGGATCATCAGGAAAAGAAAGATTTACAGAGGAAGTTTATTAATCCTGAGTTATGTGATATTTCGGAGGCGCTTGTTTACACAGAACCATATAATGATGAAATGCACAGAAATAATGTGTTTGATCCAATAGCAGACTTCGTGAAAGAAAAGCTTTATGAAGATGAAGAACTGCACTGTGAAGTAGCAAAACTGAAAATGGATTTTATGACAAGAGCGCAGTCTCTGATTCACGGAGACTTACATACAGGTTCTATCTTTATTAATGAAGACAGTACTATGGTATTTGACCCTGAATTCTGCTTCTATGGACCTATGGGATATGATATTGGAAATGTCATTGCAAATATGATTTTTGCATGGGCAAATGGAGATGTATATGGCAATTCAGAGTTCTGTGCATGGGTAGAAGAAGTGATTACAGATGTTGTGGATTTGACAATGAAGAAACTTCGTGCTTATTATGAGGAACATGTAACAGATATCATGTGTAAAAACGAAGCATATAAGAATTATTATATGGATACTATTCTGGCTGATACATCTGCAGTTACCGGACTGGAACTGATCCGCCGCATTGTGGGTATGGCAAATGTAAAAGACATTACCAGCATTGAGGACAAAGAAAAACGTGCCCGGGCAGAGAAGATCTGTATTATTGCAGCCATTGACTTTATTAAAAACCGAGAGGCTAAAAATGCGGAAAGTGTTTCCTTAATACCCTAAAGGATGCCATTACTGCAGTAGATGCGTAACAGGCATCATACTGTAATTATGAAAGGAGAATACAGTTATGGAAAATGCTTTAAATCTGGATACAGTACGACTGGCAGATAATAAAAAAGAAATAGTTATTCTTGATCAGACACTTCTTCCCAACCAGTGTAAATATTTAAGCATTAAAAAAGCGGGAGATATCTGGGAGGCGATCTATTCTCTTCGAGTACGCGGCGCTCCGGCTATCGGTGTGACAGGTGGCTATGCTTATTATGTGCTGGCAGATCAGATTGAAACAGAAGATAAGCGGAGTTTATAAAAAAATGTACTGAGATGATGGAGTATATTAAATTCGTCGCGGCCCACAGCAGTGAATCTTTCCTGGGCTTTAAACCGTATGCATGATGTTATGCTGAATGAAATTCATAACATGAGTATATCACAGTTAAAAGTCCGTCTGATGGAAGAAGCGGATGCAATCCGTCAGGAAGATATTCAGATCAGCCGCAATATTGGAGAATATGGATTTAAGCTTCTGGATGAACTTGGAAAAGGTGTAGGAATCATGACACACTGTAATGCCGGAACTCTGGCAACTGCAAAGTATGGTACAGCACTTGCTCCTATGTATATCGCTCTGGAACATGGATGGGATCCCAAGAACGATATGCATGTATACTGCGATGAGACAAGACCTCTGCTGCAGGGAGCCCGTTTAAGTGCGTATGAAATGCAGGCAGCAGGAATTGATACTTATGTACAGTGCGATAATATGGCTTCGTATACAATGAAAGAGGGAAAAGTAGGTATTATATTTGTGGGATGTGACCGCGTGGCGGCAAATGGTGATTTTGCAAATAAGATTGGAACCAGTGGTGTGGCAATTATTGCAAAACATTATGGAATTCCGTTTTATGTGTGCGCACCGTCCTCTACGATTGACATGACACTGGAATCTGGAGATGAGATTCATATTGAGCAGAGAAAAGGTAAAGAAGTTACAGAAATGTGGTATGAAGAGCGTATGGCTCCAGAAGGAGTTGGGGTGGTGAATCCTGCTTTTGATGTGACAGATCATAGCCTGGTTACAGGAATCATTACAGAGAAAGGAATTGCCTACGCACCATTCAAAGAATCTTTTGAAGCGATGGGAATCAAACCAGTAGAGAAATATGTAGATAAAAAAAAAAGGTAAAGGGCGACAGTGATCGCCCTTTTATTGTTAATAATACTGTACAGAATTTTTAGTAAGCCACTCTTTCCATTCTGAAGAAAATTCACAGTCAGTGATAATAGCGTCCATTTTTTCCAGGGGAATAACTGCAGAAAAGGAAGTCTTATCCAGCTTTGTATGATCTACTACAAGAAATTTCTGGTGGGCGTGCTGAAGTGCAATTTTATAAAGCATGGCGGAATCTTCATTAATATCTGTAACACCAAATTCCATACATACACTTCTGCACGAAACAAATGCTTTGTCAAAAAAATATTGCTGAAGAGAACGCACAGTGCCGTTTCCGGTGAATCCTTTGGTTCTTGCGGAAAACTCGCCTCCTGTAAGAAACAGATGTACAGTGGAAGAACGTGAAAGAATATTGGCAATTTCAAGGGAGGTTGTAACAACAGTTAATTTTCGATTGACAATTTTTCGTGCGATATACCAGGAAGTAGTAGATGAATCAAGAAAGATAATATCACTAGGCTGAATCAGAGCATCGCATTTTTGGGCAATAATTTCTTTTTCAGTAATACGCAATGCCTGTCTGGTTGTAACATCCAGATCATTTTGGACACCTTCCAGTATATAGGCACCTCCATGAGTACGTATAAGTTCCTGATCTTTTTCCATTGCACGAAGATCACGACGAATTGTTTCTTTAGTAACGTTCAGGCGTTCGGACAGATCAGAAATAGTGACACTTTTTTGTTCCTGAAGCAGTTTTTTGATGGCTTGTTTACGAGTGATTGCTAACACAGCGAAATGACTCCTTTCATATATTTAAGCATCTTTGTTTTTAAGATATCATGGTTTAAGTGAAAAAGCAAATACAAGAACTGTATATTAAAAAAGTTTGAATATTGGAGATATTTTTGCAAGTTACAGTCTGATAACTGGAATTCTAGGTATAAACAGGATAAAAAAGAAAATATGAATAAAATGTACAATTAATACGGAAATAAAACAACAAAAGCAGACAAAATAATTGACAAAGCAGACAAAAATGATTAAAATATAGTTAAAAATAACTAGTTAAACTTGATAAAAACAATTAATTTATCCAATACGCACAAACGGAGGTAGAATATGAAAAAAATTATTAATGCGCCGGAGACCTATGTAGATGATATGCTTAAAGGGATTTATGCTGCTCATCCCGATCAGGTAAAATGTGCAGAAGATGATCTTAGAAGTTATTGCATTGCACACAAAAAAGAAGGAAAGGTCGCTATTATTACTGGTGGAGGATCCGGACATCTTCCGTTGTTTCTTGGTTATGTAGGAGAAGGACTTATTGATGGTTGTGGGGTAGGAGGTGTATTTCAGTCTCCGTCACCCGAACAGATTTATAAGATTGCAAAAGAAGTTCATGCAGGATCAGGAGTTCTTTTCCTTTATGGCAATTATACTGGAGATATTATGACATTTGATATGGCATCAGATCTTTGTGATATGGATGATATTGAATGTAAAAGTATTGTTGGGGCTGATGATGTAAATTCACATGCAGATCCAGATACGCGCAGGGGTGTAGCTGGGATTTATTTTATGTTCAAGGCAGCTGGGGCAAGAGCTGATGAAGGCGGAACGCTTGAAGAAGTAGTTGCTGCAGCGCAATTGGCAAAAGACAATACACGTACAGTTGGATTTGCCCTTACTCCGTGCATTATTCCGGAAGTAGGTCATGCGAATTTTGAATTGAAGGAAAATGAAATGGCAATGGGAATGGGAATTCATGGGGAACCAGGTGTATGGAATGGTCCATTAAAAACATCCCGGGAAATTGCCGAAGAATCTTTAAATACGCTTCTTGGTGATATGCCTGTGGAAGAGGGGGAAGAAGTAGCTGTTTTGATTAATGGACTTGGAGCAACTTCTGTTGAGGAATTATATATACTTAGCCATGATGTAAATGATATTCTGAAATCAAAGGGAATCGGAATTTACAAAACTATTGTAGGTGAGTATGCAACATCTATGGAAATGGCTGGCGCATCTATTTCTATATGTAAAATGAATGGTGAGTTGAAACGTTATATGGATCATCCGGTAAATACACCATTTATTTGCCAGAAATAATTATAGTTTTGAGGAGGTTTCATATGGAGATAATTGCATTTAATCAGATTCCTGATCTGTTTGCCGTTGTAGGTAAGCTTTTTGTAGAGAAAAAAGAAGAATTATGCGATATGGATGCTCGTCTGGGAGATGGGGATTTAGGCCTTACCATGAGTAAAGGATATAGTTCTCTTCCAGAATTGATACGTAATGAAATGGATGGAGCTGGCGGAGATATAGGGAAACTTCTTATGAAAGCGGGAATGAAGATGTCAAGTCTTGTTCCTTCTACAATGGGATTTCTGATGTCCAGTGGTGTTATGGAAGGCGGAAAAAAATTTAAAGGGAAAGACAGAAATAGATGGGATGGGACTGGCAGCATATCTTGTTGGATTTGCAGCCGGAATACAAAAAAGGGGCAAGTGTCAGACAGGTCAGCGCACAATTTATGATTCTGTATTTCCAGCAGCTCAGGCAGCAAAAGAGTTGACAGAAAAGAATCCGGAGGCTTCTCTGAGTGAAGTTGTGGCAGTTGCACTTAATGCAGCAAAAGAAGGAACAGAATCAACCAAGAGTATGGTTCCTGTATTTGGAAAGGCAGCAGTTCATGCAGCGCAATGCGCTGGCATTGCTGATCAAGGTGCAGTTGCAGGTTATTATAAGATTTTGGGACTTTATAATTATATATGTGGGATGTAAACAAAAAGGCTGGGGCGATTATTCGTCCCAGCCTTCGTAAAACCGGATATTTACAGAAATATTCCGTACAATATCTCCCTCCTGAAGCTCCATATCCTCTTTATCAGAAACAGATGGAAGATTACAGTCATCCTCAGAAAGCTCCAGAGAGATCCAGTTATAAGCTGCTTCATTTGCGTTGTCAATGGCATCGTCCAGGGTGTCACCGTCAGCATAGCAGCATTCCAGATCCGGGAAAAATCCATGATAGGTTCCGTTTTCCGTTTTGCGGAATACCGCAGGATAAATAAATTTCATAAATGCCTCCTACTGTTTGCTACATACTGTTATGAAAGATATTGTAACATATTCTTGCAGCGATGGAAAAGAAAAATTTGTTTCCGCATGGAAAAACCGGGATATATTTTATATAATCAGAGTCGGGAGGTAAAAGCTGTGATAAAGTTGATTGCCAGTGATTTAGACGGAACACTGCTTACAGACAGTAAAGAGCTGTCACAGACAACTGTGCAGATTCTTGATATGGCTGTAAAAAAGGGAATATATGTGATACCGGCTACAGGGAGATCCTTCAGGGCAATACCTGAACAGATCCGGAATTATCCGGGTATCCGGTATGTGATCACATCCAATGGAGGCGCCATTTATTCTGTCCTGGAGAATAAGAGGATTTATCAGTGTCTGCTGAACGGACAGACGGTTGAGGAAGCATTGGATATTCAGGTACCGGAAAATACCGCCATAGAGCTTTTTGTGGATGGAATCCCTTATTCGGAAGAATCTTATGTGAGGTTTCCGGAAAAATACGGGGCTACGGAATATGGGGCAAAGTATGTAAGGGAAACAAGAATACCGGTAAAAGATATAAAAGCGTTTGCCATGGAACACAGAACGGAACTGGACAGTATGGCATTTATCTGTGGGGACAGAGCAGGCAAATGCACATTGGAAAAACAGTTAAGAGACTCGCTTTCTGATGCATATATAACCTCGTCTGTTCCTCATATGGTGGAAATTGGACATAAAAACGCAGGAAAGGGAAATACGCTTCTATATCTTATGAGACTTCTGGGGATATCCCCGGATGAAGCAATAGCCTTTGGAGATGCAGATAATGACTGCAGTATGCTGGAAGCGGTAAAATATGGAGTTGCTGTGGGGAATGCTACAGAAGCCTGCAAAAAAGCTGCAGCTTTTGTTACAGCATCCAATGAAGAGGACGGAGTAGCAAAAGCTGTCAGACAGTTTCTGCAGAAAGCATGAAGCGGAAATTTCCGCATTTTGTAGTATGAACCAGATAAAAACTTAAAAAAATCGCACGATGTCCTCTGTTCCTTTACGTTTGGGACGGTTGGGCTCTTCAGCCGGTATACCTACGGCAATTACAGAAACAATGGTTTCTTCTTCTGGAACAGAAAGGACTTCTCTTATTTTCTGTGCATCTCGTATTCCAATGATCAGTGTGCCATAGCCCAGTTCTTCTGCTTTGAGAACAAGGTTTGCGTTCTGAAGTCCAAGATCATAACAGCCCCAGCCGTTTTCAAGTTCGTTGTCAGCCGTTCCATCCTGTTTGAAGCCGGAGCGGTTGTGCACAAAAGTTGTGACAATAAGGGCTGCATTTTCGGATTTCAGGGCATTGCCGGAAGGAAGGCAGTCTGTACGGAACTGTTGGGTCATTTCTTCGGACAGAAGACAGTAGTAACGGCCTGTCTGAGAGTTTTTCCAGGATGGAGCTTCCTGGGCGGCCCGGATCATTTCCAGGATATCTTCTTTGGGAATGGTATGCCCTGCACTGTATTTACGGACACTTCTTCTTTTTTCAATTAATTTTTGAAATTCCATATAGGTTCCTCCTTTGGGTGTATAAATGAAGTATTTTATTGATACCAGATGTTATTATTATGACATTCTTTCGAGGTTTTGGCAAAGAGAATATGACTTATGTAATAAAGTTTTACAGATCTGTGCCTATGGTATAATTCGATTTGGGGTATTTTAAGCCAAATGCTGAGGTATATAAGATAAAATTCTGTCTACAGTTTGTGCCTCATATTGAAAAAGATAAAGAAGAACCGTATATTAAATTTAAAAAGGGGGAAACAGTGCGGGCCGGGGCGGAGTCCTATTTTTTCCAATAGATTTTACGCAGGCTGTTCTGTAAGTTCCGGGTTATAAATACCCAATGCAGTATAAAGAAAAATAATCCACCCACAAATACTGCCACACCTTGAAAACAGGTAAAAAGCTGCTAAAATAAAATTGTTCGGTGCGAATGAAAAAGAAAAAGATTCCCACGTTGTCTGAGAACTGTAAAGAGTATCTGACAGCGTGGGAATTTGTTTTTATTTTTTATGCCCGTATATTGCGGTGGTTATTGTGCAAAATTGGAAATTTGCTTATTTATAGTCCGCAGATTACAGAGATTTTCATGGAGATAAAAGATGAAAAAAATGAAAAAGTTATGTGCGGTGGGGCTGGCAGCCCTGTGTCTGGCAGGAAGTATGAGCTGCTTCACAATGGCAGAAGCATCAGAAAATGTGCAGGAGCAGGCTCAGGATCAGATGCTGTATTCATCAAGAATGTGGGAAAGTAATGGTCATATTTATACTGTATATAATGTAGATGCAGAGGGATATACATCTCTGTCAGGAAATTATATGGATGCCATTGCCGTATATGAGGGAAAGGTCTACTGGAGAAAAAATAACGGGGAAGAGAATGAACCTGCTGAGATCATACGGATGGAGCCGGACGGTTCCGGACAGGAGGTTCTGGCAGAAAATGCGCATCCTTCCTCGCTTCTGTGCATTGATGAGGGATTTATCTACTATACTGCTTCAGATGAAAAGGGAGAGCAAAAAAGCCGCAGGATCAATCTGGACACAGGGGAAAATCAGGAGGCTCCGCCATACAGATTCAGAGCGGGAAATGAAAACTTCTGGTTTTCCACATCTCTGGAAGACGGGATATGGTATTGCTCGGAGCCCGGATATAAAAATATCAGGTCAATGTCAGGGGTAAACGGCCTTCGGCTGGGGGCTTTGGATCATAAGCTTTATTATATGGTACAGGGGGAGGATTCTTTATATACAACCTGTTCCTTTGATGTTGAGACCGGTGAGACAGAGATACTGCTGAGAAATCAGCAGGCAAAAAGCATTGTCAGCGGAACCGGACTTTATTACAAACAGGAAAGCAATGGGTATACAACGCTGTATCGAAAAGATTTACGTACAGGTGAGGAAACCAGCTATGACCTGGGAGAATTTCACCTGTATATGGGCGGCGGCTTCTATGAGCTGGGGGATAAAATCTGTCTTATGCGGTTTCGGCCGGAACTAATGCCGGACAATACGGAGCTGTGGGAGCTGGATACACAGACCGGAGAAAAAAGCCTGATCGGACAATGGCATAATTCAAATGCAGTTAATGCGGCAAAGGAGCCGTAATCCTGAAAAATAAATCTTGACAAAAAGAGAACAGAATATTATAATGAACAATGTTCATATTGGAAACAGTTTTAAATGTATGATCAGGGAAACAGGAGACGTATATAATGAATACAGTTGTTACTTCCAGGACAGCAATTCTTGAAGCCAGCAGACAGCTGATCCGGGAAAAGGGATGGTCTGCATTGAATATCAGAAGCGTTGCCGGAGCATGTGGCGTTTCAGTAGGTTCTATTTATAATTATTTTAATTCAAAAGCAGATTTGATGGCAGCTGCGGTAGAAAGTATCTGGTGTGACATTTTTCATTTTTCAGATGGGAATGCCTTTGACAGCTTTACCGAATGTATTCAGTGGGTATTTGACAGTCTGGAAAAAGGAGAA
>ENA-OQAB01001259-OQAB01001259.1-human-gut-metagenome-genome-assembly--contig:-NODE-1259-length-12120-cov-1.921037_pt1 | contig 12120 bp, 8 predicted proteins | sample MGYA00242490_ERZ504517 | MGnify/ENA primary metagenome ERZ504517 (study PRJEB26092, sample SAMD00036298) | human gut metagenome | host: Homo sapiens | study: EMG produced TPA metagenomics assembly of...
ATTAATAGTCAAAGTCACATCGTGAAAAACGATATGACTGCCATATGCTTTCTTCACCCCGTCACAAATGACCGGATAATTGCCGGAACGCATGGCAGGCGGAAACTTCAACCGCAAGGCTGAATTATCTTCATCATCAATTTCAATAGGAACTATTTTTTCCAATTGCTTGATACGGCTCTGCACCTGTACAGCCTTGGTAGCCTTATAACGGAAACGCTCTATGAAATCTTCTGTATCCTGAATTTGCTTCTGCTGGTTCTCGTATGCACGCAATTGCTGCTCACGACGTTCTTTGCGCAATACCACAAACTCATCGTAAGCCACTTTATAATCATAGATATGCCCGCAAGATATTTCAATCGTACGATTGGTCACATTATTAATAAATGCACGGTCGTGGCTCACCAATACAACGGCTCCCGCACTTGTCTTCAAAAAGTTTTCCAACCATTGAATGCTTTCTATATCCAGATGATTGGTAGGCTCGTCCAACAGCAACACATCGGGCCGTCGCAACAGCAACTTGGCCAACTCTATACGCATACGCCATCCACCACTGAACTCAGATGTAGGACGGTTAAAATCCTCCCGGCTAAATCCCAACCCCATCAATGTACGTTCTATCTCAGCTGTATAATTGGTACCTCCCATCATCAAAAAGCGTTCATTGTCATGGGTGAATTTCTCAATCAGTTTATGATAGTTTTCTGAATCATAATCTGTTCTATCCGCCAACTCCTGATTCATTCTCTCAATACTAGCCTGCAAGTCAAAGATATGTTCAAAGCCATCTCCGCCTCTTCCATCACAGTATGTTTATCACTCAGAATCATGACTTGAGGCAAATAGCCTATCGTCACATCACGCGGAACAGAAACACTACCTGAAGTAGGCGCCTGTATTCCTGCCAATATCTTAAGCATAGTAGACTTACCGGCCCCATTCTTCCCGACCAGCGCAATACGATCTCTCTTATTGATAACGTATGACACATCCTCAAACAGAGGCGTTACTCCAAACTCTACTTTCAAATTATCTACTGAAACCATTCGTTTTTATCCTTTTGCAAAAGTGGCAACAAATATACGGTTTTATATGTAAAAAAGACAAAATACAAGTAAATAAAAAAAGTCCTCATCCTTAACAAATAGGACAAAAGTATTAAAACGTGTTAGAAAACTATATTTTTTTAGTTGTTTTATTTGCAAAATCCACTAAAACACGTACCTTTGCAACGTGTTTTTCATAGTATTAGATTTAAGGTTAACAAAGGTTGGAGCAAGGCTGTTGCTCCTTTTTTTATGTCTACATTTTCCTCATACTTAAATATTGACTTAGCTCAACCAAGCAAAATTTATCTGTAATACAAAAAAATGACTGCTTCATTCTCATGAAGCAGCCACCAACAAAATACACGATGTAACACAACTATGTTTTACACATATCAGTTATTTAATATCGATTCCACAAGGATTGAGTCCCGGACCACCACCTGTATATCCCCTACTTTCTCCTGTGTCCCATGGAGAAATCCAAAAAGCATATAAATCGCCACAAGTAACATAAAACTTCACTTTAACTATCTTGCCTGAAAGAGCAGCAAGTTTTTTACCTGATTTCCAAGTTACCAATTGTTTAGTACTGTTCAAATCATTCATTTCCTTACAATCCTCTCTGGAAAATCCCGTAATCACATTACCATTTTCATCCATTATCTCCACCTGCAAATCCTTTGCTTGTGCATTCACAAAAAACAAATCCGTTAATCTTATTATCACACCTTAAATGGTTACAATAAAGACTAACGGATTTCCCTATTCTAGTTTTAAAACTATATCCAACACCTCAGATAAAACGAATCTGAATCATCCCTCCATAAGGATTAAAATCGAAAAGAACCTTATCAGCATCCTTCTTTAGAAAAAGCTTTTTCCCATCTTGCCTAATCATCCTAAACTCTGTTTCCCACAGATTTTAATCACCATAGTTCAGTGGTTCTGTAAATAATTGTGCATTCATATCAAATGAGGAGTTATGTCATAGCCGTTTTCTAGCACATTTCAAGCGATTTTTTTCTCGTTCTTTTGTTATAGGCAACTTACCTCTCTAAATGTACCCACCCATATTTCATTTTCCATAGCCTTTACCTTATTTCCACAATATTTTAGGATTTTTGAAAAGCATCATATCCCTGCGATATTCCATGTATCATTGCCAACTCCCTATCTACCGGAGTTTACCAAGCTTTCCACCCATTTATCTAAAGACGCAGGAGTCGATTTCGACTTATCTCCCCCGATGGGATATTGTTCGGTACATGTACCTACCCTGTTCTTATCAAATGATAACTGATAGCACACACTCTGTCACCCTTATAAGGTGCCACATAAACATCTTGTGTGAACCCGTTATCCCTGATCTCAGCCCCTGTCTGTTTCACCAATTCTATTCGAGGCGATGATTCCGGCATAGAAACATACTCTTCATATACTCCCGGACGGACAAGTATAGATATTGTTTTCTTGCCACCACCAACTGCCGCATTCACTGCTTCCTGAACTGTAAAGAAATCCCCACTCCCATCTTTCGCCACCACATAATCATAACGTCGCACATATTTTGCCAAAGCCGGCACTTCTTCCATCAAAGCGTCCACAACCAACCTGGCAACTAGACGTCCACCATATATATATTCAAGTGAGTATTGTCAATTTTCCCTTCCGGACAAAATTCATATTGTCCGGAAGGAATCCACATAAACAATTTTCTTGAATTCTCGACTCCCATACCGGTAACCAAGTCATGGATCAATTTATTCAAATCAATAAAAGATACATTCATTTCTCCGGCTACCCGACGGGGAGATTCCAGATATTTCCCATGGGTATCAACCAATACCGGACCTTCTTTTTCATAACTACCCTTTATCTCCGTCACACCTTTAGGGGGGGGGAAATTACGACGAACTATAGAATTGAACAGTACAGGATTTCCTCCCTTAGCACATGTTCCATTCACAAAACGTCTTAAATTATCATCAAAGGTACTTCCGGATTCTGTATGTAATGTGACTCTAGATTTCTCATCATTATGCCCGAATTGAATAAATACATAATCACCTTTATGAATTTTAGAAAGCACTACATCCCAACGTCCTTCATTGATAAAACTGAGTGAACTTCATCCATTCATAGCGTGATTATCTTCCGTAAAATATCCGAGAAGCATTTGTCCCCAACCACGCTCTATATTACCATTCTTCAGACTTTTATTCGCCATGGTAGAATCACCAATCATAAAAATAGTAATGGGCTCTTTTCTCTCAGCAATAAAAGCCGATAACAGGAGTAAAGCACATAAAACAAGTAATACTTTTAATTTCATGTTTTTCATATACATTTTATAAGTTAAAAGATTTAGGCAAAAGTAAACAAGAAAAGAAACCATAAAAAATGATACAAGAATATAGAAATTTGCTCAAAATCAATAGTTCAATTACTCTTTCAGTAAATAAGAACTAATAAAAAGATGTTCAAACAACATCAATTTGCCACTTGAACATTTTTTCAATTCTTCAAATTCATATCGAAACATCGAAGGTTCTCCCCAATAGACAAACTCTTCCAAAAAGGCAAAATATGAATGTCCAACTGTCAGAATGATGCAGGCAAAGAAAGTAACTGATACATCAATGTATGTGCCATACGTTCTTGACCATTGGTATTAGGATGCAAACGATCATACCCCGAATCATAGAAATAAATAAGTTGTTCTTCAATCATCGGATTCATACCTGTAACCGAATTAAAATCTATTACAGGAACTCCCCACAAATTACCTGCTTCCTTAATGGCCTGTACATAAGCGTCCACATATTCTCCGCATTTATTCTGATAGCTTTCATCCGGTTGTACATTCTTTTCGCCGAATTCCGCTAAAGAACGATGCAATGGGGTCAACAAAACAATTTGTTTATCGGGAAACAATTTTTTCAAATGACTCAAACCAATATTAATACGGCCTTTATACGTATCATTCGTCATTATAGGAACACGCCTTTTACGCGTTTCCAGTTTTTTAGTTTCACCACGGGCAGCCATCACCTGCTCTTCTTTCTCTGCAAACCAAGTCCCGACAGGTACACTGCTATTAAAATCATTTGTCCCCATCAAAACCACGATGGCATCAACCTCTTCTCCATGCTCCTTTTTCAATTGTTCTGCCTGACGGGGTACATCATTCCATTGACGTCCACTCACTCCATACACATAAGGAGTGATATCCAACCATTCTTTCAAAAAAATCCCAATACTTTTTTATGTTATCTCCATAACAATTGGGATCAGTTATCGAGTCTCCTATATAACCAACCTTTTTTCCATACCATGGATGCTGGATATAACCTTTATTACATGATTCTTTTCCACAAAGAAACGTTTCCTGTCCGTGTAACAGCAACGGACATGCTAATAAAGAGCAAATACAATAAACTGTCTGTTTTTCATAAGTAACTGTTATTTTTTCAATCAGTAAAGTGACATCAAAGATATAAAATAAGAAATAGAAAAACAGCTATCACATACTTTTATTTTCATTTGCCCTCTTCTATCATTCATAAGACAAAAAGTCCGAAAGGTCATAATAAACAAAACTTTACATTTTTAAATTAATTTGTTAACAAGGTGCGATATATTTATAAAGCATGTTATAAAACAGCGAAATACAGACTAAAAACTTGCTATTATAAACAAAGTCCGTATCTTTGCAGTGTGTTTTTCATAGTATTAGATTTAAGGTTAACAAAAGATTGGCTGTCTGGGATAGATAGCCCTTTTTTTATGCTTTAAAACAGGAGAATTTCTTCATAAAAATTCAATATCCCAACAATAGCATTCTTCAAATGCCACCCAACCGAACACAACAAAAGTGAATAAGAAAAAGCAATACGTATATCTATCCATCGAGGCAATTTATGAATTACCTAGTCTTAACTAACGTTTATCCTATATATTTTTTGATTTATTTCAATAAAAGAAGACACTCTCATCACTGAGAATGTCCCCTATATTTAAACGAAACTTTAAAGAGAATTATATACTTCAAATCTTATCTTCTATTCCACCATACTCGTTGCTCACGGCTATCATCACCATTCAAATCTGCTTTCACGGCAGCTTCATAATTTTCAAGATTACCTTGATAAATTTCGCTATCAAATTGATGGCGATAAGGGATGTGATCAATCGTTGTACAAACCGGACCGACTTCTAGTTTCGGAATATCAAAACGACGCCAGTCAGACCATGCCTCAAAACCATCAGCCATGAAGCCACTGATCCAGCGCTGAAGAGCAATTTTATTAATTTTATCAGCATCAGTACCCGTATAAGCAACTGCTTCCTGTACCAAATATTCATCAACACCTTCGGCTCCCCATTGTTCAAATGATGCCTTCACACCGGCTGCATAGAGTTGGGCAGGATCAGCTTGAATCCAGCCACGCTGAGCAGCTTCAGCCTCGATAAGTAGCATACGAGAAGCAGTAATAATAGGGAAAGTAGAGGTTACCTGTGTGAGAGAAGGATTATAAAAACAGCAGACTTTATTCCACGTGTTCACATCTGCAGACTCAATACCCAAAGGCATACCTTGGTATTTATCAAAATTCTTCAGGTCTTCATCCGTCACGCCCGCCTCTGCCTGTGTCTTGCCAAAAGGAATCAGCGAACAAGTAGAGAACAGACGGTTGTCCTTCAATTCCTTCAACTGATCTACATAATACTTATTAGGAACAAAATTATAATTATGGTTTACGCCATTATAATATAAATATCCCACAGTATTGGCCTCAAAAGTATAATTCAAATTATAGGCATTTTCTTCAATACCGCCATCAGCGTAAGCTTGAGCAAAACGCGAGCGTCCTTCGGCAGGATCCACATCTGCCAGTTTTATAGCAAGCATCATACGGGTAGAAGCATTCAGTTTCTTCCATGCACGAATGTCACCATCGAACAGGATGTCGGCTGTGCTCAACGAGCCACTTTCATTAAACTGATTATACGCTTCCCTCAAATCGGCATCTAACTTAGCATAAATCGTTTCCTGTGAATCAAATACCGGAGTAAAATTTTCCTCACCTGCCTGAAATGCTTCTGTGTAAGGAAGTGGCCCTAGAGCATCTGTAAGGTGCATATAGATGAATCCCATCAATGTACGTGCAACCGCAATCTGATTAGCATTATCACCAAACTGTACAATGGCAGGTTTACCTTTTTCAGTCTCATCACTATTAAAGTCAATAATCTTCTGGCAGTTCTTCAACGGATAAAGATAATAAGAACTTGTACTCATAGTAGGTCCGCCAAACGCACCATACTGATTATTATTTTTCTCGGACATATACCCCGGATACATTTGCGTCCACGGGTAATAATAATTTGAGTTCATAGAGAAGTATTTCACATAAGTACAAGCGTATGTAAACAACATACCAGTATTAGCCTCCGACGGTTCATTGGGATCTTTGTTAATATCGCCAAAGTCAGTCATATCACATGCTGTGAATGTTGCTGCAAAACTCAGAGATAAAAATAATAATTTAATATATTTCATAATGATTCTTCATTTTATGGTTTAAAAAGCAAGATTAACGGTAAAACCTATCGAACGGGTTGCAGCGGCATTACCACCCTCAAAATATCCCATACCAATTTCAGACACATCCACATTAGGACAAGCTGAGTAGATCAACCATGGATTGGAAGCATTAATTGCCACACTGGCACGACTCAGGCCGATATTAGTTTCTTCAAAGTCATGTGACTGGGAAAACATACGACAAGTGACATCTTCACGAAGTTTCACGTAAGTACGGTCATACACCCATTCTTCCCATACACGGGAAGCTGTGGTATAATATAGTTTAGCATTGACATAGGTATCTACCTTATTGCCATTCTGATCCACACCAGTCATGTGGATACCACCACCTTTGCTTACCGGTTCACGAACATTGACGCCACGGTCATTAAGTTCAGCTGTTTTATCAAGAATACCGCTACTGCTACCCCACATATTAGTATAGGATACAATCTGTCCGCCTACAGAGAAATCAATATTAGCCGACAGACGGAAATTCTTAAAACTGATACTAGTATTAAAACCACCAGTGAAATCCGGATGGAAGTTACCCAGTTCATCTAGTGTATTCTGATTGTAAGTAGGTACATATTCACCACCATACAACGCCTTCTGCGAAGCACTCAATTCATGGAAGATTATATTGCCATTGTCATCACGTTCCCATGTATTACCGGTTATCACACCAAGTGATTTACCAACCATAGCATAATTATACAAACGAGTTGTGAATGAAGTCCAATAAATAGAATAAGAATCCACTCCATCAGCTAGTTCCACCAGTTTATTACTATTCTTCGCTATATTGAAATTCATTTCCCATTTCCAGTTCTTAGTGGAAACAGGCATCCCGCCCAAACTCAATTCAACACCCCGATTACGAATTAAACCAGCATTCATCTTACGAGTGGAATACCCCGATTGCGGAGCAGAGGTTACGGAGATTATCTGATCTTTGTCATCCCGGGTATAATAGTTGAAATCACCCCATAAACGATTATTGAACAAACGGAATTCCGTACCTATTTCATACGAAGTGGAAATAGACGGCTCGATATTATAATTTTCTGAGAAGAAGGTTCATACATTGTAACATGTGAACCATAACTGGTATCCAGCGAATAAGTAGGATAAATATTGTAAGCATTGAGCGTAGTACCTACTTGAGCCGCACTAGCACGCAGTTTCCAAAAGTTCAGCCATTCTGCATTCACCCATTTGTGAGCAAGGACAGAAGCGGAAAGGCCACCATACCAATAGCTGTTATGATTAGGACTCAATGTGGAAGACATATCGTTACGAACAGAAGCGTCAAGAAAATAAGTATCATCCCAGCCCATGGTAGCTGTGGCATAAACACTACGTTCTTTGTAATGTGTTTTCTCATTATAGGCTAAAGCAATAGTACCCGATGAAGCAGCCAAATTATAGTAATCGTCCAAAGACAAATCATAATTCGTATTGGTGTATGCATATAAATTATCGTACGTATAGTCACGTGCTTCTGCAAAAAGAGCTGCGTCTACCGTTAGTTTATCTTTAAAAAATGATTGTCCCCAAGTTAAACGTCCTTGTACAGTCAAATCAATCAAACTGCTTTGATCCTGACGATAATTTGACCGGAAATTAATAGATCCTGAAGGGCGTTCTCGTTCCAATTTGTAACCACGTATGTTACCATTTACGCGTACCCCTGCCTTCAAGTTATAAGGAAGGTCCACAGACACATCACCACTGAATACATTCCATTGATAAATGGTGCGATGATTATATTCATGAAATAAAGCATACGGATTATCATGGAATGCAGCACTTTGATTATTCACACTGTTGATATTCCACGTCCTCCATGATCCGTCCGGACGTTTATAGTCCTTATAATCTTTTAAATTGACATTGGTCTGTCCCCATTGGGTATATTCCTGCAAAACGGTACGTGAACCGTTATATCCACTTTCGGCAGCATTATGATCCTGACGATAAGTATATTTATAATCCAATGACACATTCATCCACGGTGTGGGTTTGAAATTTGTCTTGAACCCTAAGAAACGGCGAATAGCATCCGAATTGGGCTGCACACCAGTACGATAGCTATTGGTGAAAGAAACACGGGTATTAAAATCTTTCACACTCTTTGAAAACGAAACGTTGGTTGTATTGGTTACACCAGTCCGATAAAGATCTCTCAAATCCAATCCATGTTGCCAAGTGGCTGGTTTTCCATAATGACCACTGGTTTCGTCTAATGACAACGGAGTGACATATTTCACAGCCGGATCGTATGCAGCTCCCCAAGAAGTGTCCTCATTATAATCGTACACATAAGCACCTTGCAAACCGGGAATATCACCACTATACAAATCATAAATATCCTGAGCCCTGTTACCTTTTTCCGTACCTCCATATCCTCCACCACCATACAGCTTCTGCATATTGAAATGATTATAGTAAGTTTCGGCCTGCAATGTATGACTTACTTCAAGCAACCCTTTCTCACTTTGTCCCGCCTTAGTAGTTATGATGATAGCACCTGCACCACCACGCGAACCATAAAGGGCAGTAGCCGCGGGACCTTTCAATACGTTTATGCTTTCCACATCATCCATATTGATAGAGTTTTTGTTAGTGATAGCACCATCTACCACATAAATAGGTTCATTGGCCGGATTATCCGACTGGGACGAAGAAGGAATGGAACCTGCACCACGCAAAATAATAGTACCTGCATCAAAACCAGAACTGGCACCACCTATAAAACGTGCTCCCGACACTTTACCGGCCATAGCATTACCCAAATCGGTCTGTCGTGAAATAGTTAGATCCTCACCTGCCACCTTTTGTGTAGAATAACCCAACGCTTTTTGTTTACGGTTCAATCCTTGAGCAGTTACAACCACTTCATCCAACACTTTTGTGTCCGACTTCATTGTTACAGTAATAGTACCACGCTGAATTCCAACTCGCTGAGTAATCATACCCAGATAAGAAACAATCAGCGCTTTGGCATCTGTAGGAACATTATTGATAGCAAACTTGCCATCCACATCCGTAATTGCTCCCATAGTAGTCCCTTCCACTAAAACAGACGCACCTATTATCGGCTCACCATCATCCGCAGAAGTTACAACTCCTGCAACTGTTTTAGGCGCTTGAGCCATAGAGAAGCCGATACCCAACCACAGACAAGCTAGTAACATTAACACTTTTTCTTTCATACTCACTCTCTTTTAATTAAACATTATCCAAGTTCTTTTGGAACTTAGTTCTATAAAAGAGGAAAGTACAAGAATTCATTTCTTATAAAAAACGCCTAAATATTAGTCGTTCCCAACAATATTCAACTGTTAAAAGAGTAATTTCACACAAAGGATAAATAGTTAAAGAAATAAAAAACAAGGTACTTTATTTGGAACAAGATATCTGAAGAAGAAAATGATTATCTTGACAATTTTCATGTATTTCACATCATTTTATACTAAAAATAAAATAACTACCTTACATCTAACAAATATCACAACTAAACAATACTTATGAATAAAAAAATATCATAGACAAAAAATAATAGACTTATTCTTTTATTTTTAATAAAATTTTATATCTTTGCAATATTATTAATAAAATGAGTTCCAAAAGAACTTATGCTTACCGTTCTCCTCTATTCATTAAGTCCACCATACTTATATTATTTCCCCCTTTTACTTGATACACAATATATTATGAATATTTTTTTAGTCACTTTCTACTTATACTCTACCATTAGCATAATCAGCACTCTAAAAATCAGGCTATTATCTATTTAATATTCTATTTATTTTCTACTTATATGAACCATAAAACGATCAATCGTTTTCTTTATTATACAATTACAGTATTTATCAATCTACTAAATTCTAATCGGTCAAACTTGCAGGCGCACCCCAATAAAGGCTAACAATTGATATAACCTTCCACCTGACATACGCATATCAGCTAATATTTGCCATATCGGATGCACTATCACACCATAATCACAGTACCCTACTATCTTATCTCCTATCCCTCACTGCTGCAAAGCTTCAACTGGTCCGGAAGTATTTCTGCATTTTCCATCTACAGGAATAGAAGAAAAAGTCTCTTTCTCCGCAAAAATCCTCTTCTTTTCTGGAGAACAAAATGAAGAGGAGTCCTTTTCTTTTTTTTGCTCTGCTTTACTTTGTAACTTCATGTTTTCATGTCCACATTTTTCCGTTGAAATGCCTTACGTTACTACCATCCACATTACAAATTCTTGTTATTTTGAAATCTCTATCAACAAGTAATCAGTACTCACCTCTACACACTTCCGTTGTTGTACCGCCTCAAAGTAATGGTCCTGTATACTTTCCGAAGTAAGAATTCCATTTTTTTCGTATTGGGCTTTACTAAAAAATCCACGTTCCAACAGTGCATCCACTACTTGCTGTACATAATCGGCCGTACATCCTTCGGACAATCTGCGAGTAAAAAGCAGACACCTATCCTCTCTCCAACAGCAAAGACATCCTTTGTGGTAAATACGTGCCAATAAATGCAATACAAGCAATGTAGCCCAACTCTTGTTCCACCAACAATATTTTATCATTCTCGGAGAAATCCACACTCAAGTAGAAAAATTCCAATCCGGGTGTTTGTAATGCCATATCGATATTTTTTATTGATGACAAATATAGAAAGAAGCCCAGACGGAATGACGCGATTTGGCACAATAATACGCAATAATGCACAATTGATGCTCCACACACATCTTAAATAGTAACCGGAAAGATATACGATAAAGACGAAAGATATATTATCTTACATGGGTATCATTATAGATATTACAATTTTATCAAATATACACAGAAACAGATAGATGTATACAAAAAAAGAGAAACTGCCTCCAAAGGAAAACAGCATCTCTTTTTATCTTATAAGATTCTTCTCTATTATTCTTCCGTATAGCGTTCAATAGTCTGATCACGATCAGGACCTACCGAAACAATCTTGATCGGGGTTTCCAGCTGTTCTTCCAAGAAAGTGACATACGCATTGAATTCTTCCGGGAATTCATCCTCACTGGTCATCTTGGTCATATCAGTCTTCCATCCGGGCAGCTCCGCATATACAGGTTCCAGCCCCTCGCTAATATCATAAGGGAAGTAATCAATTTCCTCACCATTTACTTTATAAGCCACACATGCTTTGATGGTTTCGAAATCATCCAACACATCGCTCTTCATCATAATTAACTGAGTCACCCCGTTTACCATGATAGAATACTTCAAAGCTACAAGATCAATCCAGCCACAACGACGTTCACGACCTGTCACCGCACCATACTCATGACCTAAATCGCGGATTTTCTTACCAGTTTCATCAAACAGTTCGGTAGGGAAAGGACCTGCCCCCACACGGGTACAATACGCTTTCATGATACCGTATACATTACCAATTTTATTAGGACCGATACCTAAA
>ENA-OQAB01001261-OQAB01001261.1-human-gut-metagenome-genome-assembly--contig:-NODE-1261-length-12098-cov-2.661766_pt1 | contig 12098 bp, 9 predicted proteins | sample MGYA00242490_ERZ504517 | MGnify/ENA primary metagenome ERZ504517 (study PRJEB26092, sample SAMD00036298) | human gut metagenome | host: Homo sapiens | study: EMG produced TPA metagenomics assembly of...
AAGATTGTTTCCTGTCAGCATCACACCCTTACTGAAACCGGTGGTTCCGGAAGTGTAATTTAACAGCATCACTTTGTCATTGGATAAAGTGGTGTACTGAACATCTTCACGGGTAAATCCTTTCGGATACAAAGCATGCATCTCTTTATCGGTATTTTTCAGAAACTTCTGTATGGTTTCCCCGTCACGTTGATAAAGACACCGGAAATCAGTCAATGAGAATACTCCCCGTAGTCCCGTTAATTTTTCCTCTTCCAAATTCTCCCAAATGCTGTCGCTGGTGAACAGGAATACAGATTCGGAATGATTGACGATATGATGAACGTCATTAGGCGTAAAATCTTGAAGGATAGGGACAATGATCGCTCCGTATGTGATCGTTGCCATATAGGCGATGCACCAATGAGCGTTATTTTTGCCGATAACTGAAATCTTATCTCCTCTGCGAAGGCTACAATGTTTGAATAACAGATGTAAACGGGCGATTTTTTCAGCTACCTCACCGTATGTGTATTGGGTATCTTCTCCATAATCAGTATAACAAGGCAGATCCCAATTCTCACGAAAACTATTTTCGTATAGTTTAATGAAATTCTCTTTAATCATTGCACGTTTTTTAGTGAATTGTGCAAAAATAGGAATAAACTTTCGTATCCTAAAGTGTTTTACTGATAATAATGTGTAACTTTGCAAAGTTAATGTGTTTATAACAGCTTATGATAGATACCACTGTATTTCAAAATAAGACAGCCGTTTATTATACTTTAGGCTGCAAATTAAATTTTTCAGAGACTTCAACTATCGGTAAAATCCTGCGTGAGGCAGGAGTCCGGACTGCGCGCAAAGGAGAGAAAGCAGATATCTGTGTGGTAAATACCTGTTCGGTGACAGAGATGGCGGATAAGAAATGCCGGCAAGCCATCCACCGCTTGGTAAAGCAGCATCCCGGTGCTTTTGTGGTAGTGACCGGATGTTATGCGCAATTGAAGCCTGGCGACGTGGCAAAGATAGATGGAGTAGATGTAGTGCTGGGAGCGGAACAGAAGGGAGAGTTACTTCAATATCTGGGCGACCTCCAAAAGCATGAAAAAGGAGAGGCTATCACTACTACAACCAAAGATATCCGTTCGTTTTCTCCCTCGTGTTCACGGGGAGACCGTACTCGTTTCTTCTTGAAGGTGCAGGATGGATGCGATTACTTCTGTTCATATTGCACGATTCCTTTTGCCCGCGGGCGAAGTCGTAACGGGACTATTGCTTCCATGGTTGAGCAGGCCGGGCAGGCAGCTGCTGAAGGCGGAAAAGAAATCGTTCTGACCGGAGTGAATATCGGAGATTTTGGTAAAACAACAGGAGAGAGTTTCTTTGATCTGGTAAAAGCATTGGATCAGGTAGAGGGAATCGAACGTTATCGTATTTCTTCCATAGAACCCAATCTGTTGACTGATGAGATTATCGAGTTTGTGTCTCATTCCCGTAGTTTTATGCCTCATTTTCATATCCCTTTGCAATCCGGTTGCGATGAAGTTTTGCAGTTAATGCGCCGTCGTTACGACACTGCTCTTTTTGCTTCGAAAGTGAAGAAGATAAAAGAGGTGATGCCGGATGCTTTTATCGGAGTGGACGTGATTGTGGGAACTCGTGGAGAAACACCCGAATACTTTGAACAGGCTTATCAGTTTATTGATGGTCTGGATGTGACGCAGTTGCATGTGTTTAGCTAATTCCGAACGTCCTGGAACGCAAGCCTTAAAAATAGAATATGTGGTTTCTCCGGAAGAGAAGCATCAGCGTAGTCAGCGTCTGTTGGCACTATCGGATCAAAAGACACAGGCGTTTTTATGCACGTCATATCGGGCAGACAATGCCGGTATTGATGGAAAAATCGAAAGCTGGTGCTCCGATGCATGGATTTACGGAGAATTATATTCGTGTAGAGGTGGAAAGTGATGACTCGCTGGATAATCAGGTAATTAATGTACGTCTGGGAGAGTTTAATGAGGAGATGACAGCACTTAAAGGTACAATTTTGATATAAGTATGAGATCAAAACTTATCTATTGGTTGGTATACAGTGGAATGTGGCTGTTTTCAGCTCTTCCGTTCCGGGTTTTATATATGCTTTCGGATTTTAATTATCTGCTGATGTATCGTGTTGGAAAATATCGTCGGAAAGTAGTTCGGGGAAATCTATTGAGATCATTTCCGGAAAAAACTGATGCGGAGAGATTACAGATAGAACGCAAGTTTTATCGCTATTTGTCGGATTATATGCTTGAAGATTTGAAATTGTTGCATATGTCTGCCGAAGAACTTTGTGAGAGAATGACTTATAAGAATACGGAACAATATCTTGAACTGACAGAAAAGTATGGAGGTATTATAGTAATGATTCCTCATTATGCCAATTATGAGTGGTTGATAGGCATGGGAGCAATCATGAAACCGGGGGATGTTCCCGTACAGGTTTATAAACCGTTGAGGGATAAATATTTGGATGAGTTGTTTAAACGTATTCGTTCTCGTTTCGGGGGGTATAATATTCCGAAACATTCTACAGCCCGTGAAATTATTAAGCTCAAACATGATGGAAAAAAGATGGTAGTCGGTTTGATTACTGATCAATGGCCCAGTGGATATGATAAATATTGGACTACCTTTTTAGGACAGGAAACTGCTTTTCTGAATGGTGCGGAGCGAATTGCCAAAATGATGAATTTCCCTGTTTTCTATTGTGAGCTTAGTAAGAAGCGCAGAGGATACTGTGAAGCGGAGTTCAAGTTAATGACGGAAACACCGAAAGAAACAAGAGAAGGAGAAATCACGGAAATGTTTGCTCATAGATTAGAACAGACGATTCGTAAAGAACCGGCATATTGGTTGTGGTCTCATAAACGTTGGAAAATGACTCGTGAAGAAGCTGACCGATTAGAAGAGAAAGAATTGAACAAGAAGAAGGAATAACAATGAAAGTTTCAGTTGTAATTTTAAATTGGAACGGATGTGATATGCTCCGTACTTTTCTTCCGTCCGTCGTCCGGTATTCGGAAGGGGAGGGGATCGAGGTCTGTGTGGCTGACAATGGTTCTACGGACGCTTCCGTTACTTTGCTTCAACAGGAATTTCCTTCTGTCAGAACGATTGTTCTCGATCAGAATTATGGCTTTGCGGATGGATATAATTTAGCATTGCAGCAGGTCGACGCAGAATATGTAGTTCTTTTGAATTCGGATGTCGAGGTGACGGAGCATTGGTTGGAACCAATGATTGCTTATCTTGATAAGCATCCGGAGGTAGCTGCTTGTCAGCCGAAGATACGAAGCCAGCGGCAAAAAGAATATTTTGAATATGCCGGAGCAGCCGGTGGCTTTATTGATAAATACGGTTATCCTTTTTGTAGGGGGCGTATTATGGGAGTTGTGGAGAAAGACGAAGGTCAGTATGATACGGTAATTCCTGTTTTCTGGGCCACGGGGGCAGCGTTGTTTATCCGGCGCACTGATTATGTGAATGTCGGAGGATTGGATGGACGTTTCTTTGCTCACATGGAAGAAATAGATTTGTGCTGGCGACTCCGTTCGCGGAATCGTGAGATTGTCTGTGTACCTCAAAGCATTGTCTATCATGTGGGGGGAGCTACTCTTAAAAAAGAGAATCCTCATAAGACTTTTCTTAATTTCCGTAATAATCTTGTCATGCTCTATAAGAATCTTCCACAGGAGGAGTTAAATAAAGTGATGCGTATCCGGACCTGTCTCGATTATCTGGCGGCGTTCAATTTCTTGTTGCAAGGGCACTGGGATAATGCTAGTGCTGTGATGCGTGCGCGGAAAGAGTATAAACGATTATGTCCGTCGTTTTCTTTATCCCGTGAAGAGAATATGAGAAAAAAAACTTTGAATCCGATACCTGAACGGACAAAAAGTAGTATCTTGTGGCAGTTTTATGCGAGGGGATGCAAACGATTCTCTCAATTGTCGGATTTAAAAGGATAGCAAATGAAATCAAAGGTTAGAAGAGGCATCGGGCTGGTAGCGCATGATGCAATGAAAAAAGACCTCATCGAATGGGTACTGTGGAACTCGGAACTGTTGATGGGTAATAAATTCTACTGTACAGGTACTACGGGTACTTTGATATTGGAAGCATTGAAGGAGAAACATCCTGATGAAGAGTGGGATTTTACGATTTTAAAATCAGGTCCGTTAGGTGGTGACCAACAGATGGGATCACGTATTGTGGATGGGCAGATTGATTATCTCTTCTTCTTCACGGACCCTATGACATTGCAACCGCATGATACGGATGTAAAAGCATTAACCCGTTTGGCCGGTGTAGAAAATATTGTTTTTTGTTGTAACCGTTCTACGGCGGACCATATAATTTCCAGTCCGTTATTTATGGATCCTGATTACGAACGCATTCATCCGGACTATTCCAGCTATACAAAACGTTTCCAGGATAAACCTGTGGTGACGGAAGCTGTCGAATCGGTAAATAGAAGAAAAAAGAAGAGAAAATAAGCCGGTAGTTTACGGCTGTGAAAATAGAAGCAGATCTTGCTTAAAAAAGGAATGCAGATGATACGGATTACTTTATTAATATCGTATTATCTGCATTTCGTCATTTATGTTTCATTTCTAGCTGTGATTATCTTATTTCTTGCTGCAGTGTAGCTCAATTCCTGCGGACTCTATATCTGCTCCCATCGGTGGGTTTCGTTTGGAAAGCCGGAGTTCGATTTCTTCAATACAGGGGAATTGGTCAAAGAGTTTTTGTATAATCCGTCCGCTAACGTGTTCCAGCAATTTCGAGGGAACAGCCATTTCATTTTTTATCACTTGATGTACTTCGGCATAGTTGACGGTGTCGGTAACTTCATCTGTCTGGGCAGCTTTGCTGATATCTACTTTCAGTTTCAGGTCAATGAGATATTCATTCCCAATCAGATTTTCTTGCGGTGCGACTCCATGATAGGCGTAACAACGAATTTCTTTCAAAAGGATATAGCTACTATTTATCTTCATATACTGTCTTTTTAGTGTGATCTTGTTTGACTTTTAACAGGTCTTTCTGTGCAACCATTTGTGGAATCACTTTAAGAAAGACGGGTGTGAGCAGAAGGCAGATGCTTAATGTTATAAGCAGAAGTGCGCTTGCTTGTGCCCAACTATTGTGAATATAACGGCTGACTAATGGACCTAAAAAATGAAGTATCGGTCCATGAATACTCAAGGTGATGATTGAATATCGTCCCAAGTAAGAAACAACCTTTATCTTTTTCACTTTTTTGCAAAGTAACATAATCATAAATATTCCTGCAAACGCAGCGATATATACTTGAAAAATATTTCCCGTATAATTGTTGGTACGCATACCCAATGTGGTAGCGGTAAAGTACATTACCACCAGTGCCAATACAATAAAAACCGGTATCAGTTTGTCGAAACGATGGCTGGGATATAGAAAGAAATTATACCGTCGGATCCAGAAACCGGCCACATAGAAGGGGAGGGCAGTCATAGAAACATCTATATACAGGGGTAACTCTATCTGTAATTTTCCGAGATAAAATCCTGCGCAACCAATCAGGATTGTCACAGCGAACATGACAGGCAGATGCTTTTCGCGCAGAAAGTGAATTAGATAAAATAGGATGTTGCAATTGAATAATGCGAGTAGAAACCAGATCGGTGGATTGAACTTGATAAGGTCGTGTCCATGAAATACAACCAAGAGTTCATTCCACGACACAGGCAGTTGAAACACCCCCGGAGCAATCTTCCAAACAATGTATTTCATTAGAAATGCACTTAGATAGAAGAAAAGAAAAGGAATAATCAATTTGTTTATTTTTCGTAGGATGAATCCGAGCAGGCCTTCGTATGATTTGAAAAACACTCCCGAGATAAAGAAGTAAAGCGGCATGCGGAAACAGGATAACATCGAATTCGTATCCAGTTGTTCGAAGGCCCCTCCAACGTGTGCCATTACCACAAGGATAATGCAGACTCCTTTGGTTAAGTCCACAAAATCAATACGTCTGCTCTGGTTGCCTTCCATTATCTCTTTTAATTTCTCTTTTTCGGCGCAAAGATACTTTATAAATCGGAATAAAAAGAGGAACATTGAAAAAATAAACGAATGATGCGAAAAGCGAAAAAGTATGATATATAGTAATGATATTATTGCGAAAAAAACGGTTGACTATGTTTTGAAACTCCTTATTTTACCTCTGTTATCAATATATCCTTGAAAAACGAATGACGCGGATCACATAGATTTTTAGCGTTCTTAATCTAGTGTTATCCGCGTCGGTAGTGTCCGGAAAATATCCTTTTTGAAAGTTACTTGTATCTTTTATTCTATTTATTCGGATCTCTTCCTGTGTATTTAATCAATTCGCTAATCTTATCATTAAGTGTTTTTGCTTTCATCAACTGTTCCAGAGTGAGATGCATCCGGTATCTCCAGTAGTTTCGTGGATTGGATGGAACATTAATTCGCTCTTCCGTCACATTCGGATTTCTCCATTTCCCGTCTATCGATAACCAATCCTGGAAAGACAAGATACAGAGAATGGAATTACTGTTGAGATGGTTGCGTACGATTTCCTCGCACAACTCCGGGGTGGCAGTTGTCGGTGCAACTCCGTAATGTCCTAACGTTGCATTATAGTAACGTTGGGTCTGTTGATAATCTTCTTCCCACCAGCCACGCAACGTAGACATATCGTGAGTGGAGATTGTGCAGACAGACCGGTACGGATACTCATTTAAATGCCCGAATTCATGCATTGGATTCTTAGGCATTCGCTGAATTTCCAGACTAAGAATCCGGAGATCATTCATCACCGACGACACACAAGCAGGAATCATCCCCAAATCTTCTCCACAAACCAACATGCGGGTTGACTGTGTCAGTTGAGGTAACTTCTTCATTGCTTGTTGATACCAGAACTCGTTGTGCCGATGATAATAATACTGGTCGTATAGTTTGTTAAACGCATTTTTATCTTCTTCGTTCAGCGACCGGAATACGAAATCTCGTTGCACACCGATGCGCGGGTGGTATTTACCTTCTTCTTTCTTATCCGCAACAAATAAGACGTTACTGATTAATGAATAAAGCCCTTCCCGAATCCATACACTATCTTCATCATTTCTACCGGCAAAGAATTGTTCTACCTCCCGTTGTGTTTCGAATCCCGGTTTCATCCGATAAAGTCCGGAGTCATCAACCAATTGAAGAAAGTCCTGTTTGACTAAATGGGTATGCGGTCCGAACAACTGTCCGAGGAAAGATTCATGGATGAATGGTAGCAGATATTCATCCCGGAACGTTAGACCATAACTTTCGATTTCTTCCCGGCTCATCGGTAAAGAAGGATCAAACTGACCTAACAATCCGTGTACAGCGTGCATTGGTATTTCCCAAATACGGAAGAAACCGAGGATATGATCGATCCGGTAAGCATCGAAGTATTCCGCCATTTTCTGAAAACGCTTCATCCACCAGCGGTATCCGTCTTTTTCCATGACATCCCAGTTGTATGTGGGGAATCCCCAGTTTTGCCCGTTGATCGAGAAATCATCGGGCGGAGCACCCGCTTGTCCGTCGAGATTGAAGTAATGGGGTTCTGTCCAGGCTTCCACGCTGTTGCGGCTGATGCCAATCGGAATATCCCCCTTTAATACGACACCGTGTTGGCGGGCATATTCGGTTGCAGACAACAACTGCAGGTGCAAATGATACTGGATATAATAATACAACGAGATGTGCGGATAATCTGCCGTTCCCGGTTGGCACATTTTTTCTATATCTTCCGCTTGGTAAACAGAGTGTCGCGGCCATTGGCGGAAATTGGGCGTTTTGTAGGCATCGCGCAGATAACTAAAGACTGCATAAGGTTGCAGCCATTCCTTGTTCGTTTCAAAGAAATCTTTGAAACCTTTGGAAGTCAATACCTTTTCTCCTTCCTGTCGGAACAGTAAGTTAAAAAACTCCCATTTAGTTTGGTTGACCGCTTCGTAGTCAATAGCAGGGAGGCTGTTCAGTTCCTTTTGTTTCTTGCTGAATTTCGATGCCGCTTCTTTATCTTTCAGAGTTCCCATTTGCCTGATATCCGCATACATCGGATGGAAAGCATAAATAGAAATGCTGTTATAAGGATAAGAGTCCGTCCATGCATGAGTCATGGTGGTGTCGTTGACCGGTAAAATCTGAATAACTTTCTGGCGAGTATTTACTGCCCAGTCGACCATACGTTTCAAATCGCCGAAATCACCTACTCCGAAACTTTTCTCTGATTTTAAAGAAAATACGGGTATAGCGATTCCTGCCCCTTTCCATGCGGGAATGTCGAAATAAACATATCGGTCGGAAATCACGAGCGTTTCGTTGGTCTTCAGTTCCGGGTCTGCCAGATAGCGGTTAGGGTTTTTCTCCCAGCAGTCTGCTTTCTTTTCCTGTTTGTTGTAGAGGATGAATTTATATTCCAGCGGATATTTTAGTTTGCTGGCGTCCAGCTCTACCTGCCATTCCGGGAAATTGGTATCACTCATCAACACCGCTTTCTCCGGGTCCCAGTGACCTAATGATTTCTGGTTGCCACAAATTGCCAGGCAATAATCTTTGTTGATACGTGGGGCGTAGGCCTTGATAACCAGTCCCTTCTTATAACTTTGCGGGATATTCTCTTTTTCAGGATGTGCTAGTAAGGCTTCTGTAAAAGCAGAACTATAAAGATACAGTTGTTCCGGGATATTTTTCCAGCAATCATTGATTCTGTATATCTTCCTGGAACTGCCTGATAAGAAAATAGATCTCGAAAAACTGTCCCATTCCTTGCGGATAACTATTCCGTTTTGCTCTATCTGATAGCTATAATTGATGGTCATCCCTTCTTGAGGGACTTCAAGCTCAAGTTCTGCCGTCCAATAGATACCATCGGTGGTGTGTAAAGGAATTGATTCCGGAAATAAGCCGGAAATCCTTACTTCTTCTCCCCAATTGGTGCGGTATTCAATATTAAATGATAGAATCATATATATTAGATTTTGATTGTATATGTAAGACACTGCAAGTATAAGACATTTTTTTGAATAAAAAATAAAAGGAGCCGCACCGGACTCCTTTTAATCTTTTGTTTATATATTAATTAACATACGTAGGACTATTATCCACATCTGGAAGCGCCGCAAGTAGTACAAATCAGACAGCCTTCCTGATAAACCAATGTCTCGTTGCCACAGTTCGGGCACTTCTTACCTTTGGCTTCCGTTCCATCCTGAATATACTTCTTCAATGCACGTTCTACACCGTTTTTTCCAAGTGTTGATACTTTCACTGTTCAATTGCAGAGAGCCAACCAGTTTGATAACCTGTTCAATCGGCATCCGGTAGCGAAGCACGCCGGAAATCAATTTTTGCATAGTTCCAGTATTCCTTGTTGAACTTCTCTGACAATTCCTTCAATGGTCGTCTTATATCCGCGTTTGTTCTCGAATTGGAAGTCGTAACGTTTGGTACCGTCTTCATCCACATTTTTGATGATACGTCCGCAAGTTACGCTCTTAGGCAGCAAGATACCTTCGTCGTCATCTTGCAAACCAGTGAATATTTCATAAGGGTGTCCGTCCAATAATCCGACAAAAGCTACCCATTTTCCTTGTTGTTCTGGAAACGGACAACGTCTGCTTCCAATATTCTCGGACGTACCTCTACAACCGTAGGCGGTTTGCAAGGAGGAAGTCCTTCTTTTTTGTCTTTATCCGATTTCGTAGAGATCAGCACTCCGGAGCGTGAACCGTCACGATATACGGTACAACCTTTGCAGCCGGATTTCCATGCCTCTACATACAGGCGGTTTACTAAATCTTCGTCCACATCGTTCGGCAGGTTGATGGTTACGCTGATAGAGTGGTCTACCCATTTCTGGATTCTTCCCTGCATCTTCACCTTCATCAACCAGTCGACATCGTTAGAAGTCGCTTTGTAATAAGGAGATTTGGCAACCAGTTCGTCAATCTCTTCCTGGGTGTAACGTCTGGCCGGATCGTATCCGTTAGCTTCCATCCAAGTAACAAATTTATGATGGAATACGATGTATTCTTCGAATGCGTCCCCTGTTTCGTCTACAAAGTCTACATGCACATTCGTATCGTTCGGGTTTACCTTTCTTCTACGTTTGTAAACAGGCAGGAATACAGGCTCGATACCCGAGGTGGTCTGCGTCATCAAACTGGTCGTTCCGGTTGGAGCAATCGTCAGGCAGGCAATGTTGCGGCGACCGTATTTCTTCATGTCCTCATACAGTTTCGGGTCGGCTGCTGCCAAGCGTTGGATGAACGGATTGTTCTGTTCACGTTCGCTATTGTATATTTCGAAGGCACCGCGTTCTTTGGCCATTTCCACTGAAGAACGATAGGCACCGAGAGCTACTGTCTTGTGTACTTTTTCAGAGAATTCCGTTGCTTCTTCCGTTCCGTAGCGCAATCCTAATGCAGCAAGCATATCACCTTCTGCAGTGATCCCTACGCCGGTACGGCGACCTTGTCCGCTCTTCTTGTAGATTTTCTCCCAAAGTGCACGTTCCGCATGTTTCACTTCTTCGTTTTCCGGATCTTCGTCAATCTTGGTCATGATACGTTCGATCTTCTCTAGTTCGAGGTCGATAATATCGTCCATGATCCGTTGAGCGAGAGCCACGTGTTTTTGGAACAGGTCGAAATCAAAATAAGCATCCGGTTTGAACGGATTTACCACATAAGAATATAGATTGATAGCCAGTAAGCGGCAAGAATCGTAAGGACATAGAGGAATTTCTCCGCATGGGTTGGTAGATACCGTTCTGTAACCCAGGTCTGCATAGCAATCAGGCACAGATTCACGGATAATCGTATCCCAGAACAAAACACCCGGTTCTGCCGATTTCCATGCATTGTGAACGATTTTCTTCCACAAGGTAGAAGCGTCGATTTCCTTGGTGAATGTAGGTTGGGCAGAGTCGATAGGATATTGCTGTACATACGGCTTTTCGTCTACGGCAGCCTGCATGAAAGCGTCGTCCAACTTGACAGAAACGTTTGCTCCGGTCACTTTACCTTCGGTCATCTTGGCATCAATGAATGCTTCCGAATCCGGATGCTTGATAGACACGCTCAACATCAATGCACCGCGACGTCCGTCTTGAGCTACTTCACGAGTGGAATTCGAATATCGTTCCATGAACGGAACAAGACCGGTAGAAGTCAACGCCGAGTTTTTAACGGGAGAACCTTTCGGACGGATGTGTGATAAGTCATGACCTACACCACCGCGTCTTTTCATTAGTTGTACCTGTTCTTCGTCGATTTTGATAATAGCGCCATAAGAGTCGGCTGCACCGTCCACTCCGATAACGAAGCAGTTGGATAGTGAAGCAACCTGGTAGTCGTTACCGATTCCTGTCATCGGGCTACCTTGGGGGACGATGTACTTGAAGTGATCCAGTAAATCATACAGTTCTTTTGCTGTCAACGCATTCGGATACTTCGATTCTACGCGTGCCACTTCATTTGCAATTCTCCAATGCATGTCTTCCGGGGATTTTTCATAGATATTACCGAAAGAATCCTTTACTGCGTATTTGTTTACCCAAACCCTTGCAGCAAGCTCGTCGCCTTGAAAATATCGTAAAGATTCTTCATAGGCTTCGTCGTAAGAATAAATCTGTTTTTCCACGATTCAATTTGTGTTAAATCTCGTTTTTAATAAGTAATATGTAGAAGTTTACTTATCGTTAACAAATGTAGGCGCAAAGCTAAGAATGTTTTTTCATCTATCAAAATAAAAATGAATTAATTTATTAACAGGTTGCAAGTTTTCCATTTGTTTATGCTAAGTATTTGATAAACAGTTAGAATTGAATTTTGTTCAAAGGTTAAAGTTCTCCAAAAAGAAAACTATTCTATTCCACTAGTGTGGTGGATTATTTTTTTCTTTTATATCTTTGCAAAAAAAGATATGTTTGAAACCGTAAAGAACAGAAGAACTTATCCGGAAATATCTGCCATAAAGATATAAATCCGATTTGTTAAATGATTTGCTTGAAACCT
>ENA-OQAB01001263-OQAB01001263.1-human-gut-metagenome-genome-assembly--contig:-NODE-1263-length-12088-cov-1.808377_pt1 | contig 12088 bp, 11 predicted proteins | sample MGYA00242490_ERZ504517 | MGnify/ENA primary metagenome ERZ504517 (study PRJEB26092, sample SAMD00036298) | human gut metagenome | host: Homo sapiens | study: EMG produced TPA metagenomics assembly of...
ATTCTTGCTATGAATCATAATGCCATCTGCACCTGCTTCCACATACGTCCGCCGCACGCGCCAGTGCATCGTTCTATACTTTTCCGGTCGAATCAGGCTTTCAATACGGGCTATTATCATAAAATCGTCCGACACTTGTGCATTTTTTCCTGTACGGATCTTATTACAAAATCCTTCAATAGTATCTTGGATCTGAACCGCATCTGTACCGAACAAAGAATTCTGCTTAAACCTACCTTATCTTCTATGATGACAGCAGAAATTCCTAAGCGCTCCAAGGTACGAACTGTGAATACAAAATGTTCAATTTTACCGCCCGTATCTCCATCGAATATGACAGGTTTCGTTGTACATTCCAACGTGTCGTTCAAGTCATGCAAACGTGTGGTCAAATCTACAGCTTCAATGTCAGGCTTCCCTTTACTAGTAGAGTCTGTCAATGAACTTGACCACATACCGTCAAATTCATGCTTAACGCCATTAACGATTACAGATACATTTTCTGCTATCAAACCAGTCAAGCCATTATGGGATTCCAATATGCGAACTATCTTCTTGGCATTAATTAAACGACGAAGACGTTTCTGACGGATTTCAGGAGTAGTTCCTATCTCTTTCAGACGTTCATTTTCTGCGGAGGAAGAAAAGCCTTTGGTATAAGCTATATCGACAACTTTTCCTCCCCATGTTCAGACATTCTATAACCCGATTACGAACATTGGACTGGACTCCCTGCATCCAGTCATCTCCATGAACAACAAAATCATGGCTTCAACCGCTCAAGATTAGGAACATAATCCAATGTTTCTTGGGGGACAACATTATCCACTCCTTTCAAGGAACGAACTATTTCTGATCGTTGATTATAGTCAAGATAAGGTAAACGCTTGTAACTTGCTATAGCAGCATCTGTCAGCACGCCAACTGTTACACACCCAAGTTTTGCCGCTTCGCGGATTATATTAAGATGACCAGGATGTATCATATCCGCACTCATCCCCACATAAACTTTCTTACTATTTTCCATATAATTGATTGAATTTGAATTTACACTTTTTACATATCCAGCATCATGTATGTAGATATCATCGTTTAATATGCAACGAACTTTAGTCATACGACTGTTATTAAAGGAAAGTAATGCTAAATATATTTTAGTTTCTTAGTACAAATACATTTTGCAAGTTGAGATGATGATATTCAACAGAGACTCTTACCATCTCTAAGCACTCAATTTAGAGCATCCCCTTTAAAAGGGCACATACCTGTGCCCTAAACTGAGTTTTGTTAATTAATCAGCTTTGAATTTAACATTAGCTTGTAGCCAAAGTGATTTTGTCAGGAACCATATTAACATAATCCCTGCACCCGTTAAAGATATTTTTGAAAAAAGTTCCGATGAAATTCCAGATAGAGCTACCCAAAAGCTTCACCGTTCCAATCACACCATGATATGTGGCAGCCATTTCAGCACCGGCATCACTACCGTAATAAAGTGAATTGTTTCGTTGAGTAGTAAATTTTCGAATGGCTCACTCCCCTAGGTTATCTATCGGCTGTTCCTCATCATCCAATAATCTTGTAACAAGAAACCATTCAGATCATCATTTCCACAGTCAAAATGGTTTAAAATTCATAATTTTCTGACATGCAAATTACCCGAATATCTTTATCCATACGAGTGCTAGAAATTAAAGGTCAGCAACGCCTTTATGCGCATAGCCCCCCCCCATCTTTCACCTTAGCTTTTTCTTGCTGGGTGACCTTCTTTTTTTGCTGATTTCCGTAATGAAATCAATTGCAGCCTGCTCTTTCAAGGGAGGAGTAGGAGTTATCTGTTTTGCCATAAGTATGAGTTAATTTTGCAAGGAACATGATTTTTCATCATATATCCAAGCAAATTCAAATATTATTTTGCTCAATAATGCTTATTTCAATAAAAGATGAGCACAAGAACAGAAACTATCTTCACTCAACCTTCTCAAACGGAAAAGCGTGAAGATAACTCACAGCCACCGTCATATTGCCAAAAGCGAATACCAGCCTTGTATTGCGGTGCAAACGCATGATACATCCCTCTTTCCCCCGAAAGACACCACCGGTAATACGGATTCGTTGCTTTTTCCTGAAGATAGTCCTCCAAAGGACGGTTCATCAGTTCGATATTGTAAGGCATGGATTCGTACAGATAGATAAATTCCTCCATCTGGCTTTGAGGATGACAGCCGCACGATGCGTGTTATAGTCCGTCACCAGATACTGGCGGGGAAGCATGGCAGACAGAATACGCTCCAACTGATCCAAGGGAGCACAGACAAACAGCCAGCCATTACCTGCAATTTCCTTCTCGTCCGTCAAAGTATTCAATTCTTGGGTGGAACCGGTAGCAAAAGCCTCTTTCACCACCCGGGCTGAGTCACGGCGGGCAGTATATTCCTCCTTAGTATAAGCACATTGCTCAAAACGTTTCCTATGATCGGCAGCTGTATAGGAAAACACTTTGAAACAGAAAAATTCCTCCTCTACACTCCCCGATAGAGTACGGAGCCGGACAGCTTTCCTACCGCTGAATACACTGATATAGCGTTTCAGCTCTTTATTAGACAGATACAGATAGTACCAACTGAGTTCTGGGTATTCCTTTCCTATTCCCGCCAATGGCGTGACTCCTTCATTTGACCCCAGGTCTGAGCCGGAAGCGATTGAACTGCAGAGCAGTAACTTAGGCGCTTCGCTCGTTATGTTTTGATTGTCTGACGGGAGTACTTTTACAGATTCCGCATCGCTCTTTATTGCCACCAAAACATTACAATTTAAGTTCATAATCTTGAAATATAAGGCTCAGGCAAGCCCTTAAATTTCTTCTTTTTGGAGGGTTCTCTTCATAAGAGAACCCCAATTTATCTTAACCAACTGATAATGTGGTACATAATATTCCTTAGAATTAAAACCTTTGCAAACAATAATCATTCTTAAGCCAATTTGAAGACACTTTTTCTAATGCGAAAACTTTCAGATTGAAGAATTATACGTATATTTGCAGCAAATTGGGGTTCTCTTATGAAGTAGAGCCCAATTTGCTGCAAATATTTAAAACAAGAAATTTTGATTATCAGACTATTATATCATAGACCTACTTACCGAAATTTATTCTTCACTTTCAGATTCCCGTAATATCATTTAAGATTGGATTTATTGGCAATTACAGACAAGTACCTTTCAATAAAACAATACATTAACAAAGTAAACACGATTTAGGATCCACCCTTTAATTAAGACAACTTCACTGTGTCCTGCACATATAAACAGCCGACCGTACTGTCATAAAAAAGAGGAAGCGTCCTCTTCTGAGATTACGCTTCCTCCATCCATACTAATTAAATCTTAACTTTGCAGCCTGAAGACTACAGGAACAGTGTATTTTCACCCTCACTGCTTTTCCTCTTTGCTTGCCGGGCTTCCATTTTGGCATGGAACTGATCACGCGGATTGCTTCCTTGTCCAGATACGGATCCACACTCTTCACCACTACCGGATTCAGGATCTCTCCATGAACACCCACAACGAACTGCACCACTACCCTTCCTTGAACTCCCTGCTCGGCACTGACGGTAGGATATTTGATGTTTTCACTCAGATACCTCATCAAATCAGCATTACCGTTACGAAATACCGGCATCTCTTCCACCACCACAAATTCCACATTTTCATCCACTACTTCTTCGGGTACTTCAATAGGGGTCGGTATAATTACCGGAGCATCCGTAGGGTCTGAAGCTGCAATATCAGTTTCTGTTTCCATCGAGTTATTATCCACTATATTGAGCTCTTCCGGGTTGACGGCAGCCGGCGGAGGCGGTGGCGGCAGAGGTTTATCCTGATTATAGGTTACAGGAACTAATTCTTCAAAGAAATCCGGGTCACTGACTAAATCACTGATCGCGTAAGTTACATTACGTTCAGTCCATTCGAACGAAACAAACATAAACGACAGCGTCACAATGAGACCCATGAACAGCCAACGGGACTTACCCTTTTCAAGGTCGGCTCTTCGTGCTTTTTTCACTTCCATAACAAGTGTTTTTTTAAATTAGACAATATGTGAGTAAAAATCTCAGTGCCCGCTTTTAAAACTGGAAGTAAGATAGTAAAAATATAGATAAGTTAAAAGAAAAAGGAGTGTCTTATATTATTTTTTTAATATAAAACACCCCAAAATTCAATTCCGTTAAACAATTAATTAAAAATCAGCTGTTTATTTAGTTAATATTCAATTTTACGTTAACATATCCTGCTTACTCTACGGCAATGCCGGTTTCCGCCAATACAGACATCTTTTATCACAAGCTCACCATCTCCTGCAGAATACCTACCGCCGTCTCTACCGTTTCCACATTCTTGACTACCATACTACGCTTGCCGTTCTGCTCACGCAAATTGCAGTAACGCGGATTCTTGCTCATGTAATCAATCACCTTGCCAAAAGCCGCACTTTGATAATAAGGACTTTCCTGATTACTGATAAAGAACAAAGTCATTCGTCCGGCTTTCAAGAATACTTTTTCCACCCCCAACCGTTTAGCCAATCTGCGCAAAGGTACGATACGCAGAAGTTCCAGCCCTTCGGGAGGAACCTTTCCGAAACGGTCCTCCAACCGTGCCTTGAAAGCGAGCAGGTCCTTATCCAATTCCAATCCGTCCAGTTCACGATAAAGCAACATACGTTCGCTGCTGCTGGGGATATACTCATTGGGGAAAAGCAATTCCAAATCACTTTCCACCTGACATTCATCCACAAAGTTCTCGCCACTGATTTTCTCTTCTCCCGCTGCCTGCAACTCCTCTGCATAAAGATCGGCAAACTCATCCTCTTTCAACTCTTTCACCGCTTCGGCCAGTATCTTCTGATAAGTTTCATAACCCAAATCGGCAATGAAGCCACTCTGCTCCGCCCCCAGCATATTTCCTGCTCCACGGATATCCAAATCCTGCATGGCTATATGGATACCGCTGCCCAAATCACTGAAATTCTCAATGGCTTGAAGACGGCGCTTTGCCTCGGGAGTCAGTGAAGTCAATGGAGGCGCCAACAAATAACAGAATGCTTTTTTATTGCTTCTTCCCACACGTCCACGCATCTGGTGCAAATCACTCAACCCAAAATTCTGCGCCTGGTTGATGATAATCGTATTGGCATTCGGTATATCAATGCCACTCTCGATAATGGTGGTTGCCAGCAGCACATCATAATCATAGTTCACAAAGTCGAAAATAATCTTCTCCAGCTTTTCGGGCTCCATCTGTCCATGACCTATGCAGACACGGCAATCGGGTATATTCCGCTTGATCATGGCTTCCAATTCTACCAGATTCTGTATGCGGTTATTGACAAAGAACACCTGTCCGTTACGGCTCATTTCAAAATTGATCGCTTCCGTTATGATATCTTCATTAAAGGTATGCACCTCTGTCTGAATGGGGTAACGGTTGGGAGGCGGAGTCTGAATAACAGAAAGATCACGGGCGCCCATTAACGAGAACTGCAAAGTACGGGGGATGGGGGTAGCGGTCATAGTAAGTGTATCCACATTCACTTTCATCTGACGCAACTTCTCTTTCACACTAACTCCGAACTTCTGTTCCTCATCAATGATCAGCAATCCTAAATCTTTGAACTTAACGCTTTTACCGATGATTTTATGTGTACCGACCAAAATATTTATTTTTCCATCCGCCAGTTCCTTCACTATTCTGGAAACATCTTTCGCACTGCGGGCACGGCTCAAATAATCAACTTTGCATGGAAAATCTTTCAAACCGTTCGCTGAAAGTCTGAAAGTGCTGATAGGCCAACACCGTAGTGGGAACCAGCACAGCCACCTGTTTGTTATCAGCCACAGCCTTGAAAGCAGCACGAATAGCCACTTCAGTCTTTCCGAAACCCACATCACCACACACCAGACGGTCCATAGGACGGTCGCTCTCCATATCGGCTTTGGCATCCTGAGTCGCCTTCAACTGGTCGGGGGTATCCTCATAAATAAAGCTCGCCTCTAATTCATGTTGCATAAAACTGTCGGGACTATACGAGAATCCTTTTTCCTGTTTACGTTGCGAATACAGTCTGATCAGGTCACGGGCTATATCTTTGATTTTGCTCTTGGTACGCTCTTTCATTTTTTCCCACGCACCGGTCCCCAATTTGTTCAGGCGGGGAGTTTCTCCCTCCTTCCCTTTATACTTGGATATTTTATGCAGGGAATGAATGGAAACAAATACCACATCCTCATTCTGATAAATAAGTTTAATCACTTCCTGGGTAGTATTTCCATTCGGAATGCGTACCAATCCGCCAAAACGGCCTACACCATGATCTATATGTACCACAAAGTCACCCGGCTCAAACTGGCTCAACTCTTTTAAGGTCAATGCCACCTTACCGCTACGCGCCTTGTCGCTACGAAGATTGTATTTATGGAAACGGTCAAAAATCTGATGGTCTGTAAAAAAGCAGCTTTTCAATACATTATCTGTAAAGCCCTCATGTAAAGTCTTGTTGACTGGAATGAACGTGATATGATCACCACGCTCCTCAAAGATATCTTTCAGACGCTTTGCCTGCTTCTCACTATCGGTACATATATATAAGGTGTAACCTCGTTTCTGATAATCAGTGAATGAAGTGCTTACCAAATCAAAATTCTTATGAAAAATAGGCTGGACCGTCGTATCGAAAGCCAACGTTGCCTGTGGAGTTCCTGTAGGTTTGTTACCAAATTCAATCCGTTTGAAATCCAAAGCCCGTACTGTAAATTCCGCCCCGTCTATCAGCTTCAGTTCCAAATTCATCAGTTCCGTCTTCTCTCCCTCGTATGCGGCAAGCGCCTGAGGAGAGAGTGCCTCCTCCCGTACTACCTGTATTCTTTCACGTACCCAAAGAAAGTCTTTCATTGCCAGAACTGTTTCCCGAGGAATGAATTCAAAGAAAGACACCCCGCTCTTGTCGGCGGCATTCGTCAGCTCGGGCACGATGGCAATGCTCTGTTTCTTCTCTTTCGAAAGCTGGTTTTCCACTTCAAAAGTACGGATGCTGTCTACCTCGTCACCAAAAAAGTCAATACGGTAAGGATACTCGGAAGCAAAAGAGAAGACGTCAATAATACTACCGCGTACAGCATATTGCCCCGGTTCATAAACATAATCCACATGCTCGAATCCGTAACCGGCCAGCACTTCCGTGATAAACTCTGTGTCCACATGCTCACCCACACCAAGTTTTAACGTCTTGTCCATCAGTACCTCTTGTGATACCACTTTCTCCGCCAACGCTTCGGGATAAGTCACCACACATAGCGGATCGCCTTTCTGTAAACGGCTCAACACTTCCGTACGCAGGATCTCATTGGCTGCATCTTTCTGCCCATATTTAACAGCCCGACGATACGAGGATGGAAAGAACAAAATATGCTCATCACCGTTCACCTGTGTCAGGTCATGATAAAAGTAACCCGCTTCCTCCAAGTCACCCAGTACAAATACAAATGTCTGTTTATTCTCTCTAAGAAAGGAGGAAACAAATAAAGCTGCCGCAGAAGCATGTAATCCTCCCAGGAAAATAGTCCTCACTGAGGAATCTTCCAATAACGCAGCCAGTCCCTTAGTGTTAGGATGACCGGCATAAACACGTTGCAATTCCGAAATATCCATATCGTTTTTTAAGATGGGGACAAAATTAAAGAAATATCTGATTACTTCCTCCCTTTTTTTGCCAACTATTCAAGATTTTCCTATTTTTGTACGCTAATATATAACCCCATGGAAACAAAAGCAATAAACACAAAATTGAAAGGACACGCACGTGTAGATGTAGCTGATGTGCTACGCGGACTGGCAGTGATGGGAATCATCATCCTGCACTCTATCGAACATTTTAATTTCTACTCATTTCCCGATACAGCCGGACAAAGTGCGTGGCTGAACTTCTCGGACAAAGCCATTTTGGAACGGGTTATTCTTCATGTTCGGCGGAAAAGCATACGCCATATTCGCTTTACTTTTCGGTTTTAGCTTTTTTTATTCAAGATGACAACCAACGCCTACGGGGCAATGATTTCCGTCTACGTTTTTGTTGGCGGTTAATTCTTCTTTTCCTGATAGGTAATATCAATGCCAGTTTTTTCACAGCGGAAGTACTGGTCCTTTATTCTTTAGTAGGTTTCATCCTGCCACTGACTTGCCGGCTGAAAGACAAATGGATATTTGCATTGGCATGTCTGCTATTAATCCAGCCATTGCCGCTTTATTATGTAATACGTGCCTGTCTCGATCCGGAATTTGTTACTCCGGCCATCCCCACCCGCAGCTTCTGGAATGCAACTTTTGCAGTGCAAAGCAATGGTAATTTTCTGGAAACCATCCGTGTCAATTTATGGGAAGGACAGTTGGCAAGCCTTGCCTGGGCCTGGGATCACGGACGGGTATTCCAAACAGCCGCCCTTTTCCTGCTCGGTATGCTGATAGGGCGCAAGGGACCTTTTTTTGAAAGAGCACTTGAAGGTATGGAACAAGGTACTTGCAGGCTCACTCGTCGCATTTTTCCCTTTATATGGGTTGGGCAATATGCTACCGGACTTTATCACAAATAAATCCATTCTAACCCCTCTTTCACTAATCATCACCTCGCTTTCCAATTTTGCATTTATGCTGATTCTGGTATCCGGTGTCGTCTTCGCTTTTTACAAGACAAACTTACACGACGGATTAATGAAAATAACGCCATACGGAAAGATGAGCCTTACCAATTATATTACTCAAAGTATAGTAGGTTCCATGTTATACTACAACTGGGGATTTGCATTGCACAATCAGTTTGGTATCACAGCCAGCTGCCTGGCAGGAATAGTTTTCTTCATCTTGCAATTCTCTTTCTGCCGCTGGTGGATGAATCACCACTCTCACGGCCCGATGGAATATATATGGAAACGGGCAACCTGGCTGAAATAAGCCAAGAACCGAAGTCTGCCCGCATTTGTTTATAAAAGACATACAAATAGAACTTTAAAATATGCGCGAAGAAATCATAAAACTATTAGACCAATATCGGTTAAAAGAAGCATTATCCCAAATGACAGGATATGCCACCCATACTTCCGACTGGCAATTAAAGAATGAGCTAGAAGCCCTGCAAACGTCATACGACCTGATGCTGCAATATACTTCAAAAGGGATGAAAGATCCCAATAAGGTGGAAATATACCATAAAATGTTACGCACGGCATACGAACTGGCCGACCGTATCCATATAGCCGTACAGGCAACACAAAATTACGGAGCCTATTATGACACAATGCGCACTTTTGTCCAAAGCCCTCCTCACAGCTATGCCGAATTACAAATGCAACTGGAGGCGTATACAGAAGATATGGCTACAGCACCATTGATATATACCACCGAGGCCAAAAGAAATGAAGAAATGGATGCCATGAGAAAACGTCACGAAACAGCCGTAGACGAATTATTTGAAAAAATATGGGTATCCACCCGGTGGAGTGAATCGGAATATGCTGAAGCGCAAACTTTGTTCAACTCACTATTGATCCAAGTCAACGACCTTTCCATAATGGTCAGCGCCGTTACCATGAGCCTGCTGCAAATATTCGACATCCGCAAGTTCATGTTTCTATTGAACGCCTATACCCATCAGGATACCATGCTGAATCAGCGGGCTATTGCAGGGATCGCACTAACATGCTACTATTATGAAAAGCGTATCCTTCAATACCCTGAAGCCGTGTCGCGCATAAATGAACTGAATGAAAATTCCGAGTTCATCAAAAACCTGCATCATATCCAGATTCAATTATTGCAATCTTCCCGTGAAACCCGAAAGATAGACAAGAAGATGCGATGAAGAAATCATTCCCGAAATGATGAAAAATACCCAAACTTAATTTGGAAGGACTGGATGAAGATGCCGAAGATCATAATCCGGAATGGGAAGAATGGATTGACCGTTCAGGCATTACCGATAAATTGCGCGAATTAGGTGAACTGCAAATGTCCGGGGCAGATGTGTATATGAGTACCTTTTCACAGCTGAAACAATTCCCGATTTTTTCCGCAAAATTTCTCACTGGTTCTATCCTTTTGACCCCCAATATCAGGATATCGCCAAATTATCTCTCGGAAATGACGAACAAAAATCTCTCTGCTCAACATTTTGATGAATTCGGATGTATTCTGCAATTCCGACAAATACTCTTTTTGTTTTACCATGTTACAAATGCCGGAAAGCCAAAGGAATCTCATGCAGCAACAATTGAACGGACAACATGAAGCTTCTGAAGAACTGAAAGAACGTTTAAAAGAGATGTCACAATCAAAAGCCCGCGCTGAATTCGTGAGCCGGCAATACATTCATGACCTCTACCGTTTCTTCAAATTATGGTCAAGAAGACATGAAATACATGACATTTTTGAGGACACTCTGGACTTATGGAATAAAGAAGCATTGTTTCAAGCCTTGTTACACAAAGAGTATATCAACAAACTGGCAGATTACCTATTCACACACGACGACTTGGCAGAAGCCGGAATTCTCTATGATAAATCAATTGAATTATACAATCGTAAAAATGCCGAATTATGGCAGAAAGCAGGTTTCATTTATCAGAAAATCGGTTCCTATAAAAAAGCGATAGATTATTACCTGCAATCAGATCTGCTGATCCCTGATAATACATGGAATAACCGCCATTTGGCACAATGTTATAGAAAAGAGGGAAACTACCCAAAAGCTTTGGAATATTATAACAAGGTGGAACAGGCACAGCCCGACAGTCTGAATCTGGCACTACAAATAGGACAATGCCTGATGGCACTGGAACGATACGATGAAGCACTGGCTTATTTCTTCAAAGTGGAGTATCTGGATAAAAAGCCACAGAATGCCCGACGCGCCATCGGATGGTGTTCCTTCATTACCGGCAACCATCAACAAGCCAAGAAATATTACGACTTGCTGATATCCGAGCCCAAAGCCCATTATGGAAGACTGGATGAATGCAGGACATGTGTATTATATCCTGAATGAAACAGAAAAATCAATAGAATATTATCGCAAAGCCCAGGAACTATGCGACAGTCATGATGAGTTTATCCGTCTTTACCAAATAGATAAGAAAGACTTGATAAAGCAAGGCGCCAATGAAGTAGACTTGTTTATACTTCCCGATGAATTAATTTAAAGGATTATAAGATAAATCTATTCGGGATAGAAGTTTGGTATAATTATATAAAACTTCTATCCTGACCGGATTCTCATCATCCAGACGATAATTGGCATGCACATTATAAGTGCTTAAACCATGATTCATACAATATCCGATATCATTAGGTAAGGCTGTTCTATTCCTCAACTGCCCAAGATTCAATAAAAAATAGAAGAAACTATCCACCCCATCATAATCAATCACATAAGCCTGTAAATTCAGATTCGCCTGATAATTGATGTTATTATCATAATTATAATAAGTATGACAACTGGACACACTATCATTTGCCTCAGTAAAAACAGTCATCACCTCCTTCAACCGTCCCAACTGATCAAAAAACATATTTTCCTCGCACTTTCTTCAAGAAACGATAATCGGAAGTAGCACGATAATCAGAATTGATAAAAATAGTATCTCCTTTATAATCATAGACAGTCTGTTTATCAGCTTCATAAACCTCCTCTCCTACCTTCAACATACAACGGGCCCTACTCTCCCTCGCCTTGCCTTTTCCTATTTGAAACGTAACATTGCAAAGCTTATTGCCGGTATTCAAACAATCCATCTGTCCGATGGTTATCTGGTCGCCCTCATACCTTACCGGGGTATCCCCATACTTTATAATTTTACCATCACGATCATATTCCAATTTCAAAACTTGTTCTTCCTCTCCCGTTAAATCGGTGACCTTAGTCACATATGTGTCAGCTTTTTTTTTCCTTTTACAACCATCAGCAATCAAATCAAGAGAACTAACAAAGAAATATTATTTTACAAACAACTTTATTTTCATAAGTCAATTATCATCTCTATGC
>ENA-OQAB01001265-OQAB01001265.1-human-gut-metagenome-genome-assembly--contig:-NODE-1265-length-12086-cov-2.959696_pt1 | contig 12086 bp, 18 predicted proteins | sample MGYA00242490_ERZ504517 | MGnify/ENA primary metagenome ERZ504517 (study PRJEB26092, sample SAMD00036298) | human gut metagenome | host: Homo sapiens | study: EMG produced TPA metagenomics assembly of...
ATGATTGCAGCAGTGAAAAAGGCATGGACGAAATCAGGTAGAAAAATTGGCGACATCAAGACTATGACATTATATGTAAAACCTGAAGAAGCCGCTGTATATTATGTAATCAACACAACCGAGACCGGAAGTGTAGCATTTTAATCATTACTGGAATAACAATACTTGATATATATGATTGTAAGGATAGGATAGAAGTTTTTACTTCTGTCCTTTTTTCTTCCCCCGGAATAGAGACAGCCTCTTTTTTATATACTAAACTAAATCCTATTTTTGAGGTTCTTATGAAGCCATTCTCACACAAAAAAATAATCGGTACTTCTCTTTTATTTATCGCCGCATTCCTCGTCGGTCACTTTTTTGCCCGGACAGTGGAACATTTTCAGACAAAGTCGGTCACTACATCTGCCACCGGCAATTGGGGGCTGAGTTTTCAGGAGGACGGAAAACCTCCCGTTGCAAATGCGACCTACGAAGACTTAAGGCAATATGATGCTTACTACGCCGAAAATACCGATCAAAAGGTAATCTATCTTACATTCGATGCCGGCTTTGAAAATGGTAACACGCCAGCCATCTTAGACGCACTGAAAAAACACAATGTTCCGGCTACATTTTTTTGTCGTCGGGAATTTCCTCTCCGACAACCCCGATCTGATCAAGCGTATGGTCGAGGAAGGTCATATCGTAGGAAATCATACTTATACGCACCCGGACATGTCCAAGATTTCCACGATGGAAAGCTTTTCAAAGGAAATTCAGGATGTCGAAAAACTCTATCAGGAAATCACCGGAAAAGAAATGATAAAATTTTATCGCCCTCCGCAAGGAAAATACAGTGAAGAAAACTTGAAAATGGCAAAAGAACTGGGCTATAAGACGTTTTTCTGGAGTCTTGCCTATGTTGACTGGTATCAGGATAAACAACCGACAAAAGAAGAGGCATTTGACAAACTACTTGGAAGAATACATCCCGGCGCTGTCGTTCTGCTGCATAACACCTCTTCCACAAACGGACAAATCTTAGATGAGTTGCTGACAAAGTGGGAAGAAATGGGATACACCTTCAAATCTCTGAACCAAATGCCATAAAGCCAAAAAGATGGGTGAACATTACTTTCGTTCCCCATCCTTTCTCCATTTTACCACACTCGCTTGTAAATAGCACTTTTCTTATCCAAGCGCAACATCCAATATCATCATCACAAGGAAACCGACAACAAATCCGAGTGTGCCCATCTTCCCGTTTTCTCCCATATGCGCCTGTGGAATCAGTTCTTCCACAACGACATAGATCATTGTTCCCGCAGCAAATGCAAGTAATATTGCAATCGATGCATTTGCAAATCTCGCAAATACTGCTGCAAGCACCCAAAAATGAGGTTCTACAACCGCTGTCATACTCGCAAATGACAAATGCTCTTTTTTTACTTACCCCTTCTTTCACAAGCGGCAATGCAACTGCCGTCCCTTCTGGGAAATTCTGAATTCCAATTCCGATCGCCAGTGCAACCGCACCTGACAACAACGCCGTATCTTGCATATTTTGTCCCGCCAGTGCAAATGCAAGCCCGACTGACATTCCTTCCGGAATATTGTGAGTTGTGATTGCTATGATCAGCATTGCCGTACTTTTCCCCAATGTAAGCTGTGTACTTTTTTCTCTCTCATACCATGCTTTCATCAACCCGTCTGCCACAAGCAATGTGATGACTCCCAACAAAAAACCACCGGTCATGACAAGCCATCCAACCTGCCCGTTTGCCTCTGCAAAATCAATCCCCGGAAGCAGCAGCGACCACACGGACGCAGCTATCATAACTCCCCCGGCAAATCCTAAAAATCCACACTGCAGATTTCCGCTGACTTCCCGTCTGACAAAGAAAATCCCCGCTGCTCCTAAAGCTGTTATGAGAAAGGTTCCAAGTGTTCCAAATAGTGCCATTAAAATTCCATTCATATACGATCACCTCTGCTGATACTATATGAAAAAAACAGCTTTCCGTGAAAGAAAGCTGTCTCCTTAATTATTCTGTGTATGGCTCTTCTTCATTCTGTTTGACAGTTACTCCGACATCCTGAAAATCTACTTTTGCCCATACATCTTTATTCACTTTTATCTTAGTGTCTTTTTTCCAGCCATCATAAACCCCATTGAACTTTTCGCTTTTCCGAGAATTTACGATTTGTCTCCTTTTTCGCATCTGTCGCATCTCTGTCGAGCAGACTTGTCACTTTTGCGACGTAGAGTCCATTCTCTGTCTCTATGACATCTGTAAATCCGCCCACTCCCAAAGAATCTGCTGCCGCAATCAACTCCGCGGCCGGCGATGTACTCTCTGAATCAAAGGTAGCTGTCTGCGCTTCCTTGCCTTGTTCTGTCGCATAAGCCGCAAAATCTTCCGCCGCTTTTGCACCTTCCAGGAAAGCTGCTGCCGTCTCTTTCAGGGCTGCCTTTTCTTCATCTGTCAAAGTCTTAGAATTCCCTTCTTCGTCTGTTGTCGTATATGGAAAACTTACATACTGCATACTCTTTTGCGCAGCCTCTTCATCCGAAACTTCTGTGCTTACATCCTTTGTCACCGCATCCGTCATCTTCTTCTGAATCGTAAGCAGAGTCAGCACTCTTTCCACATACTCCGTCTCTCCGGATACCAATTCTTTGGCTTCCAGCTCATTGCCCTCATCGAATTTCTTTGCCGCTTCCTGAATCGCACTCTTTTCTTCATCTGTCAACACAACCTCGTATTCTGCCATGTGGTCTTCCAGAATATACATCTGTTGAAGCGCATCCATCACACTGTCTTTTACATTGTCCTCATAAGTCTTTCCCTCACTTACTTCCTGCGTCCACATGTTGTCTCCAAGCATAGAGCCTAAGTTTGTCTCAATCATTCCCTGCTGGTATCTCGCATAAAAATTTGCAACTCCTGCCGGTATCTTATCCCCTCCAACAGTTGCCACTGTATCTGCGTTTTCAAAGCTTGCACATCCTGTCATTGAGACTACTGCAAGAGATGCCGCTGTCGCAAATACGACTACTTTCTTTTTCAGATTCCTCATAACTGCCTCCTTTGTATTTCTAATTCTTAATTATAGCGGTTTTTCTTTATTCTATCAATGTTTTTATATCATTTAACACTTTTTTCACAAGTTCTAGCACATCATCGTCTTTCTCTTTTTTATTTCTTGCTTTCTTTTCATAGACAAAATAAGGATTCGTATCAACCGTAAATTTAAGCGCCCCTTTGTATTGATCAAGCAGCATCGGAATCCGCTCTGCATGCACCTTCGCACGTTCATACATTGTAAACCGGAACTGTTCCCCTTTTTGCTCCACAGCAACTAAATATGCACTGTGTGCAAGTGATTTCAACAGCGCAATCTGCAAAAGCTGCTGAACTTTTCTCGGAATATCTCCATATCGGTCAATCAATTCTTCCAGCATATCATCCATCTCCGCCTCATTTTCAATACTTGCAATCCGCTTATAAATATCGAGTTTCTGGTATTCATTTGGAATATACGACGCCGGAATAAACGCATCTACATTCAAATCTACTGTTGTTGTATATGGCTCCTCCTCAATCTCACCCTTCAGCTGCTTAACTGCCTCATTGAGCATCTTACAATACAGGTCATACCCGACAGCCTCCATATGTCCGTGCTGTTCTGCCCCCAGAAGATTCCCTGCTCCGCGGATTTCCAAATCCCGCATGGCGATTTTAAAACCAGAACCAAGATCTGTGAACTCACGGATTGCTGACAGGCGTTTCTCTGCCACTTCACGCAGGAGTTTATCTCTTTTGTATAGCAAAAACGCATATGCCATTCGATTGGAACGTCCCACACGTCCTCTTAGCTGATACATTTGCGAAAGTCCGAGCTGGTCTGCATCGTGGATAATCATTGTATTTGCATTGGAAATATCAAGTCCCGTCTCTATGATCGTCGTCGACACAAGCACGTCGATTTCCCCCATTGATAAAATCAAGCATAATGTTCTCAAGCTCCCGTTCTTTCATCTGCCCATGCGCAAATGCCACATTTGCCTCCGGCACAAGCTTTTGCACCTTGTCCGTAATCTCATCGATATCTTTCACTTTGTTATACACATAATACACTTGTCCCTGACGGGATAATTCTCTTTGTATCGCCTCGCGCACCATCTCATCATTGTATTCCATGACATATGTCTGAATCGGCATACGGTCAACCGGAGCCTCCTCAAGCACGCTCATATCACGTATTCCGATAAGACTCATATGCAAGGTTCTCGGAATCGGTGTCGCTGTCAGCGTCAGCACATCAATATTCTCTTTTAATTTTTTAATCTGCTCCTTATGCTGCACTCCAAAACGCTGTTCTTCATCGATGATCAAAAGTCCCAAATCTTTAAACTCCAAATCTTTGCTCAGCACACGGTGCGTACCTACCACGATATCCACCAGACCGCGTTTTGTGTCCTCAATTGTCTTTTTCTGCTGCGCCGGAGTACGGAAACGGCACATCAGGTCGACTCGCACCGGAAACTCCTTCATGCGCTGCACAAACGTATTATAATGCTGCTGGGCAAGTATCGTCGTCGGAACGAGATACACCACCTGCTTATTCTCCTGCACCGCCTTAAATGCCGCGCGGATCGCAATCTCTGTCTTGCCGTATCCAACATCTCCACAGATCAGGCGATCCATGATCTTGGTGCTCTCCATATCTTTTTTCGTCGCCTCGATTGCAAGCAGCTGATCCTCCGTCTCCTCAAACGGAAACATCTCCTCAAATTCTCTCTGCCATACTGTATCCTCTCCATAGACAAATCCATGTTTTTCCTGTCTTGCCGCATACAGTTCGACAAGGTCCTTTGCAATCTCTTTTACTGCCCCGCGAACTCTTGTCTTCGTCTTCGTCCACTCTTGTCCACCAAGCCGATTAAGCTTTGGTTTCTTTGCATCTGCGCTTGCATACTTTTGGATCAGATCCAGCTGAGTTGCCGGAATATACAGATTCCCGCCCGCCGCATAAGCAATTTTCATATAGTCTTTGGAAACTTTATCCACCTCAATCTTTTCGATTCCCTGATAAATCCCAATCCATGATTTTCATGTACTACATAATCTCCGACCTTCAGTTCTGAAAAGCTCTGTATTTTCTGTCCCTCATATACTTTACGCTTTCTCTTTTTCTTTTTTTGCCCAAAGATATCCGTTTCAGAAATGACGATGAATTTGATCATCGGATATTCATATCCTTCCGTCACATGCCCATAAGTCACCATGATTTCTCCTGGATTAACCTCTCGTTCTACATCCTCACTGTAGAAACTGCTTAGATTATAATCTCTTAAATCTTCTGCCAGACGTTTTGCTCTTGTTCGGGAACCGGAAAGCAAGATCGCACGGTACCCTTTTCTCTTTAACTGCTTCAGATCCCGTGTCAGCATCTCAAAACTGTTATTATACGGGTTTACCCTTTTGCCTGCAAATGATACAGACCACGCGTCTTAAATTCTTTGCACTTCATCTCCAATGCCGACATCCCTATACTATAGTATTGATTCATCTTGTCGGCAATCTCTTTTGTGGAGAACAGTTTCATCTCCTCGTCCGAGACCGCATACCCACATTCCATACGGTTTGCCTGTGCCTGCACAAATTCTTCCTCCACAGACTCTCCCTTTTCAATCAGGCGCACCGGCTCATCCAAAAACAGCATACTTGTTTTCTTATCAAAATAATCTAAAAATGAAACACGTTTTGCCTGTTCTTCCGGAAAATCTGTTGCCGGATAGATACGAATCGATTCCAGATTCTCAATAGAGCGCTGGCTTTCCACATCAAATGTACGGATAGAATCAATTTCATCTCCCCACATCTCAATACGCACAGGTACTTCTTCCGTCAACGGATAAATATCTAAAATACCTCCCCGCACCGCAAACTGTCCGGGACCTTCGATCTGTTCTTCCCTCTCATATCCAAGAAGCACCATATCTTTTTTTAAATTTCTCAAAGTCAAGCTCCTGTCCTGCCTCCAAAGAGATGACCCTCTTTTCCATCTCTTCCAGCGGAAGCAAAGAATCCATAAAGCCGTCAAAGCTTGTGATCACAGTGACTTGTTCCTGTTCAAGCAATGCCTGGTACACTTCCATTCTCTGTTTAATCAAAAACTTGCCACGAAGATCTGCCTGATAAAACAATAAGTCTTTTGCCGGATAGATCCATACATCAGAATCCAGAAAACGGTACTCTTCATAAATTTGTTTTGCCTTGAGCTCACTGGAAACAGCGATGATTTTTCGTTTAAAACCATCGCCCAGCGCATACATCAAATGTGTTTTCTGGGAAGTGACACAACCTGATATCTGTATCATTCCCTGCTTTTCCGTTCTTTTTTTCTGAATCTCTTCATACTCCGCCAATTCTTTCAGCGGTCCTGCAAAAAACTGCATGTTCTCCTCCTTCTATGCTTTTACTTTTTTGTTGAACACATTCATCGCAGCCTCAATCTCACCTTGCACAATCTGCTCTACTGCATCAGATGCATGTTCATATCCTTCTTCCATCAATTCTCTTTCCTGTTTAGAAAAATGACCGAGCACATAGTCTGCCAGATCGTAATTCTTCGGTTTTTCTCCTACTCCTACTTTAATTCTCGGAAATACCGTTGTGCCAAGATGGGCGATAATACTCTTGATTCCGTTGTGACCGCCCGCACTTCCTTTTTTGCGGATGCGAAGTTGTCCTACATCCAGACTGATGTCATCATAAATGACAAGCAGATCAGACTCCGGATCAATCTTGTAGTAATTTACAATTCCCCCAACGCTCTCTCCGCTCAAATTCATATAAGTCTGCGGTTTTACAAGAAGTACTTTCTGCCCCGCAATGACTCCTTTCCCGCAGAATGCCCGACACTTCCTTGCATCCACTGATATATTATATTTCTCCGCCAACACATCTATGACATCAAACCCGGCATTGTGTCTCGTTCCTTCATACTGAGCCGTCGGATTTCCTAATCCTACTATAACAAACATCATTTCACCTCTTCTTTTTACTGCTTTTCTTATTTTACAAGAACTATCCTCGTTTGTCACGCAAAAGCCATGAATAATTTTCCAAACTTCTTCATACATTATAAAAAGTAAACAATTATCGTTCGATAGATTAGGAGGCCTCTATGAGTTCCAAGACCAAAATCGTTGTCTTACACATGAAAGAAGTGATTTATACTGTAGTGTTTGTCGTGCTGGGAATTTTGCTGATCCTGCTGCTAACCTTTATGTTCCTCCCAAATGATGAAAAACATACATCCAAAAAACAAGAATATATGCCCGGTGTCTACACTTCCACCGTCACTTTAAATAACACTTCTCTGGAAGTGGAAGTTGCAGTGGACAGCTCACACATCAACTCCATCCGGTTCAGCAATCTGGATGAAACAGTTGCAACAATGTACCCGCTGATTCAGCCTGCAATCGAAAATATTGCAGAGCAAGTCTATGATTCCCAGTCGCTGGAAAATATATCCTTCCCGGAAGATAATCCTTACACCTCTCAGGTCATCATAAACGCAATTGATGATGCATTAAAAAAAGCCACGGTCAAATAAAACCGTGGCTTTTTGCTTCTCTTAGCCTTCTACAACAAGATAGCGTCCGTCAGAAACCGGAAATACTTCCGAAGCCTCCTCAAGCTCATCATCTGTCATCTCTGCGATATCCGCTCCGTTCTCTTCAAAGTAATCTCTTACTTCGTCCAACGAATCCACGACAACTGCCATGCAGTCCTCCAAAAATGCCTCTGCTTCCTCAAGAGTCTCCGCAACCGGTTCGTCAAATAACTGTAACTGTTTCTCCAAAAAAACTTTTAAACATTCTTCATCATATTCATACATTTTAAAATTCCTCCTATATACCCTTTCCTATCATATGAATTAATTCTTCTGGTCTGTCAATGATATGCTCCGCACCATTTTCCTTAAGTATTTCTCTTGAGCGAAATCCCCAGGATACGCTCACTGTCTTCATACCCGCTGCATGCCCCGTCTTAATATCCACTTCAGAATCTCCGACGTACACACATTCTTCTTTTTTACATCCAAGCTTCTCTGCAATCATCAGTGCTGCGCTCGGATCCGGCTTTCTCGGTACACTGTCTATCTGTCCCTGAACATATGAAAAAACATCTTCCCCGAAAAATTCCTTCACCACATCAACAGCCTGCAAATGCGGCTTGTTCGACAGCACCGCCAGCTTGATTCCACTCTTCTTCAACTGTTCAAGCATCTCTGCGATTCCATCGTATGGTGTTACATGATATGTACAATTTTCTCCAAATATACGTCCATATATCTCCATTGCCGGCTCCATCTGAGATTTTTCTAAATCTCCTCCTGCCACCAAGGCACGTTCGATCAGACATCTCGCACCATTTCCGACAAAGCTTCTGCACTGCTCTTGTGTAATTTTCTTAAGCTTTAATTCTTTCAACGTTTCATTAACTGAATATGTTAAGGATTCTAATGTATCTGTCAATGTCCCGTCCAAATCAAATATGCATGCTTTATACATTGTGTGCCTCCTTAATTTTTTATAGCATCAGTATAGTATGAACACTCTGAAATTTCAATATCTTTTTTTACAACCTCCAAAAAGTAGTGAAGGCAGTATACTTCTCTCCTCGCACACTGCCCATGTTTTTCTCCCCTCTCATGCCATCAGATACTGGCGCATCACCTTCAATGCGTGTTTTTCAAGTCTGCTCACCTGTGCCTGGGAAATATCAATATCCTCCGCAACTTCCATCTGGGTGCGCCCCTCAAAAAAACGTAATCGGATAATATATTTTTCTCTCTCTCCCAGATGTTCCATCGCTGCCTGAAGCGCCAGTTCCTCAATCCAGTTCTCTTCTTTATTTTTTTTGTCACTGATCTGATCCATCACATAAAGTGCATCTCCACCGTCATTATAGACCGGCTCATTTAAGCTCATCGGCGCCTGAATCGCATCCATCGCAAACACAATATCTTCTTTTGCTATGCCAATCTCTTCTGAGATTTCCTGAAGTGTCGGCTCCCTTAGATTCCGTTTCATATATCCCTCTTTTGCATAGATTGCTTTGTATGCCGTATCCCGCAGCGAACGACTTACACGAATCGAATTATTGTCTCTCATATATCTTCTGATCTCCCCGATAATCATTGGAACTGCATAGGTAGAAAATTTGACATCCAGCTCTGTGTTAAAATTATTGATTGCCTTGATCAGCCCGATGCATCCTATCTGAAACAGATCATCCGGATTTTCATTGCTATTCGTAAAACGCTTGATTACGCTTAATACCAGTCTTAGATTTCCTTTTATATATTGCTCTTTCGCTCCCTCATCTCCTGCCTTAATCTTTGCAAATAGTGCATTTTTCTCTTCTTCCTTAAGCAGCGGCAGCTTCGACGTGTCCACACCACATATTTCCACTTTATTCAGTGCCATCTTCGTATCCTCCCACGATTTCTTTCTAGTAGGATTCTCTGCATTGTGCGGTGTAAATATACTATTTTGAACGAAATAAAAAAAATAATAGTCCTTGACACTTGTTCAAGAACTATTATTTCAAACGGTTCATTACCGGTTCCATTTATCTGCCAGATTTTTAATCTGAGCTTCTAATTTCGCAAGGTCTTTATTTGCGAGACCTTCATTTTTCATAATAACTTCAAGCAGATATTTTCCCGCGTTTACCGTGCGGTTAAATGCACTTTCTGCTCTCAATTTCTCTGGTTTCTCCACTTTCTTCTTCACAATCGGATTTCCTTTTGACAGAATCTGATTCGTCGCAAGATTTACACATCCGCCTGAATACGGTGCGAATGCCGGTATGTCAAATCTCTCAGTCACTGTCTCTGCAAAGGAATCGGTCACCTGATCCTCGCCATGCACGACAAATACATGCCTGATATCCGATTCAAATCCACCAAGCCAGTCAAGCAGTCCATTCATATCCGCATGGCCGCTGATTCCTTTCAACGATTCAATTCTGGCAGCCACCTCAATAGTCTCGCCAAACAGCTTGACAACAGGCGCTCCCTCGATCAGTTTTCGTCCGAGTGTACCGACCGCCTGATAACCTACAAAAAGAATCGTACATTCTTTTCTCCAGAGATTATGTTTCAGATGGTGCCGGATTCTGCCCGCCTCGCACATTCCGGAAGCGGATATAATGACTTTTGGTCTGCTGTCAAAATTGATCAATTTGGAATCGTCACTCGTCACAGAAAGCCTCAGACCCGGAAATACAAGCGGGTTAATTCCCTGATCCACCAATTCCATTGCCTCTTTATCAAAACAATCTCTCTCATTCTTTGTAAACACACTGGTTGCCTCAATCGCAAGCGGACTGTCCACATACACATCAAAGTTCGGGAAATCACTCAGCAGATTCTTCTCTTTGATCTCACGGATAAAATACAGTAGTTCCTGCGTCCTTCCCACTGCAAAAGAAGGAATCACCACATTGCCTCCTTTTTGGAAGGTATCTCGCAAAATCCTTGTAAATTCTCCCAAATAATCCGGTCTCTCATCTCCATGCAGACGATCTCCGTAAGTCGATTCAATCATAACATAATCTGCCTCTTTTATCTGTTTCGGGTCTTTGATAATCGGCTGATTGATATTTCCGACGTCTCCTGAAATACAATTTCGTGATAGCCCCTCTTCTGTAATCCAAATCTCAATACAGGCAGAGCCAAGCAAATGTCCAATATCTGTAAAACGCACTTCCACGCCCTTGCACAGCTCTATCCGCTGCTCATAATCGCACGGTGCCAAAAGTTCCACTGCATCCTGTGCATCCTGCATCGTATACAGCGGCTCATACAGCGGCTCACCGGAACGTCTTGCCTTTCGATTTCTCCACTCCGCTTCAAACTCCTGAATATGGGCACTGTCTCGAAGCATAATATCGCAGAGATCCGCGGTTGCAAAAGTGGTGACAATCTGTCCTTTAAATCCATTTTTCACCATAAGCGGAATCAAACCTGAATGGTCAATATGTGCATGTGTCAGAAGTATAAAATCAATATCTCCCGGTGCAATCGGAAGTTCCTGATTCTCATACAAATCCGGTCCCTGCTCCATACCACAGTCAATCAAAATGTGCTTACCATTCGTCTCCAGCAAATGACAGCTTCCAGTCACTTCGTGGGCTGCTCCGATAAACGTTAATTTCATACAATCAACCCCTTTTCTTTTTATCCTACCACTTTTTCCTTCTTTTCGATAGTCTTTTTACCAATTTTTAAGATTCATAACGCACCATTTCCCGCTTTAATCCCTGCATGATTTCTTTCTCCAATCTTGAAATATAAGACTGTGAAATGCCAAGGAGGTCAGCGACCTCTTTTTGCGTTTTTTCCTCCCCGTCAAGTGTTCCAAGCCCAAAAACGCATCCGCACGATCATCCTCTCTCTGTTGGAAAAGCCTGCCGATTGCTTTAACAAGTAATTTTCGCTCTGCCTCATTTTCCAGATCACGATATATCGTATCCTCTTCTGTCCCCAGAATATCGGACAACAAAAGCTCATTTCCATCCCAGTCAACATTTAGCGGCTCATCAATTGACACTTCCAGCTTTGTCTTATTATTTCTTCTCAGATACATCAAAATCTCATTCTCAATACATCTGGAGGCATATGTCGCAAGCTTTATATTCTTTGTCGGATTGAATGTATTGATTGCCTTGATCAGACCAATCGTCCCAATCGATATCAGATCTTCTACTCCAACCCCTGTATTGTCAAATTTTTTTTGCAATGTAGACGACAAGTCTCAGATTGTGTTCAATCAAAACTTTCTTGGCATACTCATCGTCTTTTGAGCCGAGCTCGTTGATTGCTTCTGCTTCTTCCTCCACCGCCAGTGGAGCCGGAAGCACTTCAGAGCCCCCTATGTAATGTATATCCTTCTTTTCCGGAAACAAAATGTTCGAATCCCGGTATAAATTTAAATTTAAACTGATGTGACATCACTGTGTTGATAACCATTTTTCACTCCTCCTAAATATGTCAGGATTTAAAATCATCTGATATGT
>ENA-OQAB01001267-OQAB01001267.1-human-gut-metagenome-genome-assembly--contig:-NODE-1267-length-12080-cov-2.693968_pt1 | contig 12080 bp, 11 predicted proteins | sample MGYA00242490_ERZ504517 | MGnify/ENA primary metagenome ERZ504517 (study PRJEB26092, sample SAMD00036298) | human gut metagenome | host: Homo sapiens | study: EMG produced TPA metagenomics assembly of...
GCAGGCCAACGTTGGCCAGCGCGTAGCGGAAGGCACGGGTAATTCGAGGTCATGGTGGTCATCGTGACCGGCGCCGCGGGCGGCCAGGGCGAGATGGAAGCCAAGATGATCGCCCAGCAAGGTGCCAAGGTGTACATGGCCGACATCGAAGAAGAGGGATTGAAGCGGGTCGAGGCTGCCATCATTGCCGACGGCGGAGAAGCCGTGGCGTTTCCGATGGACGTTGCCGACGAAGGCTCCTGGCAGGAGCTGGTGAAGAAGGTCGTGGACGAGAGCGGTCGACTGGACGTGCTCGTCAACAATGCCGGGATGTGCCAGAACGGCACCGTCCTCACCGAGACCCGCGAGTCCCTGAACCGCATCATGGACGTGGATTGCTGGGGCGTGTACAACGGCATGCACTATTGCGCACCCGCCATCATCGAAGCGGGCGGCGGCACCATCGTCAACACGTGCTCCTACCAAGGCACGCATTTCGGACCCGGGAGCTTCATCGGCTATGCCATGGCCAAGGCCGCAGTCATGGGCATGACGCGCGCCGCCGCCACCGACCTCGGGACCTACGGCATACGCGTGAACGCCGTGAACCCCGGCCTTGTGCTTTCGGGGATGACCTTGCCGCGCGGCCAGAACCGCAAGGGTCTGGTGGACGCCTCGTCGATGAAGCGTTACGCGCTGCCCGAGGAGATTGCCTCAGTGGTCATGTTCCTTGCTTCGGACGATTCCAGCTTTATCAACGGCGAGTTCATTGCCGCCGATGGCGGTGCCACGACGTATCTTCATCTGGCGACGGCCGACGCAAAGTAACGGCGCGTTCTGCGTCGATGAAGGCGTGCGCCAAAGGGGGAGGGTTGGCGCACGCCGATCGGCGCGCTCGCGGTAACTCATTAAGGAGAAGGGGTGTGTCATGGCTCGGTTCGATAACAAGATCGTGCTGGTCACGGGTGCGGCGAACGGTATCGGGCGTTGCATGGTCAAGTGTTTCCTTGCGGAAGGCGCCGAGAAGCTGGTTGCCGTCGACATCGAGCACGATACGTTAGAGGATGCGTTCGGCGACGAGGATCGCGTTCATACCATACCGTGCGATATCACCGATTACGATGCCGTGCACCGCATGGTCGACGAGGCCGTCGAACGCTTCGGCCGCATCGACATCCTCATGAACAACGCGGGCATCAGCATCAAGGACGGGCAGAAGTACGGTATGCTCACCTGTCCTAAAGATGCTTGGGATCGTGTGATCGCCACCAACGTGAACGGGTCGTTCTACGTGGCGCAGGCCGTTGCCCAGGCCATGGTGGCGAAGAAGACGAAGGGCGTTATCGTGAACACGTCTTCGAACACCTTCCGTTTCATACCGAAGTACCTTGGCGCGTATCCCGCATCCAAGGCGGCCATCGCCGTGTTCACCAAGCAGTTCGCAAAAGAGCTTGCCGAATACGATATACGCGTCAACGCGTTTGGACCCGGTACGACGAAAACCCGCATGAGCGAGCCGACGCGTTTGAACCCGCACATGAACGAGCAGTTCTTGAACGATATTCCCATGCACCGCTACGGCGAAGTGAAGGAGGCCGTGGATGCGGCGCTGTTCCTCGCTTCGGAAGAGTCTTCCTTCATGTTGGGGGAGATCATCTTCGAGGATGGTGGGCAGAGCCTCTAGCTGTGCGTTAGATTAGGAGGACGACAATGGAAAGAGAGCGGTTTGTTGACAAGATAGCCCTGGTAACCGGCGGTGCCAACGGTCTTGGGCGCGGCATGGTCGAGCAACTCGTGAAGGAGGGTGCCCAGGTTGCCATCTTCGACATCGAGGACGATACGATGGAAGAGGTGTTCGGGGGCAACGATCACGTTTTCTGCGTGCACTGCGATGTGCGCGACTACGATCAGGTGCAGGAAAGCGTGCAGAAGGTCATCGATCGATACGGGCGTATCGACGTTTTGATGAACAATGCCGGCATCTGCCATCGGGAGCCGTTTCTGGAGTGCAGCAAGGAGGGATGGCTCGATGTGATGGCCACGAATCTGAACGGCGAATTCTACGTCGGCCAGGCTGTTGCGCGCACGATGGTCGAGCTTGGCGTGAAAGGCTACATCGTGAACACGAGCTCGAACAGCTCCCGCAAGACCATCGGCGGCATCACCCCCTATTGCCCCTCGAAAGCCGCCGTCAAAATGCTTACGCAGGTGATGGCGCTCGAGCTGGCGAAGTACGGCATTCATGTGAACGCGATAGCTCCCGGCACGTCGAAAACGCGCATAGCCGCCGGGACGATCAACGATCCTGAGCGGAGCGCTGCGTTCTTGGCGAAGATGCCCTTCGGACGCTACGGCGAAGTTCGCGAGACGGTCGACGTCGCGCTGTTCCTGGCTTCGGAAGACGCTTCGTTCATTACGGCGAAACCAGTCATACACGAAGGCGGTTTCGAGTCTTGACCTAGGAAGAGGGAGTTATGGCAACTGTTGAGGAGCTTGAGAAGCGCATCGGGGACTTGGAGGACATGAGGGCGATCGAGCGGTTGCAGGCCGAGTATTGGGATACCCTCGATGCCAAAGACTGGGATGGCCTGAGGGCATGCCTTGTGGAAGATTTCGTGTTCGTCAACAACACGACAGGAGGGCTCTACGAAGGACGAGAGGGGATGCTCGCCACGATGCGAGCCAAGTTCGCAGACGGCGTTACGTCGAGCCATCAAGGACACCATCATTGGATCGAGCTGACGGGCGAAGAAACGGCGCGTTCGCATTGGTCGCTCCAAGACGATCTGTACGACGCGCAGCGCGGAGGCGAGTTCGTGGGCCGTGCCCATTATGATAACGAGTACGTGAAGATCGACGGACGATGGTACTTCGCCAAGATGTCGCTGACGTATCTGCGGGGCGAGGCGAACATCAAAAAGCGCTACGAAGACTGCGCGAACGCCTACCAGGTTTTCATGATGTGAGGGTTGGCTTGATGAAGACCCTGTCCAACGAAGGGAGCGAGCACGTGATTGTTCGGTGCGGATTGCTTAAGAGGAACGACAAGTTCACCCAGGAATCGTTCTCGCATCATTGGCTGCATATCCACGGGCCGATTGCTGCGGGAATGAAGAACCTGCGCGTTTACAACCAGAATCTCGTCATTGACAACGAGCATCGTCACCCGATTATGGGAGGCGCCATCGATATCGACGGGTATTCGGAGCTTCATTTCGATACGTACAGCGAAATGCTCGAAGGGGTTCAGTCGTTGGATGCCGAAACCGGTAACGCCCTTCTCGACGACGCCGAGATCCTTTTGCAGAAGCGCTTGTGCGACATCCTGGTGTTTTCCCGCAACGTGGTGCGCGAAGTTCCTCCGTATCTGCGGGGAAAGAACCTGGTTCATCGCGTGTCGTTCTTGAATCGGGCGGAGGGGGTGAGCGTGGCCGAATTCCGTCGAGAGTGGTGTTATGCTCACGCGAAGCTGGTGGAGGCTGTTCCCGGCCATGCGGGCTACAATCAAAACCTCGTGATCGACCGATTCGTAGACGGGGCGAGTGTTTCCAGCGAGAAGCTTCCCTGCGATGGCATGGCCGAGTTCTATTTCGAGGACATGGATGCCTTCGAGTGCTTCTACGATTCCAAGGAATTCCAACGATTGACGGCTCATGGATCCGAGTTCATCGGCTCGGTTGACACCTACCTCGTCGAGACCCATCCCGTTGTGGCCGGGTCAGCGCGCGGAGGGTACTGCCTATAGGCGAATTCTGCGAGACGGATTGACAGCCCGCTTCCTCGGAGGCGGGCTGTAGGCTTTTGAGGCGAAGCTAGGGGCTTGTCTCGCCTCGCTCCCGTTTCGACCGCTCCCTCGCTCCGAGTTGTCCCCGAATGGCAAGCTATGACAAAGTTTGTTTTGGAGAACTTGGTTTTTAGCGAGTGGTGGAATTCGTGACCTGGCCTTATAGGGAGGTCTTTTCCCCGCGGTCGGCTCGAGGCGCTCCAAACTGCGTCGAAGATCGTCACAGGCCCGGTTTTGCGTCCGCACGCTCAGCGAGCGCGGAGAGAAAACGACGAAGACTCCGCTGTTGGTGGCGGAGCCTTCGCGGGGAGGGGACGCGCGATGAAACGTGCGGTTACGCCTTGTCGCCCAGCACCTGGCCGACGGTGTAGCCCATAAGACAGTTTCGGGTGTGGCTCAGGCAGTTCAGGTTGTGCGGATACGTGTTGAAGAACATGCCGCCCGACGTGAGGCCGATGGCGAACAGGCCGTCGATGGGCTGGCGATCCTTGTCGAGCACGCGGCACTCGGTGTCCACCAGCAAGCCGCCTGCCGTGCACAGACCGTCGGCGAACTCCTTCGTAGCGTAGTAGGGCGGCGTGTCGATGGTCATCATCATCTCGCCAGGGAAGTTGAAGTCCTCGTCCTTGCCGGCGGCGGCCATCTCGTTCCAGCGCTCGATGGTGGCGACGAACTGGGCCTCGGGCACCTCCATGAGCTTCGCCAGTTCCTCCAGCGTGTCGGCCTTGAGAGCCTTCTCGCTCATGGCGGCCGCGGTCCACACTTCCTTCGGGCCGTAGCACGAGGAGCTGGGCGTCCAGATCTTGTCGATCTTCTCGCCGATGGCGCTGTCCACCACGTAGAAGTCGTACGTGCCCGGTTGCGCCTGGATGGCCAGCGCCAAATGCCCGTACGGCTCGTACTCGGGCGTGAAGCGCTCGCCCAGCTTGTTCACGCGCAGATACGGCATGAGCTGCTCGGGGTCCAGCATGATGGCGTGCGGGAACTCGTCTTCGGCGGCGCCCACCGCCAGGCCCATCTGATGGCCGTCGCCGGTGTTGCCGAACGCGCCCGTCAGCCAGCTGCCCGGCACGCCGCGCGGACGGCAGCGCTCCTTGAGCATCTGCTGGTTGAACTCGTAGCCGCCGGTTGCCAGCACCACGCCCTTCGCGCAGTTGTACTGCTCAAATCCCTGGTCGCTCTGCACGATGACGCCCGTCACCTTGCCCGAGTCGTCGGTGACCAGCTGGCAGGCGGGGCAGCTGTAGCGGATTTCCACGCCGGACTGCTCGAGGATGCCGGCGAGGATGCCCGCCAGCTCGCCCGGAGGGTAGGGCAGGTTGAGCGACGTGTTCCACGAGCGCGACAGAGAGGTCTTGTCCCATTCGTCGCGGAAGTCGGGAAAGTCGCCCGCGGCGAACGTCAGCGGGTAGTCGTCGAGGTTCTGGTTGTCGAAGTGGCTGATGTACCAGTCCACGGCTTCGCCGTTCTTCTCCAGCCAGTGGCGGTACAGCTCCATGTCGCCCTGGAAAGCGCAGTCGATCATGGCGTCGCTGATCCAGGCATCGGTGTCGTAGGTCATGCCCCAATGCTCGTGCAGTTTGGAGTTCGTGCCGCCGATGGTGGCGGAATTGTAGTTGCCGGTGGTCTGCTTCTCCACGGCCACCGTCTTGAGGCCCTGTTCGGCGCAGGCCAGCGCCGCCGCGTCGCCGGCGGGGCCGAGGCCGCACACCACCACGTCCACGTCGTGCGTGGCCACGATATCGCTTGCTGCGATGGGCTCGGCCACGAAGGCGATCTTGCCCTCGCCGGCGGCGCCCACCTCCACCTCTTCCACCACGGGCCACACGGCCTGGGCGGGGTCGGTGGTCTGCATGGCGCCTGCCGAGGCGCTGCCGGACGCCGAGGCGCCGGATGCGGTTGCCGCGTTCGCGGCATCGCCCGTCGTGCTTTGCGGCGCGCAGCCGGAGAGTCCCGCGAAGGCGGCGAGGCCGGCCGTGGCGGCCGCTCCCGTCAAAAACGAACGGCGGCTGAGCGTGCTCTTGTCAGGCTGGTTCATGGTTCCTCCCTTGATCGATTGAAGCCGCAACGGCGGTCGACGTGTTCGGCCTCGTGCCCCTCGGCGTGGCTTCCTTGCATCACAGCATGGCAAACGACGGGTCGAGCCGCATCTGACGAAACGGTAGATTTTTGCATTTTCCCAGGTGAGCATCAATTTGTTGTCGCGTCCTGACGAGCATGCATGCGGTAGGATACCCGTAAGCGATCTGATGGGCATGCGCGAGGCTGGGGAGGGGGCGCATGATGCGCGCAAACAACATGAGGGTGGTTTTAAGGCTCGGTCGCTGCTGTGGGCGTGGGGGTTTCTCTGCTTTCTCAGCCCGGCGCTTGTTTCCCGAGCGCGGCGGTCTCGATGCGAGTCATCGGCTTGGAGTACGGGTTCTTCGCGTCGCAGGCCTCGGTGCTGGTATGCGCCGGCGTCGTGGTGCTTGTGTCGCGCTGGCGGCGCTTCATCGTGAGTCGTGGGGCGTTCTTCGTCGCGGCGCTGCTGGTTGCGCTGACTACGCTTGTGCTGACGTGGGCGGTGCGCGCGGATGCGCTGGCCGTGATCGTGGCTTGCGGGGTGATTGACGGCGGTGCCGTCATGCTGCTGGGCGTGGCGTGGGGCGCCCGCTACTCGCTGGGCTCTCAGCGCATGCGCTCGCTCGTGGTGCTGTCGTTCCTGGTGGCGTATCTGCTGTACCTCGTGGTGGCGCAGATTCCCGGTCCGACGAGCATCGCGCTCGTCTGCGCGCTGCCCCTGGCGTCTTGGGCCTTGTGGCGCAGCGATGCGGTCATGCGCCATGAGCTGTCGTCGGAGGTGTTCCCCTCGCGTGCGGCGGCCGGGGAAGCCGCGACGCCCGGCGAGTTGATGGCCGGCTCGTGGGAGGCGCGCGTGCTTCCGTGGCGTGCCGTCAGCGTGCTGATCGCGGCCACGTTCATCGGCAACCTCATGGCGTCGGTGCTGATGGGGCGCTCGTATGCGGGTGTGGACAGCCTGTTCTTCGGCGGCATCGTGGTGTGTGCGAGCATCGCGACCATGATGCTCGTGCCCCTGACCGCGCGCCGCGCGTCGATTTCGGTTGACGGTGTGTACCGCATCACTGTCACGTTCACGGCGGTGGGGCTTGTCGCCATCATGGTGTTTGGGACGGCGGCCGTGCCCGTGGGCGGAGCGCTCGTGCAGGGCAGCGCGTTCTTCCTCCAGGTGCTCGTGTTCCTCGTCATCACCCAGAGCACGCAGGAGCTGGGACTGTCGCCGCTGCTGTCGTTCAGCGTGGGGCAGGGGCTCGTTTCGGGAGTGGTGTTTGCCGGCAACGTAGTGGGCAAGCAGGTGTACGCCCTGTTCGGTTCCGGCGATTTCGTGCTGGACGTGATGTGCGGCCTGGGGCTGCTGGCGTTGTTCTTCATGCTGGTGCGGCGTGCGGGCGAAGCAGAATCGGCAGGCGTGCGCCCCTCGGCCGACTCGCCGGCGCTCGTCGAGCCCTCGGGCGACCCGGGCGAGCCTGTGGCCGCCGATCCGGAGTCCGTCGTGCTCGAGCGCGCGACTCGTTTCGCGCAGAGCTACGGCCTGACGAATCGCGAGACCGAGGTGCTGGGCTATTTGGCGCGCGGCCGGACGCTTCCCTACATCGCCGACGCCCTGTTCGTGACCACCGGTACGGTGAAGACCCACACTACCCACATCTACCGCAAGCTCGATGTGAACTCCCGCCAAGAACTCCTCGACCAACTGGACGCGTTCGGGTAGGGAGAGTTCTTGCGATCTACGACGTTTCCCTCAATACTGTAGTACATGTAATACGTCGAAGGGAGGCGCGATGGAGTCGGTTATGACCGTGCGGTTGAACGGCGATATGAAGGAGCGCGCTGCCGCGATCATGCGGCGTGAAGGCTACACGCCGTCCTCGGCCGTCAGGCGCCTGTTCGAATACACCGTGAAACACGACGGCCTTCCTTTCGAGAAGAGCGAGAAGCCCGATAGGGACGAGTTGCGCCGTCGCATCGAGGCGTTCGATCAGGTGCACACGAAGCGCCCCTTGACGATGTCCGACGAAGAGCTGCGGGAAGCGCGTTTGAAGGATCGCTATGGAGCGTCGCCAGTCGAAGCCATCACTCCCGAAGAGCTGTTCGCCCGTCTGCGCGAGCAGGGCTTGGACTACGAAGAAGTGGCAGTGGTAGCAAAGAAAGCCTGCCATTCCCGAAAACTTCTGAAACATTGCGCCGTAGTTTGATTACGGCGTATTGATCATGCGGTTTGACCTGCGGCCGTGCTATCGTATGCGGGTGGTTCATCCGCGCGCGTCGCGGGAGGCCGCGCACCGCCTTGAACGCAACGAGTAAGGAGCTCATTCTCATGGCGAAGGTTTCGGAAATCTACGGCTCGATGGTATTCAACGAGCATACGATGCAGGAGCGTCTGCCGTCTGCCACGTACAAGAGCCTGATCAAAACCATGAAAGAGGGCAAGCCCCTCGAGATCGAGGTAGCGAACGTCGTGGCCCACGCCATGAAGGAATGGGCCATCGAGAAGGGCGCCACCCACTTCACGCATTGGTTCCAGCCCCTGACCGGCATCACGTCGGAGAAGCACGACAGTTTCCTCGACCCGTGCAGCGACGGCCGCGCCATCATGAGCTTCTCCGGAAAAGAGCTGATCCAGGGCGAGCCCGATGCCTCCAGCTTCCCGTCCGGGGGGGCTCCGCGCCACCTTCGAGGCCCGCGGCTACACCGCCTGGGATCCCACCTCCTACGCCTTCATCAAAGACGAGGTGCTGTGCATCCCGACGGCATTCTGCTCCTACACCGGCGAGGCTCTCGACAAGAAGACGCCGCTTTTGCGCTCGATGAGCGCGGTGGAGGAGCAGGCCAACCGCGTGCTGGCCCTGTTCGGCGAGCCGCGTCAGCGCATCGTGCCCACGCTGGGCGCCGAGCAGGAATACTTCCTCGTGTCCGAGAAGGCCTATGCCAAGCGCCAGGATCTCATCATGACGGGCCGCACCCTGTTCGGTTCACGCCCCCTGCAAGGGCCAGGAGCTCGACGAGCATTACTTCGGCGCCATCCGCCCCACCGTCAACGAGTTCATGAAGGAACTGGACAACGAGCTGTGGGCGCTCGGCGTGCCGGCTCGCACGAAGCACAACGAGGTGGCTCCGGCGCAGCACGAGCTGGCTCCCATCTTCACGAACGTGAATCGCGGCGTGGACGAGAACCTTCTCACCATGGAGAAGATGCGCCTGCTGGCCAGCCATCACGGCCTCGTGTGCCTGCAACATGAAAAGCCGTTCGAGGGCATCAACGGCTCGGGCAAGCACAACAACTGGTCGCTGTCTGCCGGCAAGAAGAACCTGTTCGACCCCGGCGAGAGCCCCATGGACAATCTGCGCTTCCTCGTGTTCCTCGCGGGCGTCATCCAGGCGGTAGATGACTACCAGGAGCTGCTGCGCATGTCGGTGGCGTCCGCGGGCAACGATCATCGCCTCGGCGCCGACGAGGCGCCGCCGGCCATCATCTCCATCTTCCTGGGCGATGAGCTGGACGCCATCGTGGACGCGCTTATCGACGACCACGAGTACACGAACGCCGAGAAGGTCGCCATGGATCTGGGCGTGGCCGTGCTGCCGAACTTCCTCAAGGACAACACCGACCGCAACCGCACCTCGCCGTTCGCGTTCACCGGCAACAAGTTCGAGTTCCGCATGCCCGGCTCGGGCGTGAACCTGTCGGATTGCAACATGATCCTGAACACGGCCATGGCGAAGAGCCTCAAGGACTTCGCCGACGCGATGGAGGGCAAGGCCGGCGAGGAATTCGAAGCCGCCGCCATCGATTACATCCGCGACGTGCTGACGGCGCACCAGCGCATCATCTTCAACGGCAACGGCTATTCGGAAGAATGGACGCGGGAGGCGGAGCGCCGCGGCCTGGCGAACCATCCTACGACGGCCGACGCCCTGCCGTGCTTCGTCGAACCGAAGAGCATCGCGCTGTTCGAGGAGTTCGGCGTGCTCACGGAAACCGAAGTGCGCAGCCGCTACGAGGTGAAGCTGGAGAAGTACAACAAGCTGCTGAACATCGAGGCGCGCACGATGAAGCGCATGGTGCGCCGCGCCTACCTGCCCGCCATCAACAGCTACGCCGCCGAGGTGGCCGGCCACATCAACGCCATCCGGTCGGCTTGCGCCGGTGCCGACACCGACCAGCAGGAAGAGCTGCTGCGCCGTTTGCTGCTGGGCATCAAGGAGATCGACACGCAGCTGCGCGCCCTGGGCAAGCTGCACCACGAGACGCTGGAGATCGAGAGCGAGCAGGAGAAGGCGAACACCTACGCGCACGAGGTCATCCCCGTCATGGACAGGCTGCGCGCCGCCGTCGACGGGCTCGAAGTCCTCGTCGATCGCGACCACTGGCCCGTTCCCACGTACAACGACATCCTGTTCTACGTGTAAGCGAAACGCTTCCAGCGGCCCCGGCTATGCCGGGGCCGCTTGCATGTTCGCCCGAAAAACACGCTTTCGGGCATGATTCCGTGTTTTTCGGGCGAACATGCCTGTCGGCGCGCTTCGCCTTTTCTGCCAGCAATGTCAAATATTGCTCTTGCAAAGTGAAAGAAAGTGAAAGAAAATGAAAGAATAGTAAAGGATGCAAAAGGAGTGAAAGGAAAACGAGATGTCTGCTCGCATACGGAACCCCTTCACTCCGAGCTTCGGCCAGATTCCTCTGTACATGGCCGGTCGTGATCTCGTCATCGACGAAATAATGCGCGCCTTCGAAAACGGCGTAGGTGATCCGAACCTGTCGACCATACTTATCGGTGCGAGGGGATCCGGCAAAACCGCATTGATGTCGCTGCTTGCGCATGAGGCGCAGGGTTTCGGGTGGCTTTCGGTCAATGTTTCTGCACTTCCGGGTATGCTTGAGGACATTGCCCAGCAGGCGAAAGCCGTTGCTTCCAGCATAGTGTCCGTTTCCTCGCATGCGAAGATCAAAAGCGTTGGGGTTCCCCAAATTCTCGATATAGAATGGGAGAGGGATGCGGTCGAGCAGCCGAATTGGCGCATGCGCATGAGCGCGATTCTCGAAGGGCTGAACGCTTCCGATGTCGGTCTTCTTATCACGGTCGACGAAGTGCGAGCAGATCTTGATGAATTGATTCAGCTTGTTTCCGTGCATCAGCATTTTATTCGGGAGGGGCGAAAAGTCGCTCTGCTGCTGGCGGGATTGCCCGGCGAGGTGTCTTCGTTACTTCAGGATAGATCGGTTTCTTTTTTCAGACGCGCATGTCAACATCATCTCGGCCGCATAGAGGATTACGAAATTGCGCTCGCCATGAAGCGCACTATAGAAGACTCGGGGAAACGCATCGAGGAGCGCGCGCTCGATCAGGCCGTTCGGACGATTGGTGGGTTTCCTTTCATGATGCAGCTTGTCGGTTATCGCTCGTGGCAGGAAGCCGGTTTGAAGGACGTGGTAGGGAACGAGGAGGTTGAGCACGGTGTGCAGGCGGCTTGGCACGATATGCGGACGCGCGTGCTGGATGCGACGTTCAACGAGCTGTCGGATGGTGATGTTCGCTTTCTTGCGGCGATGCTCGATGACGATGGGTCGAGTCGGCTTTCCGACATTGCGGAGCGAATGGGGGTAAGTGGCAATTACGCGGCTCAGTATAGAAGGCGGCTCATCGAGCGCGGCGTCATCGGGCCGCGCGGCAGGGGCAAGGTGGCTTTCGAGCTGCCTGGTATGAGGGATTTCCTGAGTGATCAGGTAGTGGATTTCTGATATGCGGAAGCCGCAGCCGCCTATCGCTCTTGTGGGGCAAGGTCGTTGTCGGAGGCAGCGGCGGGTTCGCTCCCTGCATCCTTGATGCCCCTGAGCGGCACGTTCGAGCGCAGCAGAGCCTCCCAGCCGGCGATGGCGACGCCCATCGAACCGACGATGATGGCGCCCACGCCCACCACGTAGTTCGGCCACGGCAGTACGGCGGCAAGCATGCCGACGCAGCCGATGGCGGTGTGCGCGAAGTTGATCAGCGACGACGCAGCTCCGGTATCGCCTTCCTGCTGCGACAGCAGGACGTTGGTGCTGTACGGCCGAACGGCAGCCTCCGTCAGCGCGAACGCAAGGAACGTGATGCAGAACAGCTGCGGGCTCGCTTGGCCCACGGCCAGCATGGCCGCGCCGGACGCCAGCGCGATGCCCAGCAGGATGCTGGTGAACCGCCGCGCGGACATGAACCGCGAGGCCGCAAGCCAGATGAACGGCCCCGCAGCCGTCAGCAGCGCGGCGAACGCGAAGTAC
>ENA-OQAB01001268-OQAB01001268.1-human-gut-metagenome-genome-assembly--contig:-NODE-1268-length-12076-cov-3.728262_pt1 | contig 12076 bp, 10 predicted proteins | sample MGYA00242490_ERZ504517 | MGnify/ENA primary metagenome ERZ504517 (study PRJEB26092, sample SAMD00036298) | human gut metagenome | host: Homo sapiens | study: EMG produced TPA metagenomics assembly of...
CATTACAATTTACTTTATATTTACATTATATTATCTGGATATATACTACTATAATACCTCATAACAGTCAATATATTTTTATAGTATAATAAATTAAATTCCCCATTTATCATCTTTGTATACATACCGTACAAGAGCTCCCACATACGTTTTACCATTCCGATTTTTAGAATGGTGGCGTGATGAAATGAGCAGCACAAAAGAAAAAAACCGGTCAACATCCAATATATCTTTTCTGATTCCGGTGAAGAACTGGAACAGATCATCCGGCAATCCTTCCTATTGTTTCTGCAAGGCAACTTTGACAAAAAAGCGTGTCCTCATGTCTGACACCAACAAACAACCGCTTATTTGTGGAGGTACAATATGTATTTAGAAATAAACAAACCAATGGACTATCCGTGTTGGACTGTATATCCGTTTATCTAAAGAAGATGATAGGGAAGGGCAATCCGATAGCGTTTCCAACCAGCTTTCCATGCTCCGTGATTTCACCAAAGAGCGGCGGCTCGACGTATCGCAGCGCGGTTACTGTAAACGACGGCGCGAAAGCGTTGATGGACAAGGGTTTCTAAGAAGCTGCATTGAAAAAGATCGTAGCGCGCTTATTGTAAGCGCAGGTAAAACACACAAAATAAAGAGCGGTTGTTTGTTGAATGTGACAGAAATCAGGACAAGCGAAATTGAGGCCAGAGCAATCCGGTAGCAGGAGCTCAGGCCTTTCTATCCATATCATACTTTTTAATTAAGTCAAAAGGCAAACAGTATTTTTAAAATCGGACGTGATTCCCATATTCATCCGTATGAAAATTCACATATTTATTTGTTTGATAACATGAAAAGAAAATATTGACATTTTGTCGAAATGAGACTAAAATGTCAATAGAAATACAGGATAATTCTTTATTATCTTACAATGCATATTAATTGTCGCTCATTCAAATGAAGGATAAAAGTGGTGAGTTATTATAAAAGAATATGAAAAAGAAACCCGTAAACTATATGATGAAATCAAAAAAATATGGCCGGATAATAACAGCTGGTATGATTATACACACCAAACAATAATCGATTTTATCTATAGCAACTCAGCATTGTTTTTTCAAAATGGGAATGTGTTAAATGCAGGATCTGGTGGTTCCATATACAATGGAATAAGCGGTAAATTCTTTCATGTTGATATATCCGATAAATTTATAAAAGAACTTCCAAACAGCTATGTAGCTTCAATAGAAAATCTACCTTTTAATACCAACTTTTTTGATACAGCAATTTGCGTAGGAAGTGTAATTAACTATTGCGATGCATTTAACTGCATTATCTGAGATATATCGAGTGTTAAAACAATGATTCGTATCTGATTTTAGAATATGAACGCAGTTCTACCGGGAATTGATTTTTCAAAAAGATTATAATAAATCAATTACTTTGCAAGTCTATCAATATAACAAATCAGGACAATCACAAAATATGGCTTTATTCAGATAAATATATAAATTCCATTCTAAAAAATATTGGATTTAAATTAGTCGACAATAGATACTATCATGTATTTAAGCTCGTTATACAATCACTTTGCTGATGATGAAAACAAGTCAGGAAAAAATAGCAAAACTTGATAAAATCGCTGCTACATTTGTAAAAAAAATATCTGGCGCACAATAGGAATAATGACTTGTTATAAAGAATAATTATTTTTTGTTTTGATTTGAAAAATCAATCCCAATAATCCGGTTAATGTTGCTGAAATCAGCTGTAAAAAATGGAGCAATTTCATTTGATGAAATATTAAATTTCAGTAATATAAAATGGATAAAAAACGCTAGTAATACAGAAACGCTAATGACTATTGGAATGCCAATAATCCATATTAGTTTTTTCTCCCATTGGTTTTGTTCTTAGCAAATCCAGCTGTACTAATTTCAGAACTTTTATAAAAACAATCGCTGGAGCAATAATGTTCACACACTCCGGCTAAAGATTCTTGTAATAAAATTGTGCTTTCTCCTTTTATGCTATTTTGGACTTTGTTAAACTGCTCATCTATATGTTTCTCATACCTTTTCAATTCTTCGCCATGAATAAAGTTTTTATACCAATTCAAGTAATGGTTATAATATATATCTTTAATAATGTTTTTAAGCGTATCACTTTTAAGGCTACCAATACTATTAATAGATTTAACCATTAATCGCAAATTAAAATTACTTTCAAAATTATTTAAGCCTAATTGCGGCTGAGGATATGGTATATCTATTATTCTAAAATCTTCTGCCTGCAAAAGCTTTCTGACATAATAACTTTCCTTATCAACATTTTCTGCTAATGTTCTAATACTCACCTCGGTAATTATATAATCATAATCCACTAGATTATCAGAAAAATATTGTTGGAACAATGAAAATAAAGGATAAAATATGCCGTTGATATTAAATTCATTTTTTAATGTCAAATAATCAATAATGATAGACTTTGTTTGAAACAAATAGCCACATTCAATGTATCCAATCACTTCTTCATTATAGTATAATCCGAAGAAATACATTTCCCTATTATCAATTTCTTTTTTATCGAGAAAATATGTGATTTCATTTGTTGATGTTTTAGTTTCAACTGGAATGGTATCATTGTATATTTTTAAGGCTTTTATAAAATCTCGTTCTTCAGATGACTGAAACCTTTTAATTGTGAAGGATGAACTTATCGGACAGTTTTTTTGCACAATCTATACCTCCCACCTTACAATACTAAATAGATTTTGTAAGTCATATCCTTCATTTGAATGAGCGACAATTAATATGCATTGTAAGATAATAAAGAATTATCCTTCAAATACAGAGATAAACCCTCCATCAATAAATCTGATGAAGGGCTTAATTTATTAAATTGCCAACTTATTACGCGGATGCTTTGCCGTTAAAATGTCTCTCTGCTTGCTGGATGCAACATGTGTATAAATCTGTGTTGTAACAATAGAGCTATGGCCTAAAAGCTGCTGGATATATCGAATGTCCACATCTTCCTCCAGCAGCAGCGTCGCAAATGAATGACGGAACATATGCGGCGTGATATGAAGCGCAATCCCCTGCCGATCCACATATTTATGAATCATGAAGCGAACCGATTGTTCCGAGAGCCGCCGGTTATCCCGATTCACAAAAAAGAAACCCGATTCTGAGATCGCTTGAGAATGCGCGGATTGATATCTCTTCAAAATCTGCAACACCTGAGGATTCCCAATCTGGATAACCCGCTCCTTTGATCCCTTCCCCAAAACACGAACGGTCATGTTGACGAGGTCTACATCCCCCTCCCCCAGTGAGCACAATTCTGACACACGAACCCCCGTTGCAAATAACAGCTCCAATACCGCCGTATTCCGGAGCGCCGACCGGCTTTGATATGCGGTTCGGGCATCTTTTAAATCATCATAGGCCGCAGATAACAACGTTTGAATCACATGGATCGGAATCGTCCGGGGTAGGAGACGCGGCTCCTGATACTTTATTTTCAGCTTGAAGAACGGGTTCTGTTCGATGATCTCTTCATATTCCAGCCAACTGCAAAAGGCTTTCAGGCAGGCAATTTTCCGTTTTACCGACTTCGGCTGATATTCTTTATGGAGATGAACATAATAGCGGGATAGGTTGCTTTTATGCAGCGCTTCCTCTATCCCCTGCGCAAATTGAAGAAACTGTGATAAATCAATTCGATACGCTTTCAGTGTATGGGGGCTTAAATTTTTTTTGGTATTCACAGTATTCTAAGTAATCACCAATTTTTTTTTCGAGTTGCAGCATTCATCTTTCCTCCGCTTCGTTTGATAGATGGAGCTATTATGAATGCTTCACGGGACGTTGTCGAATGGCGTTTCCAGTTCTGATTTTTCCGTCTATTTCAGTGCATTATGGGACAAAAATATCGAAGAGCAAAACACAAATGCTAAACAGATCAAAGAAGGGTAACAAACTACTAACAAAACTAAAAATGATAGAGAGTATAAGCAAAAAGCTAGTGGAATTTATAGGCCACTGGCTCTTTGTGTTTATTTTTAATTCTTGTAATATAAATCCATTATTTAAACAGGCTGTACTATCTTCATTTAACAAATGGTCGATCGTATGAAGCCAGAAACGGAGCTTTTCTATGATAAAAACGGTTTACTATTAAATGAACTGTTGCTCCAAATCTTTAATCGAATGGTTCTTCCAAACACATTATCAGATTCTTCCCTTCAAAAGCGTCTTTTAGGAAAGATTTTATGCTGTATATTCTTTGGTTTTTGATTTATTTTATGGCTACCAGCTATTTTAATCGGAACGTGGAGCAGCTATGTTGTTTGCGCCGGTTTGCATATTGTTTCCCTCTCGATTGCGTTCGGCCCATTGGGAAAACACTATTGCGAATCTTCAATCATGTGCGAAAACTGGATATCAAATGGAAACGGGAATATTTGCATCCTATATTTCAGGAAGTCTATCAGAAAATCTTCCAGTAACGATATAAATTACCTAAAATTAAAATCTATATCATCGATCGTTTGACCGCTAACGCACTTGCTATAGGCAGGTATACAATTACCGTGACGCGGGGAGCCGTTTAAACATTCAGCGAAAAAGAATCCTTGACTATGAAATCACCCATACCAACTTCAGACATACAAAAAAAGCGCTGTTGAATACGGTTGGCAACAGCATCTTCTCCGTTTTTTGTCATCATCATGAAGATTTTTTTGACGCTGATGGATTTATTCATGGGCGTTGCCAAATTTGAGTTCTGTGAGGGCCGAACCGTGATCGATACGCTAGATACATACCGTACAAGCGCTCTTACATACGTTTTACCATTCCAATTTTTTAGAATGGTGGCGTGATGGATGAGCAACGTAAAAGAACAGGCCTCTGTTAACATCCAATGTATTTTTTCCGATTCCGGTGAAGAGCCGGAACAGATCATCCGGCAATCCTTTCTGTTGTTTCTGCAATACTGCCTTGACGAAGAGGCACGTCCCCATGTCTGACATCAACAAACAACCGCTTATTTCTGGAGGTACGATATGTATTTAGAAATAAGCAAACCAATGGACTATCGTGTTGGGCTATACATCCGGCTATCCAAAGAGGATGACAGGGAGGGACAATCGGAGAGCGTTGCAAACCAGCTCTCCATGCTCACCGATTTCGCCAGACAGCAACGCCTTGACGTATACGATACTTACATCGACGATGGCTGGAGCGGCACCAATTTCGACCGCCCCGCTTTTCAGCGGCTCATTGCCGACATTGAGGCGAAAAAGGTCAACATGGTCATTACAAAAGACCTCTCCCGCCTGGGGCGTGATTACATCATGACAGGGCACTATATGGAGCGGTATTTCCCGGAGCATCGGGTGCGCTATCTCTCCCTGCTGGACGGCGTCGATACGGGCGTGGATTCCACCGCGAACGATATTACCCCTTTCCGTGCCATTATGAACGACATGTACGCCAAGGATATCTCCAAGAAGATTTCCAGCGTCAAGCACGACAAGCAGCGCAAGGGATTATTCATCGGCGGCAAAGCGGTATACGGCTACAAGCTGCATCCCACCGAGAAAAACAAGATCATCATCGATGAGGAAGCGGCTCCCATCGTACGCCGGATTTTTCAGATGGCGCTGGAGGGGATGTCCTGCCGTCAAATCGCGGTGAGGCTCAATGGAGAGGGCGTTCCCACGCCAGCCGCTTATGCGGGGATTGCCGTTTCTCATCCCGGCCCTTATTCCGGCCTGTGGAGCAGCGAGCGCATTTCCGACATGCTGCAAAACGAGACCTATATTGGCAACATGGTGCAGGGCCGCAGCCGAAAGCTCAGCTATAAATCCAAGAAGTGTGTCCGGCAAGACCCACAGGATTGGGTGATCGTAGCAGGGACACATGAGCCAATGATCAGCCCGGAAACCTTTAAAAAGGTGCAGCTTCTGATCAGTAGCCGCAAAGCGACCCGTTCCCGCACCTACGATTTTCCGCTGAAGGGCCTGATCTTCTGCCATGAGTGCGGCTATCCCCTGGCTGTAATCAACCGCAAAAACGCGCGTGGCGAAGATCGGCTTTTCTTTATCTGCCGTACCTATCAGCGGTTTACAAAGGCAGGCGTTTGCACCTGCCACTCCATCAAGGAACAGACGGTGACAGATGCGGTCATGCAAAAAGTGCGGGAGGTCTGCGCGCAATATTTGCAGGCGGAGCAGCTGCTCCCCATCGCGGAGCAGGAGCTTGTAAAAAGGAAAGAATACGCAGAAAAAGCAGCGGAGCTTGCCAGCCTGAAAGCAAAGCTGGACGCCTTAACCGCCCATCTGGACAGAATGTATCTCGATAAACTCTCCGGCCTGCTGACCGAGCAGGATTTTGACCGTATTTACCGGCGTATCAGGGAGGAACGCGCCGCACTGGAACAGCGCCTCAGGGAGAGGGAAAAGCCGGACTTCTCCCCTGCCAGGCAAGCCGAGCTGGCGAAAGAGCTGGTGCATCGTTTCCTTGATACCGCGACGGCTAACCGGGAGCTGCTTGTCAGCCTCATTGAACGGGTGGAATTGACCCAAGAGAAAAATATCATTATTAAATTTCGTTTCAGGCAGTTACAGGGCTATTTTCAGGAATAATCGTTTACAACAGGCGCGGCGCGATGTATCTCGCATTGAAAAAAAAGCGCTCGAAAAGCTGAAACGAAAGTTTTGACACGGGCAGCGCTTTTGGCAAAGCAGAAGTTGCCGTAATCCTCCGGCAGCCTGATGCGTATATTCGTGCATGATGCAACGCGCCCGTATCCGTAAGCGATTCTTTTCTCTGCCTTTCGCCATCAGCCTTCCTTCAAATAGGAGTAACGCCAAAATACTGAGAGAGTTCCTTCCGCAGCCCATCCGGCTCCAAAAAATCGAAGATAAACTCCTTACGCAGCAGCTCAATGGGGATATACGCATTATATTTATGCTCGATCTGCACTTTTTCCGGCAACGGCAGGCCGCTGAGATCATCCGATTCCACTGCAATCTCCCGCAGAGCGCTTTCGATCCGCGCTTTCGCATTCGGCACTTTCCCACTAAAGGTCACCTCTAGATAAACGCAGGTCCGCCACAGAATTTTACTCTTGAAGCCGCGCTCCAGGAGCATAAAATGCAGGGTAAAGAGCTGCCGTGTGCCAACCCAAGGGAAAATTGCATACTTATTTTCGGATAGCTGCGTAACGACGTGATTCAGAATGCCGGAATTTCGCGCCAAATAGCGGATTTCCTCCAGCCTCTCCCGACAGGAATCGCTCAAATAGGCATACTGCTCCCCGCACAGTAAAATATACTTCATCTTCTGAACCAGCGTGGTATGCAAATCCGCAGTGAAGTCCACATCCCAATCCACAGTCGAGATGCCCGGCACCAGCTTGACAAATAACACCTTGGCCTTCTGGTTCACCTCCAGCGTTTCCCACGTTCGCCCAGCAAGGGCAAAACGCGTGCCCTGCGGGTAGATTTTATCCACCGTGCCGATTGAGCGGTTTTCATCCTTCACCAGATAATACTCGGGCACTTGGAACACCGCGAGGAAATGATAATCGCTGACCACCTTCTCCCCTGCACGGCCGATGATGAGCCCGCCGCTCTCCATCTTTTGCAGATGGCCGATCAAAAGCAAATGCCGGAGCAGGATGCGGTAATCCTCCTGTGGGATCTCTTGAAAACAGGATAAACGCAGGACAGCACCCATCAGCTCCCGCGCCGTGGCCTCGCCCGCGGATAATAGATAGCTCATCGTTTGATGATAAAGCATTGAATACGGATACCGGCCCGGCGTGAGGGGCTCCACCCACTTTTGCTTTGTATACAATTCGATGATGGCGATCATGCGCAAAAAGCTCCAATTGATCGGCCCCAACTGATCCGCCGCAGTAGTGTGCACATCGTCCATGAAAGTGAACAAAATCTGTGGAATCTGGCCACGCCGGCCGCAGCGGCCCAATCGCTGCGCAAAACTTGAAACCGTTGCGGGCGTGCCGACCTGCACAACCTGATCCAGAGAGCCAATATCAATACCGAGCTCCAGCGTGACCGTCGCCCCCGTGACGAGCTTCTCCTGCGCGGATTTCATTTCATCCTCCGCCTGCTCGCGCAGGACGGCAGAAATATTCCCATGATGCACTCGGTAAACATCGGGTGTTTTATTCTTCAGCGCAAGCTGCCGCAAATGCGCCATGACAAGCTCCGTCTCCTCCCGTGAATTGGTGAAGAGGATGGTTTTCCGGTCCAGCGTCATGCGGTAGAGGTATTCATAGTGCGCGGCCTCGCCCGCATCCAGCGCGCCATCCGGCGTGGTTTGATCCGCCCTCTGGAAGCGCTGCACCAACAGCCGGATCTTCTGCTTTTCCGCACCGCATACCGGAGCCGCACAACTGCGGCCGGTGCCGGAATTGAGCCAGCTTTGCGCAACGGTCAGATCGCCCAGCGTGGCAGAAAGCCCAATCCGCCGCGGCACAACGCCCGCAAGCCTTTGCAACCGTTCCAAAAGGCACAGCACCTGCACGCCGCGCACATCGCGCATAAAATAGTGCACCTCATCAATGATGACAAAGCGCAGGTCGTAAAACAGCTTGACACATGCGCCGCGCTTATGGATGAGCAGGGATTCCAGCGATTCGGGTGTAATCTGCAAAATTCCCTCCGGATGCTTCAAAAGCCGATTCTTCTCCGCTTGAGAGGCGTCCCCATGCCATTTGCAAACAGGTAGATTGGATTCCGCCAGCAGATCATCCAGCCGCTTGAACTGATCATTAATCAGCGCTTTCAGCGGGCTGATATACAAAACCCCCACCGAGCTAGAGGGATGGTGATACAGCTCCGTCAACACCGGCAAAAAGGCCGCCTCCGTTTTGCCGGAAGCCGTGCCGGAGGAGAGCAGGAGGTTCTCATCCGTATCGAAAACGGCATGACAGGCAGCCACCTGGATCTCCCGCAGCTCCGTCCAATTGCTCGCATAGATATAATCCTGAATATACGGCGCAAGCCGGTGAAACATATCCCCCACGCCATGCCCTCCTCTATTTATAAATCAAACTCCAAAAACGGTTCCTCCTCCTGCGCTGCATCAGCCAGCACAAAGCTGCTGCTTCCGAGGATTTCCTGCGCGGTGCTGGAGGGGTTTTGGTATAGAATATTAAGAAATTCGATAAAATCTCGGATAATCTCCCGCGGCGTGATGTGCGTATCCGCGCCCACGCGATTATACTCTGCGCTTAAAAACGCCACCAGCTCCTCCTGCGTGAGCTTGGGTTCATAAGAGAAGAGCTGGCCGTGCATCTGCACGAGCTTCTCGATGAGCACATACATTTCTTCATAGGTAAGCATCTTCAGCCGGATAATTGGCGACAGCATATCCTTGACCGTGTCGGACGCGAACCGGCCCTCCGACAACCGGGAGCGCAGCGCCTCATAGCTGAACACGCCCTTATACTTATCCTCTATGCACTGCGGGGTTCCGCCGATCAAAAAGCCGATGTGCTGCGCCTTGCCCTGCAAAACGTCGTTATATATGGTAAGAATTTTTTCATAGTTGCTCTGGCGGGTGGCTGAATGTGGAATTTTAAAGAGATTCACCAGCTCGTCGATGAGCACGAGCATGCCCCGGTAGCCCGCATAAACCATGAATTCGGCAAAAATTTTTAGAAAATCATACCAGGTATCATCCGTGACAATAAAATTGATATTCAGCTCGCGCTTCGCTTCGGTTTTGGTAGGGTATTCGCCCCGGAACCATTTAAGCACGTTTGATTTAAGCGAATCATCGCCACTGAGATAGGCTTCATAATACAGCAAAACAGCCTTTGCGAATTCAAAACCGTTAACCATGCCTTGCAGATTGCCGGTTACCTGATAAACTTTCTGTTCGACCAGCCGGTCAAAAGCGGGGTCGCCGGGCAAAACACCATCTTCAGCGGCAACTGCGGATTGGATGCCGGAAATCCAGCGCTCCAGAATCAGCGGCAGCGCGCCGCCATCCGGCTTGGTTTTGGTGGACATATTTTTCATTAATTCTTTGAAGGTGGCAAGCCCTTGCCCCTTGGCGCCGACGAAGCGCCGCTCAGGCGACAGGTCGGCATCCACCACCACAAAGCCTCGCTCCGTGGCATAATTGCGGATGGTTTGCAGCAGGAAGCTTTTACCACTGCCGTATTTGCCGACGATAAAGCGAAAGGCCGCGCCGCCATCCGCTATGATATCGATATCCCGAAGCAGCGCGTCGATTTCCCGGTCGCGGCCCACTGTGATATATTCGAGCCCCACCCGCGGCACAACGCCGCCCTTAAGCGCGTTGAGAATCGTGCTGGTGATCCGCTTGGGCGGATTCGTCTGTTTCACTGAACATCACTCTCTCCAATTCGTCTTTATATTCCTCAAATACTTCCAAAACATCTGTGCAGTCTATTATCGTATCCTCCACCGTGTCAACAGCCTTTTCATTGATGCCGTCTACCAGCACCTCCAGCATGATTCGGCGGCTTTTCGCATATGCGGAAAGCTCGGCCACAGATGCGCCGCGCAGGGCCCTGCAAAGCGCCTCCCTCTCGGCTGCATCTAATGAGGCGGCAAAATGATCCCACGCGCTGCCTTCCGCTTGCATGGGCAGGCTAGTGTGAAGCTCCTGTGAACCGGGTTCGGCGGCAGGAGAAGGATCGGCCTCTCCTTCTTTTAACAAAGCGTTTTCGTCTGGCCGCGAGTTATCGCCTACCGCCTGCGCTTTCTGCTCAGCTTCCGGGTTCACCAGCAGTTTTTCCTGCGTGATCTGGGCCCGCTCCCGAATCTGCGCGAGCTTCTGCGGATCCACGGTGACCGTTTTGCGCTTCGAGGCTTGATAGTGCGCCCGTATCGCTTCATCGATGCAGTGAAAAAGGCTCACCCCGCCATCTGGCAAGCGTGTCAGCTCCGAGAGATCTATTTTGCCCTGATCAGCCTTGATCTGATACCGAAAGCCGGTAGCCTTCCGATAAAACTGCTCAATCCGCTTGAGCATATAGCCGATCATCTGCCTGCCGTTTTCCCGGCACACCCGATTTTTTGAGGCTGTCCAGCATTCACCGTGAAAACAGTAAAGCTCTGTGTCGGAAATGCGCACGGTTTTGCCCGGCTCTATCCCCGCAAAATCGGGGTGGTATAAAGCCTTGCGGTAAGGCTTCCACAAATTCCCCTTCCGCCCGGCAAAAACAAGCTCGGCAAATGTAAGGCCAAAGGCCTGCATCAGCGATTCCACCGCTTCCATCACCTGCTGGAAGCAGGAGCGGAGAACAGGCTCCGTTTCCGCCGACCAGAAGATGGATTTTTGAAACGGATAGGCCGAAAACGGCGCATAGCGCTCAAAATAACCGGTTGCTTGCTCCGGCTGATAAAAGTTCTGCAAAAGCGGATGCTCCCGCACGAGAGCAGCAAAGGAACAGGAAAAAGCATTGACAATAAAATAATCCTTCACCCATTCCGCCAGATAGCGGTCAAGCTTCGGCTCAAACGCCCGATAGGCCTCCCAAAGCGCCAGAAGCTTAGAGAGCCCGTCCCGGCAATCCGCTACGCCAACGTTATTCAGCAGCTCATAAAGATAGACAAACACATAGGAAAAGGATGTTTTCCGGATAACCCCCTTGCGGACATTGGTACGCCAGGTAAAATAGGTACGCAGCTGTTCATAGCCCATGGATTGGTAATCGGGAAAATACATAGAGAAGGGCTCTTCCTCCCTATAATCATCCTCAAAATCCGCCATCAACTTTGCCTGCCTGTAAAACAACTCTGCCTGCATCCTGCTATATTGGCTTTTAGAAAACCAGATGCTGCGCGAGAGGCGGCGCATTTTTAAAAAGCGGCGGCGGATTTCCCTCTCCTGCGGATCGGGCAGGCGGAGCGTCTGGGGAGCGGGGGGCTCCTGCACTGGGGCCGTGTGGTCCTCTTCCACCGTAATTTCGGCAAAGTCCTGGCCGGTGTTTGCATGCTTTTTCTGTTTCATTTGGGCGACCCACTCGTTGACATAGCGGATGATCTCTTCCTTGCTCTGCGCCATTGCAAACA
>ENA-OQAB01001270-OQAB01001270.1-human-gut-metagenome-genome-assembly--contig:-NODE-1270-length-12043-cov-3.661799_pt1 | contig 12043 bp, 10 predicted proteins | sample MGYA00242490_ERZ504517 | MGnify/ENA primary metagenome ERZ504517 (study PRJEB26092, sample SAMD00036298) | human gut metagenome | host: Homo sapiens | study: EMG produced TPA metagenomics assembly of...
TAAAGCAAGTATCCTGAGAAACATGATTGACTAGGGTAAAGTAATCAAGGATTCCTGAAGGCAAGAACAAGCTTAAAGAAGCAACAGGATCAATCGTTTGGGAAGAGGATGTTTTCATGATGCAAAAATAAGAATTTTAACGCAATCCCCCAAGGTTTCAGACTGAGCCTGAGCTCTCTTACTTTATTCTCTTACTGATATAAAAAAACGTCCGGCTTTCACAAGCCGGACGTCCTTGCCTCTTTTAGAATATGTCATCTATTCATATTCCAAAATGAATACATTATATGGTTTTTTCTAACTTAACAACCAAATAAAAGAAATGCGGGTGAATCACTTCGGCCGATTTCTATGTATTTTTAATGTGGCTACGTAATATAATTATGACTAATTAATTTAATTCTGATACTGCAAAGATAGGGGCTTTCCGCTTTTCCCGCAATCCCCTAAAATGGGTATTCTTCTATCGGTTACTAGCTATATATAGTGGTTTAGGAATTTGCATAACTATGCATCCCCCCAAGAACATAATTTACTCCGAAATAGGTCATTAAGACAGTCAGGAAAGCAAGAATCATATAGATATGGAAGAATAGTGGTTTGCGGAAAATGCGCAGGCTTTGTGAATGGAATGCTACTCCATATACCAGGAAAGTGATCAGCGCCCATACTTCTTTCGGGTCCCACGCCCAGTATCTTCCCCAGGAAACGTTTGCCCAAACTGCTCCCAGAAAGATGCCTGCCCCTAAAAAGAACGTAGCAGGGTAGAGTAGCAAACGGCTGACTAGCGTCAACTGTTCTATCCGGTTGTCTTGTACAGCGTCGTTTCCGGAGACATTGTTTTCCGATTCTTTTTTTCGGAGGCATAATGCCAGTATTCCGTTTAGCATGATGAATGCCAATAGGGCATAAGACATCATAATCAATGAAACATGAATACTTAGCCACGGAGAGACGAGCACCGGCATTAATGGGGTGATCTGGGGATTCATCTGTCCCAGATAAGAGACTAACAACGCAAAGCCGGAGAGCAAGAATCCGAATGGAAGTATAAATGAGAATCTTCGATGGAGCAGACAGGCTATCAAGAGGATGCAGAGTGCCATGAACTGCATTGTCTCATAACCGTTGCTAAGAGGAACACGTCCGCCAATATACCAGCGCAGGCAATATCCTGCTAAATGGAATATGAAAGCAAGATAGAGTGCAACAGAAAAGATCGTTCCTGCTGTGCGGGAAATCGTTTTGGCTTTGGGCGAGGGTGTATTTCTTTGCAGGCTGTTATGAAGTAGAAGCATGAAAGACAACACTCCCAATGACAGATTTATCATAAAAAGAATCTTGCTGAACGGAATCCGGTTGTAGAGTAATTCGGCTTTCACTTCCAGTTCGGAGAGAGGTTGCACGCTACCATCAGTGGGTAATGGCTGGATGAATGTTCCTTTTTCCACCATCAGGATCAGTCCCACTTTTTCATCCGTTTCCTGGATGGCTTTGGCGAGTTTGCTACTTTTTCCCTGTTCTTGTTGCCAGGTTTTCTGAAGACGGTAGACTGGACCGTCAAATAAATCGGTCAAGCGTGCATAAGAAGATTCCAAACCGAGTAAATGATGCAGTTCGGGACTTTTGATGTATATCATAGGTTCATTCTTCCATGAATCCGGGTAAAGAATCCAACCGCTTATAACTTGCTCGGGAGTCAATCCTTTATAGTAGATTTTTCCTGTCAGTTTTTTGACGAAGTCTCTTGCCAGTGTATTGAATGGTACTACCCGGTCATGGTAAATAACCTGTTGTTGTGCCAAGCTGTCTGCTTGTATTTTGTTTAATACACGAAGAGGTGTTTGCTGTGCCTGCATTGTTCCTGTCAGGTAGAAAAGGAATAAGATAAATAATCCTCCTTTTTTCAATAGGGGATGATTTAGTAACTTACGAAACTCTCCCTGACGGCAAAATAGTAGTAAAATCATAGAGATGCCCAGTAGAATGTAGCCGCTATAGGTCACTCTTGTACCCCATGGATCATAATTTACTGTCAGCCAACTTCCTTGACCGTCTTCGTCAAATGAGGACTGATAAAATCGGAAGCCTTGTGTAGTAAAGATACGGTTCATTGAGATACATTCGTTGTGCACGGAATCTTTCTGACCGGGAAGTGAATAGCTGATATGACTGACATAATCGGCGGGAGCTTTTGTCCCCGGATAATACTCTACCCGGAAACTATCTAGCTTCATCGTGAATGGCAGATGAATGTTCTTGTCGCCCTGTGGCGAATGAAAGCTGCTTTTTACCTGTATCCGGACGTAAATGCATATATCCTTGTTCGCCATAGATAAATGTAATCATGGCCCCCACCAAGATAACGAGGAGGGAGCCATGCAAACAGCAAAACGGGAAGTCGCCGCCATAAGGAACGTCGGATGAGGGCAACAACCCCTATTGCAGCAATAACTCCCCACAAACAACAAAACCAGATTGTGTGATATATATTTCTTTCTACAAACTCTGTCCCGTATGCTTGCTCTATGAAAGTGGCTGCGGCAAGTAATCCTATCAGACAGATGTATAAAATGATAAGTAATCTTTTCAACGGCATATCTTTTAATGATATTAATAGGGAGCGTATTCCTTATTTTCACAGGTTTTTACTCCCATACATTCCATCTCGATCAACCATCCCGGGCGGCATACCGGCGCATGTACAAATACCTTAGGGGTACAAGGAAAACGTTTGTCGTACATTTCTTTGACGATGGTATAATCTGCTATGTCACGCAGATACACGATCATTTGTCCCATATCATCAAATGTACATTCTGCTTCTTTCAGTAAAGCCTTTACATTTTCCCACATCCGCTCTGTCTGTTTACGGATCTCTCCCGGATATACCACCTCGCCTTTATTATTAATACTTGCTGTTCCGGAGATGAATACTTGGCGCCGGTCTCCATAATCTACATACGTGCCACGTTCAAAACTGACACCATACTCATAGGTGGGATTCAAATGTGTTGGCGCATAAAGGAAATGAATTTGTTCGGGTTTGATTCCGCCAACGGCATACGTGTCCATTTGTACAAGTACTTTGGGGTCAGCATGGCGTCCGCCGATACCTGTGCTGGAGATATAGTGTGTCTTTTCCGTCAGGTTCTGGGTAACGAATACTTCGTTACGTGCCTTTACTACTCCGGCATAATTCACATCCACATTCTGTACGAAAAACCAGGTACGAATACAGTTGGCGGCTAGTTTGCAACCTTGTTCAATGAGCTGCATAACATAGTCGTTTAATAGTAGCCGGGTTTGGTATTCGGAGTTGGCTGCCCGATTGAAAGAGCTGCCACCCCAAAGGTGACGGTAGGGTCCATGCTTGACTTCGAAAAGACCATTATGCAGCATTTGTGTCTGTACTTTCGTCTGAAGGTAAATCCATACTGCTACTTTGGTTCCATTCAATGGTGGCTGTTCTACGATAGAAAGTGCGCAATCCGAGCTTTCAGCAGTAAGTGCCAACAAGGTATCTGCCTGATTGGAAGCGTCGCTCAAAAAGTATCGTTTGAAAATGGCGACGGTCCCTTGCAGTTCTTTTTCCCGTAATTGGTAGTATGTATCTATAATGGCGTTTAATTGTTCTTCATAAGTGGATTCCGGCTGGATTGCGTGAATCATTAAATGATACTCGGAAACACCGTCTGCCACTTCGTATTTAAATATTTCTGCTAAAGTCTTTTCTGATTTCAAGGGTTGTTGTTTTTTGCTGTTCATATCAAAAATTTCTGTTACAAGTTAATTGTTTTCGGCTCCTGCTTTGATCCATGTCCGAATCAAAGCGCGAACTTCACGTTGTTCAGCTCCATTGAATATATCGATGTGATTATCGTGCTCTAATACATCTAATAAATAACTGTTGTTTAAATCTCCAGGAGTGACATAATTCTTTCCTTTCGCAGAATGGGGAGCTTTTACATTAATCAGTGATTGATAGGCTTTGGCTGCCGTCAGATCCAAATCTCCGGCTGTTGTTGTACTTCCTCCATGACACATCACACATTTGGCATTGAAAACTTGCGTTTGGATGCGGCTGAATGAAGCCACTTCGATTGTTGTCTCTGGTAAAGTCAGCGATTCATCCGACGCATTTACGGGAAATGACTGATACGCATGCACCAAAGACATTCCGGACGTGATAACGGCTACGGCAATACTACGCGTGTTTCCGTTTAAGTTGTTTAATGTTACAGTTACAGCTTCTGCCTCGCTAGATGGTTCCAGAATGCGCTTAACCAATATGGGAGTAACTCCGTCCTCACCTAAGGAGATTAATGACATATTGTTTTTCTGCGGCCAAGCATCCAGATGGGTGAAATGAAGTGTTACAGTAGCCGTACGTCCACTGTCAATCGTGTCATCCGGATAGATTTTACCTTCATCACAAGCTGAACACAGGTTTAGGCAGGCACAGGTTATCAATAAATAGTTGAGTCTTTTATTCATAGACAGATTCCTCCTCCTATACATTAGAAAGTGAATTGTAACATAGCGGTAACGCTATGGCGTGATAGTCCCACTCCATCATTATCACGATCAGTCTGCGTGTCATGACCGGTTCTGCCCAGATATTGGTACATCATCTGAAGTTTTAAATTAGAACCGACAAAGTAGTAATTGGCTCCGATGGCAGGCATATTCAACAAACCGCCTTCGTCTGTCCCGTTGCGATCGAATATATCATAACGGAGAGCAGCCTGTAATTTAGGAGTTACAAAATAACCGGCCTGTGTATAAGCTCCCCAGTAATTCAGGTCTTTGTCTTTATGCATGATTTCTGTGAAATGCATATTCATGTAATAACCTTCGGCTGCAAAGTAGAAACGGTTCTTTACCATGGCAAACTCTGCACCTATACGCCAATCGCTGCTACTATGATCTTCGGCCTCGGCATTATAAGATGTAGATACACCGAATTGCATTTTATCTTCTTTCAGATTGTTCGGATTACCTTGTGTGGCTGGCATTTCACCTTTGGGCATATATACCAGGCGACCGGAGTAAAGCAGTTGGGGCAGCCATTTATGATCATCACACATTCCTTTGGTTGCCGAATTGACATCAATCCCTGTGCCATTGAAAATACCTAACTGATAATTCCATTTTCCGTTAATCAAACCATGTATCTGAACACCCAGGTCGAAGCCGGTAGCTATGCTCGGCTTCACAGCATTGATGTCATAGGGCATTAATACGCCACCTGCCACGGAACTGGGCAACACCGGAAATAATGTTTCCCCCAGTGTGGTCAGATAGGCATGCATAAACGGCGTTTTAAACTTCCCGACACGAATACGGAATGATTCTTTGAGCGCTACATCAAACCAGGCTTGTTGCAATAAGGCGGCACCGCTTTTTGCCGCATTCAGTGATAAATTGAATGTAACTTTCCCGAATGCCTTGCCTGTAAATCCGAGTATTGCGTTCGGAATAGCAAAACCACTGTTTGCCCAGTTACGTGCATAAAGGCTTTCCAAACCTTGATCGTCATATCGGTTGAAAGAGAGGCTGGTTTGAACTAAGGCATAGGGCTTGAATAAGAAATCACCGGCTTTGGTAGAAAAAGAAAAACCTTTCTTTCCTGCCAGCGAAACAACATCATTCTCTACATATTTATCATCGATTTCTTTTGCATTTGAATCTTGAGCATAAGAGTGGCTGCACAGAAATGCAGTGAGCGCGAGTGCTAGATATTTTTTTTTCATTGTTGTTGCTGATTATATTATAAACTGTTCAAGAATGTTAGTAAGGCTGCGCGATCTTCTTTCGACATGCGGGAGAAAATGGAACGTGAAGCGGCTCCCTCGCCGTCATGCCACATGATGGCTTCTGTCAGGTTACGTGCCCGTCCGTCATGCAGGAAATAGGTATGTCCGTTGACAATTTCCTGCAGGCCGATTCCCCATAATGGAGTAGTACGCCATTCGCAACCGCGTGCCAGGCCGCTAGGGTAATCGTCAGCTAATCCTTGTCCCATGTCGTGTAATAAGAAGTCGGAGTAGGGATGAATGATCTGATTGCCCAGCCAGGGTAGTTGAGTTCCGTTCAGTAATACGCTGCCTCGCGGGCGGGTATGTAAAGTAACGGTATGGCATAAATGGCATTTTGCTTGATAGAACATTTGCTCTCCATGTTTGATGGTTTCGTCATCCACGTTGCGGCGTGCAGGAACTCCCAATGTCTGCATATATAAATCGACATCTTCCATGTCACGGGTCGAAATCTCTACACCTTGGTTGGCAAATCCCATCATTTGTGATTGTCCTCGCCCACTTCATGTGGAAAACGGTCATTGGTTACCCCCAGATCCGAAGAGAATCCCAGTTCTACTGTTAAATCCTGATGGTTGGCTTTGTTGCCGGATATTCCAATGTCATATTTTCCTTTTTCCGTCACATAATTCAGGCGTCCGCTAATGCCGTATTCGGGATAGTTACTTTGAGCTGCCAACTGTTTCAATTCATCGTGGTTAAGTGCCATCATCTGACCCATGCCGACATGCCGCAAGGGGGCACGTACCGAAATAATCAGATCTTCGGGCTTTATTTCATAATCATACCAATCTGTTATTTCATAATGAGGAGTTATTAATTCATATTCTTCTCCATCGGGAAACTTGAACTTTTCGGTAGTAGTGGTTATCTTTATTTTGCCTTCGGCTTTTACGCCATAAATGGACTGGTCATGTAATACACGGCCATATTCGGGGAAATATCCTCCGGTTTTGCGTGTAATATAAACCAGCATAGATGAAAAGCCTGCACCGGAACCACCTGTGACCCATGCCGGAGTAGTACGTCCTGTGTTTCTATGGCAAGCTCCGCAGGAATAGCCTCCAAAAATAGGTCCTAATCCATTACCGCTGCCTGTACCTACTCCACGAGAATTGTCATACAAACCATCGCCACGATTGAAACGTGTTAATAATTCACCGGTGACCCAGTCTGCATTGGTGTCATAAGCGCCACTTACGGTAGAAAAAACTAGTGGAAATACCGGCTGATAATTCCTCCGGTTTTGCTATTTCTCCGTTTGGCTTATAAATAATGCCGTCGAAAGCATCATGATCACAACCTTGCAGGAAGCCTATATTTATCGCAACAAAGAGGATTCTTCCCAATCGCCTTGGGAGTCCTCCTCGTAATGCTTTGATAACCGGCTTTCCTAAAAGAAAGAACTTAGTCATCATAATTTAATATTGTTTATTCTCCTGCTAATTTTTCCGCGGACTAAAGCCAGACCACTGCATAAAAATGCGCATTGGTTTTTGAGCATTTCTTAACTTCAGTAGTAGCGCCTAAATTGTTACGGAAGGGGTGAGGTATGTCATTGATTGCTGTGATTGTTTTCCTGAATCTGCTTAACAACCATGTCGTTTCAATGTCGGGTTCACTTTTTTTCATGATAGAGCACAGACTTGCACTGGCAACAGTTCCGTCTAAACTACCATAGTAAGCATTACGGATGCTGTAAATGTTATCAGTATAATCATCTAAAGAGTTCCAGCTATACCAGGATTCTACGGCTAATACACCACCTTCTTTATCTCCGCTGTTCCACTTATCTACCGGATCTCCGATTTTCGTTGCACCTACTTCATTGGCAATTCCTTCTGCACCATTGTCAGAGTTTAGTATCATTGCAACAGATTGTTTGATATTGCTTATAGAGTAAGTTCCGTTAGGTGCTTTCATTGCATCTTTATAGGCACCGTTCTCCAGATTTTTACCTTCTGTCCAACCTTTTAACAAAAGCTCTGTGTCTTTTGACATACGTCCGACAACAGCCTTGAGGTATCCTATTTTATTAGCATCCAGGTCTGTGATTTTTTTTGCTTCACCATCCTCAAACAATAAATATTCGGCAGTATGGAAACCACGCAAGTTCTGTGGTGCATCGGCTGGTGCATCATCACCGTCGTCTACGTCTCCTCCGACAGCGTCTTCCCAATTTCCGGACTGTAGAATTGCATCAATACCTCCTTTATCCAAAGGCCAGCTATCCAGACTAGGATCGAGCTTATTCAAATCTGCCGGACCATATAGAAAAGCTTCACTTTTTTCCCAGGGTTTACGTGCTGCAACCCAAGCGTCTGCTGCATTGGCTACATCATTATCACTGGAGGACGTTGATAACTTTTGTACTGCCGTGTTTAATGCGGTTACTTTATTGTACATATCTTGATAAGTAGGAATCACTACATCATCTACATACGTTGCAACCGCAGCCTTTAATTCATCATCTGTTGCAGTGCCACTGTCCGGGGTATTAAAACCCGCAAATGGGTTGGGTGAAACATCTTCTTTTTTAGAATCTTCACTACAAGAGGTCATCGCCATACATACTCCCATTGCCATTATAGGCAGAAATTTCCATGTTTTCATTTTCATTGCTATTAAAAATTTATATTTATTTTTTGATAAACCAACCAATATAGGCTATGCCTACAGAGACTAAGTTTTCGTCATTATATTTTCCACCTCCTATGGAGCGGTGGGTGTAGTCTGCTTTAATTACTAGATTGGGTAGAGCGTAGTAATTCAATCCAGCTGTTACGGCTGATACCTGAAAACGTTTGTCGGCCAACAAACCTGTGTTAGCTTCTGTCTTTTCCATCGGATTGTAATATTCATAACGAATAAAAGGATAGATACGGGGAGCTTTAGAATGGAAGAAAGAACCTATATTATATCCTGCTTCACCCCCGTAGCTGACTGCATTTTGTGCTACTGTTGTGTTAGGGTAACCGGAAGCTGCTGAAGAACTGTTGTTGATTGTGGTTAAAGCTCCGCTCGCTCCTAGGTTTCCATAAACGGCATTTCCGCGTACAATCAGGTTGTTATTAAAGCCTTTGTATTGCAAATCACCGGTTACAATGGTTACCGGAAATTTATAACCTGTATTTCTCCAAGGCTTAGTTCCGTTCTTTGCTGTCTGGTTATAATAGAAAGAAGCACCTACTCTTAATCCTTTTACCCCATGGTAGTTTACGCGGGCTACAAAAGCCGGACTGGTGAAATTGTTGACTTCGAATGCTCCTTGTCTGCCGTTTTTTATCCAGTCTTCGCTGCGGAATCCTTGTGGATCAAGCCCATTGACTAATTGAAGTTCATAATCAAACCGTCCAATTTCACCGAATACGGCGATACCTGTTTCATGCCAGGTGGAAGGCAATATCGTTGTTTCACCTTCCGGGCGGTAAACTCCAAAGAAATTAATAGGCTCATGATGGTTGTTGGTCAATCCTACCGGTACAATCATGTGTCCGAAACGCAGATTGATGTGCTTATTAATGAGACGGGTGATATGAAATTGTTCCAAAGCTACTTCACCGCCTTTTTCAATCTCTGTTTCATATTCGCCGTTCTCTTCAAACCATTCAATTTCGCGAGCAGATCCCGTACCTCCGTATTCAAATTCGATTTCGGTACTCAATACCCATTTGGAGGAGAATTTATAATCAAAGGCTAATACAAAACGTGGAATGGAAATCTCTCCACGATTAAGTTTACCGGAACCATTGGGAGTAAAACGATTGAAATTATAATCTTTATAGCTCGCCGCCATTTCTCCATACCCTCCGAAACGGAATTTAGTATATTCTTCTGTGGAAGAAGTTTTACGGTTTTTAGACTTTTCTTTAGTTTCCTGTGCCGGAAGTGTGAGAGAATGTAGGAAACAAAGAATAATGATTGCAGTTATTTTTCTCATTTTTTTAATAATTTTATCGGCTGCAAAGTTATATGAGGTTAAAAGATATGGCAATACCCAATACTAGGCATAGTAATTTCTAAAATTCAGTATATGTAGGTAATTTTGAGTGCTTGAGAAGATAAAACCTGTTATTTTGGTAAAATGAAAGAATAAAGGTGTATGCCAACCGAATAAATTTTGCTGATATACACCTTTGTCTATGATCCGTTTGTAGAGTAGGCCGGATTTACTCGATTGTGATGTTTTTATTCCAAGTAATTCCACTAATGTCGGTCAATATTAATTCATACTGGCCTTCGGGAAGATTTTGCAAACTGTTATCTCTAATTGCCAAAGTAGCTTTGCTGCCCAATGGGATGATAAGGCTATGTTTACCAGGGACTACCTTAGCTATATAATCATTCTTTATATTAGTGAGAGGGAATAATGCAAGGTCTTCTCCATTCTTTTGAAGTATCACTTTTCCACTTGTGTCTTTAAGAGTAATGCCAATAAGAAATGAGCCGTATACATCGGCACCCTCAACACGATATACTTTAAAAGACAGGGCTCCGTTATTGACATTTGCATCTGATATCTCAATTTTGGGTTTTACTGATTTGTTATGTAGTGGTCCCCATACGCCATTATGAAAAACCTGGTTGGTATATAGGGTGAGTATGAACAATATGGCTGCACCGCCGATTGCTACTTTACTGAATCGCTTGATAGACAATGGAAGTTCGCCGGAAGTAACCCATACCAGCCATTTATTTTTGGATAGTTGGGGCTGTAGCAGATAATCCAAAGAGTATTTTCCGCCGCCGGACAGGAAAATGGTGAATCCTGCGGATACGCCTAAAATACCTATTTGCCATTCATCAAGACAGGTTGTTCCTAACCAGCCGGAACCCAACAGAATGCCGAATGCAAGACTGAATACGCCGATACTCATTAATCTGGTAAAGAAACCAAGCATATAGAGTAATCCGACAACACCTTCAATGATAGTAAAGATAACCATCGCCCACCAAAGTAAATCGGGGGTGCTGACGAGATATTCGATGATGGGTTTGATTCCTATGGAATTAGGTAGGAAATGATTGAACTTCTCTCCAATGTATCCGGTAGAATCCGGGATAAGTTTGTTTTCGAGGACGAGTCTCCGCCAAAAGGCTGAAAAATAAGTCCAACCAACAATAAGTCGTAATGAAAGGGTGAAAATACCGGCCAGTGTATAGGCGGTAAGTTGTTCTTGTTGCTGCTTCATTGCAATGTTTGATTTTGTTATAATTGAGTGAATCGTTTCTTATACAACAAGTTTCCATTGGAAAATGTTTTAATGGATACCTATTTTTAAAGAAACGATTCCACTCAAGACAAACTACATACAAACAAAGCTAAACTTATGCTAAGGTTATCGCTTAAACTGCCATCTTTATACCTTCTTTTTTACTGCAATATCGTTTGCATTGCTGGCATAGGTCATATCCCAGCATGGCTCCTAAAATAAAATCTTCTTCGGCAGTCAGTTGATTTAAAGGATGGATGATGATGTGCCGCATGGCTTCCATACATTCTGCCTTTCCAAAAAACAGGTTGATTTTATTGGTACCTACTTCCTGTATCATATAACTGATCTTTTGATTTTTCAATCGGCGGATGGCAAATTCTTCGTGCTCTTTACTCATTGTGTAAAGTACCATGTTGCGTACGCCTTTCTTAAACTCATAAATATGATTAAGAAAAATTCGGATTTCGCCGGGGATGATTCTTTCAGTTGCCATGATGCAAAGTATTCTTTTTATGTTAAGGTAAAATTAGCTAATTTCTTGTTTCACTTGTTCAGCCCATGCGTTGATACGTTCGTCTGTTTTGCTATCTTCGTTGACTTCGTCAAGCGGAAGGCCTACAAACTTGCCGTCTACAACAGCGATAGAAGAGTCGAATGTGTAACCTGCGGTGTCTGTTGCTCCACAGAATTTACAATGGGTATCTTTTCAAGTTTTCATAAAGAATGCCTATTGCGTCACAGAAGGTGTCGCTATACGAGTCAGAATCGCCACAACCGAACAGGGCTACAGACTTATGAGATAAATCACATTTCTTTAAAACTTTTACTCCATCGTACCAGTCGTCCTGAAGTTCGCCTGCTCCCCAAGTGGAAGAGCCGAGCACCAATACGTCATATTCATTGACTAATGCCTCTGTTAGCTTGGATACATCAAATACATCTGCCGATGGTACATCTAATTTCTCTGCAATTCGACGGGCAAGGTCTTCTGTTGTTCCGGTAGTG
>ENA-OQAB01001271-OQAB01001271.1-human-gut-metagenome-genome-assembly--contig:-NODE-1271-length-12041-cov-2.899950_pt1 | contig 12041 bp, 9 predicted proteins | sample MGYA00242490_ERZ504517 | MGnify/ENA primary metagenome ERZ504517 (study PRJEB26092, sample SAMD00036298) | human gut metagenome | host: Homo sapiens | study: EMG produced TPA metagenomics assembly of...
TCCCGGGACATGAGGTAGGAGCGGTGATTGAGGAGGTTGGTCCGAATGTTCCGGCTGGCTTCGAAAAGGGATGAACGTGACATTGAATCCATACACCAATTGTGGTAAATGTGCTTCTTGTCGTAATGGTCGTGTCAATGCTTGTGAGCATAATGAAACGTTAGGGGTACAGCGCAATGGAGTGATGTGCGAATATGCAGTTTTACCTTGGACGAAGATTATTCCGGCTGGTAATATCTCTCCTCGCGATTGTGCGTTGATTGAGCCGATGAGTGTCGGATTCCATGCGGTATCTCGTGCGCAGGTGATCGATAATGAATATGTGATGGTTATTGGCTGCGGTATGATTGGTATCGGTGCTATTGTACGTGCTGCTTTGAGAGGGGCAACGGTCATTGCTGTCGACTTGGATGACGAGAAACTGGAACTGGCGAAAAAGGTAGGTGCTTCTTATGTGATTAACTCCAAGACAGAAAATGTACACGAACGGATGCAACAGATAACAGAGGGCTTCGGTGCCGATGTGGTGATTGAAGCTGTCGGCAGTCCGGTCACTTATGTGATGGCGGTGGATGAAGTGGGTTTTACAGGGCGTGTGGTTTGCATCGGTTATGCCAAGAGCGAAGTAGCTTTCCAAACAAAATATTTCGTTCAGAAAGAACTGGATATCCGTGGTTCCAGAAATGCGTTGCCGGCAGATTTCCGTGCGGTTATTAATTATATGAAAGAAGGCAACTGTCCGGTAGAAGAACTGATTTCGAAGATTGCCAAACCGGAAGGAGCTTTGGAAGCTATGCAGGAATGGACTGCTAATCCGGGAAAGGTGTTCCGTATCTTGGTTGAGTTCTGATAAGTTCTTGTAATAAGAATAGTTGTTGATACTCGTTGTTCCGGGTATGTAATAAGTGAGAGGAGGCTGAATACAGTCTCCTTTCTTTGGGAGATAGGGTGATGTAACATGAGTAAATATAGATGTAACATTCTTCATTCGATATGTAGCATCACAAAGAAATCATGTAGCATACTTTGGACAATATATCTGTTTGCATTTTCTATTTTTGTGATGTGGAAGATAACAAGGAACATTTTAAATAATTAGCTTTCAAATAATAGATAATGTAGCCAGTTAATAAAAAAACGATGATTATGCTGAAAACAAAAATCAACACTATTCTACTGTGTACTCTTTTTACATTGTTCTTCCCGCTATCATGCCGGAGCACAATACCGTAATCCTATTCTTTATGCTGACGTGCCCGATATGTCGGTGTGTCGCGCAGGTGATTACTTTTACATGGTTTCCACTACTATGCACCTGATGCCGGGAGCGCCTATCATGCGTTCGCCGGACATGAAACATTGGGGAAACTATCAGCTACGTATTTCCCCGCATTGACGATGGTCCCCGTTATGATCTACTCGAAGGCACTGCTTACGGGCAAGGACAATGGGCATCATCTATCCGCTATCATGACGGTAAATTCTATGTATGGTTTACAGCCAATGGCGCGCCCGGACGCGGGTTTGTCTATACTGCGACAGATCCGGCCGGTCCCTGGAAACTTCTTTCGCGCCCCCCGCATTTCCATGACGGTTCGCTTCTGTTTGATGATGACGGGCGGGTGTATCTCTTTCACAGTACGGGACAGCTTACGGAGTTGAACCCCAATTTGACCGATGTACTTCCCGGTGGCATCAATCAGCAAATATTTGAACGGGATGCTGACGAACAAGGTCTGTTGGAAGGTAGTTCCGTCATCAAGCATAATGGGAAATATTACTTGCTGATGATTTCTATGGATTGGAGTATTCCTGGCCGTCTGCGTCGTGAAGTATGCTATCGTGCCGATAAGATTACCGGACCTTACGAAAAGCGTGTCATTCTTGAAACGGAGTTCGACGGGCATGGCGGTGTTGGTCAGGGATGCATCGTAGATGGGAAAAACGGTGAATGGTACGGACTGATTTTTCAGGATCGTGGTGGCGTAGGGCGTGTGCCGTGTCTCATGCCTTGTACATGGACGGAAGATGGTTGGCCTATGCTGGGAGACAAGGACGGGCGCATTCCGAATGATACCACTTTATCGTATATGTCAATGGATGGTATCTGCGGTTCGGATGATTTTTCCGCTTCCTGGGCTTTCCCTCTATTGGCAGTGGAATCATAACCCGTCGATCAGGCATGGAGCCTTACTGACCGTCCCGGATTTTTGCGTTTGAAAACCTCCCGTGTGGTAGATAACCTGTTTGTTGCTCCCAATACGTTGACTCAACGTATGGTAGGACCGAAATGTATGGGCACTGTCAGTCTCTCTCTGGCGGGGATGAAAGATGGTGACCGTGCGGGATTATCGGCTTTTAATGGTGACAGCGGTGTGCTTACGGTTGAAAGAACGGAAATAAACTGTCTCTTGTGATGAGTGAACAGAAAAGTGTGTTTGAGAAAACGAAGCGTGCCATTAGCCGTGTGGATATGACCGAACAAGCCCGTATACCTCTAAACAAAGAGCTTGTCTATTTGCGTGTGGAAGGTGACTTTACCAATGGACGGGATGAGGCTCGTTTTTCTTATAGTCTTGATGGGAAAACATGGCTACCTGTCGGTCTGCCTATTAAGATGAAGTTTGACTACACCCGTATGTTCATGGGCAGTAAATTTGCCATATTTAATTATGCTACACGTTCCGTGGGCGGTTATGTAGATGTGGACTCTTTTGATTATTCGTTCTGTGATGCGTCAATGTAACACACAAATATGTATTTGTAACCAATGAAACATTGTTTTATTGGAAAATAGGCTATTTTTGTTTCCAAATTAATCATAACTAATAAGTATAATATTATGAAAAGAGGTTGGATACCGATTATGGGTGTTTGTTTGGTGTTATCGTTTTCGGCATGTAAGCAATTGCTGCCTTACCAGGACACTTCTTTAACGGCGGAACAACGGGCGGAGGATTTGTTGCCCCGGTTGACTTTGGAAGAAAAAGTATCAATCATGCAAAATGCGTCACCTGCTATCCCCCGACTGGGAATTAAAGAATATGAGTGGTGGAATGAAGCGTTGCACTGGTGTGGGACGTGCCGGATTGGCTACTGTTTTTCCCCAGTCTATCGGTATGGGAGCTTCTTTTAATGATTCATTATTATATGAAGTGTTCAATGCCACTTCCGATGAGGCTCGCGTAAAATCGCGTATTTTCGGTGAAAGCGGCGTGCTGAAACGCTATCAGGGATTAACATTCTGGACACCGAATGTCAATATATTCCGTGACCCTCGTTGGGGACGTGGTCAGGAAACCTATGGTGAAGACCCTTATCTGACAGGACAAATGGGAATGGCTGTAGTCCGTGGTTTGCAAGGACCGGAAGATGCCGGATATGATAAGCTGCACGCATGTGCCAAGCACTTTGCTGTTCATTCAGGACCGGAGTGGAACCGGCATAGTTTTGATGCGGAGAATATAGCTCCCCGGGATTTATGGGAAACCTATCTGCCTGCTTTTAAAGATTTGGTACAGAAAGCGCATGTAAAGGAAGTGATGTGTGCCTATAATCGTTTTGAGGGAGATCCTTGTTGTGGCAGCAATCGCCTGTTGATGCAAATATTGCGGGATGAATGGGGATACAAAGGCATTGTAGTCTCTGACTGTGGAGCGATCTCCGATTTCTATAGACCGGGAACGCATGGGACTCACCCGGACAAGGAACACGCTTCGGCTGGTGCTGTGCGGGCAGGTACAGACCTTGAATGTGGAAGTGAATATGCATCACTGGCGGATGCTGTAAAAGCCGGTTTGATTGACGAAAAAGAAATAGATATTTCATTGAAACGTTTGTTGACAGCACGTTTTGAACTGGGAGAAATGGACGAACAACCGGCTTGGTCGGAAATTCTGGCCTCTGTGCTGAATAGTAAGGAACATCAGGCATTGGCTTTGCGTATGGCTCGTGAATCATTGGTGCTCTTGCAGAATAAAAACAACATCCTGCCTCTGAATACCAATCTGAAAATAGCCGTTATGGGACCTAATGCCAATGACTCCGTGATGCAGTGGGGAAATTATAACGGTATTCCGGCACATACGGTTACCTTATTGGAAGCTGTCCGTGCCAAACTACCGGAAGGGCAAATCATATACGAACCGGGTTGTGACCGTGTGGATGGAAAGACACTCCAAAGCCTGTTTGATGAATGTAGCATAAACGGTAAACCCGGTTTCTTGGCAGAATATTGGAATAATCGTGATCGTGAAGGGGAAGTCGTTGCTACCGATCAGATTTCAACTCCGTTCCATTTTGCAACGACAGGGGCTACTACCTTTGCTCCGGGGGTGGAGATAACAGATTTCTCGGCTCGTTATGAATCTGTCTTTCGTCCTTCGCAGTCGGGTGATGTTGCTTTCCGTTTCCAACTGGATGGTGAAGTGACTCTTATTATAGATAGTGAACAAGTGGCTCGGAAAATATATGTTAAGAATCCGACGAACCTCTATACGTTACAGGCGAAAGCTGGAAAAGAGTATCATATCGAGATTTTATTCAAACAACGGAATGAAAGGGCTACACTTGATTTTGATTTGGGCAAAGAGGTAGGGATTGACTTGAACCTCGCAGTGAAGAAAGTAATGGATGCTGATGTGATTCTTTTTGCAGGTGGAATTTCTCCAAGTCTGGAAGGTGAGGAAATGCCGGTAGAAGTTCCCGGATTTAAGGGTGGTGACCGTACGGATATTGAACTTCCAGACGTTCAACGTGATTTGTTGAAAGCTTTGAAGAAGGCTGGTAAAAAGGTTGTCTTTATCAATTATTCCGGTTCAGCTATCGGACTAGTGCCCGAAACGACTACTTGTGAAGCGATTCTGCAGGCATGGTATCCGGGACAGGCGGGTGGTACAGCTATCGTTGATGCTCTTTGGGGAGAGTATAATCCCGGTGGACGCCTGCCGGTCACTTTCTATAAGGATGTGAATCAATTGCCGGACTTTGAAGACTATTCCATGAAGGGGCGTACCTATCGATATATGCAACAGCAACCACTTTTTCCATTCGGTCACGGGTTGAGTTATACTGACTTTGCTTATGGAGAAGCTAAATTGAGCAAGAATACAATCGCCAAAGGTGAAAATGTAGTATTGACTATTCCGGTAAGTAATGTCGGACAACGTGATGGAGAAGAGGTGGTTCAGGTTTATTTGAGACGTCCGGGTGATAAGGAAGGTCCCCGTTATACCTTGCGTGCTTTCAAACGCGTTCATATTCCGGCAGGGAAAACTGAATCAGTAGCTATTCCTCTTACCGGTGAGAACTTTGAATGGTTTGATGTAGAGTCGAATACGATGTGTCCGTTGGAAGGTACTTATGAATTACTGTATGGAGGAACTTCTGATAGAAATAAGTTGAAAACGATTGTAATGAACGTACAGTAATACCTCTTTGGAATTTTGTTTATTTTTACAGATAGACAATCCGGATTTATTTATTGAATGAATAAAGAAAGAACGACCTTGTTCCTTTAAAAGGAACGGGTCGTTTCTTTTAAACCAAGCCCCCGTTTCTTTTAAACCAACGGGGGCTTTCTTTTAAAGGAAAATGAATATTTGCTAATGCTTGATATTCAGTCTTTTACATGATGGGGGATAAAAGTGTTGAAATAATAGGTAATGTAGTCATTTATCTTACCATTTTTCTGTTTTGGGGCTTTTTGTTACATCAGAAAAGAATCATGTTACATGTCTGTGATAAATGTAACCTGTATATAGATGCCTGTATCATGATTGTACATATATGATAAAACCGAATCGATACATTTGCAAACACTACTATGGAACAGGAAATTATAGAAAATAAAAAGTGATAATATGAGAACATTAAAATTGATTTTGTCGGGCTGGCAATCCGTGGGGCTTGTCGTATTTATTATGTTGTTTTTTAATATGGAGGTGAGTGGCAAGGGTAAAATAACGAAAAATGCTCCTGTCTTTACGCAATTTATTTATCAGGGGGAGGATGCTATTTATCAAAACAATCCTTTAAAGCCGGGTGAGTTCTATAATCCTATTTTGCAGGGTTGCTATCCCGATCCGAGTATAACGCGGAAAGGTAATGATTATTATTTGGTGTGCTCATCTTTTGCTATGTTTCCCGGGGTACCTATTTTCCATTCTAATGATTTGGTCAACTGGAAACAAATCGGTCATGTGCTGGACAGAACGTCACAATTAAAGGTTGAAGATTGCGGTATTAGTGCAGGTGTATATGCTCCTGCTATAAGATATAATCCCAATAATGATACGTTTTATATGATAACCACTCAATTTTCCGGTGGCTTTGGAAATATGGTGGTAAAGACAAAGAATCCGGAGAATGGCTGGAGTGATCCGATCAAACTTCAATTTGAAGGCATTGATCCTTCTCTTTTCTTTGATGATAATGGCAAGGCATACGTGGTACATAATGATGCTCCTGCTAAAGCAAACGAGCGTTACTCGGGACACCGTGTCATAAAAATATGGGATTATGATGTGGAGAATGATAAAGTGGTTCCGGGAACGGACCGGATCATCGTAAACGGTGGCGTCAATATAGAAGAAAAGCCGATATGGATTGAAGCTCCTCATATCTATAAGAAAGATGGACGTTATTATTTAATGTGTGCGGAAGGAGGAACCGGAGGCTGGCATAGCGAAGTCATTTTTGTAAGTGATCATCCGAAAGGACCTTATCTTCCGTCAAATAATAATCCTATTTTAACTCAACGTTATTTTCCTGCAAATCGGGCGGATAAAGTAGACTGGGCTGGTCATGCAGACTTAGTGGAGGGACCCGACGGAAAATATTATGGTGTATTTTTAGGAATACGCCCCAATGAGAAGAACAGAGTGAATACCGGACGCGAAACTTTTATTCTTCCGGTGGACTGGAGCGGAACATTTCCTGTTTTCGAGAATGGGCTTATCCCTATGAAACCTACATTGAAGATGCCTTCGGGAGTAGAGAACCAAACAGGAAAAAACGGTTATTTGCCTAGTGGCAACTTTGTCTTTAAGGATGATTTCTCCGATAAGACATTAGATTTTAGATGGATCGGTCTTAGAGGTCCTCGTGAAGAATTCGTTGAGATGACCGATAAAGGGTTGCGGATCATCCCTTTTACCTCAAATATCAATGAAGTGAAACCTACTTCTACTTTGTTCTACCGTCAACAGCATAATCAATTTACCGCGGCAGCAACCATGGAGTACAAACCAAAAAATGAGAAAGATTTTGCCGGTATAACATGTTATCAAAATGAAAGATATCACTATGTTTTCGGTATCACTAAAAAGGGAAAAGACTATTACCTGATACTGCAAAGAACCGAAAAAGGACAAGCGAGTGTCCTGGGTGAGGTGAAGATAGAAACAGAGAAACCTGTGACACTGCAAGTAACAGCCAATGGAGATGATTATCGTTTTAATTATTCGATTGATGGCAAGGGTTTCCTAAATTTAGGAGGAACCGTTTCCGGCGATATTCTTTCTACTAATGAGGCTGGTGGCTTTACAGGAGCAATGATTGGACTGTATGCAACATCTGTTGGTTATTAATTAGAAACCTTATCATTCTATAATTATGAAAATACATCATCTATTTTGGGGTATATGTTTATGCTTCAGCACAAATATCTTATTCGCACAGAACTATCAGAAAACATCGTCCGGTATCAAAACCACTGTAAATGCAGTGGATATAGAAGTACAATTCTTTGCGCCTGCTGTGGCGAGAGTAATAAAGTCACCGGAAGGTGTTGCCTATGAAAAACAGAGTCTTTCTGTAATTGCCAAACCTGAAAAGGTGAGTTTCAAAGTTGATATACAAGATAATAAGATTGTATTGAATACCAGTGAACTAAGTGTCAGTGTGGACACCGGGACGGGAATTGTTTCTTATTTCTCAAAGGATGGCAAGTCGTTATTGGCAGAGAAATCCGGTATGCAGTTTATCGATTTCGATGATGCCGGGACAAAAACTTATCAGGTTTATCAACCTTTTGTATTAGATAAGGAGGAAGCTATTTATGGTTTGGGACAATTGCAAAATGGAAAGATGATTCAGCGGAACATGACCAAAAATCTGATACAGGGAAATGTTGAAGATGTGTCGCCATTCTTCCAGTCCACCAAAGGATATGGTGTGTTTTGGGATAACTATTCGCCGACTCTTTTTACGGACAACGAAGTTGAAACATCTTTTCGTTCTGAAGTAGGTGATTGTGTAGACTATTATTTCATGTATGGGAAGGATGCCGATGGTGTAATAGCACAAGTACGCAGCTTGACCGGGCAAGCACCGATGTTTCCTTTATGGACTTATGGTTACTGGCAAAGTAAAGAAAGATATAAAAGCCAGGAGGAAGTGGTAGACGTTGTTCGTAAATATCGTGAATTGGGTATTCCTTTGGATGGTATTATTCAGGATTGGCAATATTGGGGGCATAACTATTTGTGGAATGCGATGGATTTTCAGAATCCGACTTTCAATAATCCTCAAAAGATGATGGAGGATGTCCATGCGATGAACGCACACATGGCTATATCTATCTGTCGTCATTCGGACCGATGACCAAACCTTATAAGAGAATTGGACAAAAAAGGTATGTTGTTTAACTTCACTACCTGGCCGCAATCCGGGATTGGAGTCATGGCCCCCAACATGGAATATCCTTCCGGTGTAAGGGTGTATGATGCTTACAATCCCGAAGCACGTGATATTTATTGGAAATATCTGAATGATGGAATTTTCAAGCTGGGAATGGATGCCTGGTGGATGGACTCTACCGAACCCGATCATCTGGATTGGAAGCCGGAGGATATGGATACCAAAACCTATCTGGGCTCGTTCCGTAAGGTGCGCAATGCTTATCCGTTGATGACTGTCGGAGGGGTTTACGACCATCAGCGTGCAGTGACTTCGGACAAACGCGTGTTTATTTTAACCCGTTCCGGATTCTTGGGGCAGCAACGTTATGGTGCAAATGTATGGAGTGGTGATGTCGCTTCCACATGGGAGAGTTTTAGAAATCAGATTCCTGCCGGATTAAACTTTTCTTTGTGTGGTATGCCTCACTGGAATAGTGATATTGGTGGCTTTTTTGCAGGACATTATAATAAAAGCTGGAATGATGATAGTGCTTCAAAAAATCCATTGTATCAGGAGCTTTATGTGCGTTGGTTGCAGTTTGGAACGTTCAATCCGATGATGCGTTCGCACGGGACGGATGTTTATAGGGAAATCTATAAGTTCGGAAAGAAAGGCGAGCCTGTATATGATGCTATCGAGAAGATGATAGGTTTACGTTACTCTCTGTTGCCTTATATTTATTCTACTTCTTGGGAGGTAAGCAATCGTCAATCGAGTTTTATGCGCGCTTTGATGATGGATTTTGTAGATGACAGAAAGGTGTGGGATATCAATGACGAATATATGTTTGGAAAATCGATCCTTGTGGCTCCGATTACTCATGCACAATATACACCGGAAGCTGTGGTAAAAGTCTCCGAAGAAGAAGGATGGAACAGAGATGGAGCGAAAAAAACAAAAACTGACGCTGCTGTGGATTTTCATGGAAACGAAATCTACTAACATATACTTACCGGCAGGAACGCTATGGTATGACTTCTGGACAAACGAGAAACATGAAGGCGGAAAGGAAATTACCAAAGAGACTACACTTGATGTTATTCCATTGTATGTAAAAGCGGGTAGTATCATTCCTGTTGGTCCACAAGTTCAGTATGCCACTGAAAAACCGTGGGATCATCTTGAATTGAAGGTATATGCGGGTGCGAATGGAAACTTCATTTTATATGAAGATGAATTTGATAATTACAATTACGAAAAAGGAGCTTATACGGAAATTCCAATCTCTTGGAATAATGCATCTCGTAAATTGACGATATGGGGCAAGAAAAGGTGCGTATGAGGGAATGTTGAAGAACCGTAAGTTTACTGTAACCCTTCAGGATGGAACTCAAAAAAGCGTCGATTATAATGGGAAGGCAGTTTCTGATAAAAGTTTTTGATTGTAAATAAGAATGTGTGATTATGTCAGTAGAAAAGAATCTGAAAAGTAGAAATATGATGAAGTTTTTTATAGTAATGGCTATGCTATTGGGTAGTAGCGTTGCAAGTGCAGAAAATAAACAGATAACAAGTCCTGATGGAAAGCTGGTAGTAACAGTCTCAGATATGGATGGAAGACCTTCTTATTCTGTTAGTTATGACAATGTTCTCTTTTTGAAGCCATCTCCATTGGGGATGATTGCAAATATAGGAGATTTTTCATCGGGGATGTCGCTGGAAAAGAATGTTTCAACCAATAAAATAGATGAAACATACGAGTTGGCTTCTATTAAAAAGAGCAAGGTACATTATGTGGCGAATGAAGCTGTATTTTCGTTTACACAACAAGGGAAAACAATTTATGATGTTATATTCCGCATAAGTAATAACGATGTTGCTTTTAAATATAGGATGTATCCGCAAGGTGAGACACTAAGTTGTGTGATTAAGCAAGAAGCTACAGGATTTGCGTTTCCTGACGGAACCACCACTTTCCTTTGTCCGCAAAGTAAACCGATGGGAGGATTTGCCCGTACTTCTCCAAGTTATGAGACGTCTTATGACGGCAGATGATGTCGCAGGGAAAAATGGCTGGGGAGAAGGATACACATTTCCCTGTTTATTCCGTAATGGAGATAATGGTTGGACACTTGTTTCCGAAACGGGAGTAAATGGTGGATATTGTGCGAGCCGTTTGTTGGGACACAAAGAAGGGGTGTATACCATTGGATTTCCGCAAGAAGGTGAAGCAAATGGGAATGGTACAGTTTCTCCGGGGATAGCATTGCCGGGCGAGACGCCTTGGCGTACTATTACTGTGGGCAAGACTTTGGCTCCAATAGTGGAGACAACCGTTCCTTTTGATGTTGTAAAACCGCTTTATCAGGCAAAAGGAGAGTATACGTATGGCAGGGGTTCATGGAGCTGGATTATCGGTATGGATGGAAGTACTAATTATAAAGAGCAACTCCGGTATATTGATTTCTCGGCAGCAATGGGCTATCAGTCCGTGTTGGTGGATGCTTTGTGGGATAAGCAAATAGGACGTGATAAAATTGAAGAATTGGCTAAATATGGGAAGAACAAAGGGGTAGCTCTTTATTTGTGGTATAATTCGAATGGGTATTGGAATGATGCTCCGCAAACTCCGAGAGGTATTATGGATAATGCGATAGCCAGACGTAAGGAGATGAAATGGATGCAAAGCATTGGTATCCGTGGAATAAAAGTTGACTTTTTCGGAGGTGACAAGCAAATGACTATGCAGTTGTATGAGGATATCTTGTCGGATGCAAACGAGTACGGTCTTTTAGTTATTTTCCATGGATGTACTTTGCCTCGTGGCTGGGAACGTATGTATCCTAACTTCGCATCGAGTGAGGCTGTATTGGCTAGTGAAAATCTTCATTTCTCTCAAGGCAGCTGTGATAATGAGGCCTTTAATGCTACTTTGCACCCGTTTATTCGTAATACTGTGGGTAGCATGGATTTTGGAGGTAGTGCATTGAACAAATATTATAATGCGGATAATGCTCCACGGGGAAGCCGGCGGGTGACATCAGATGTCTACGCACTGGCTACGGCGGTTCTATTTCAGAGTCCGGTACAGCATTTTGCTCTGGCACCGAATAATCTGACCGATGCTCCTGCATGGGCTATTGATTTTATGAAAGAGGTTCCAACGGCTTGGGATGAGGTACGTTTCATTGACGGTTATCCTGGTAAATACGTTATTCTTGCCCGTCGTCATGGAGACAAATGGTATATTGCCGGAGTAAATGCGCAGAAGGAAACACTGAAACTTAAAGTTAATTTGCCGATGTTCTCCAATGGGGAAGAGGTGAGACTATTTAGTGATGATAAGGTATTGCAGGGCGGTGTGAAACAAATAGGAATAGGAAAGAAACAAGAATTGCAATTGACTATTCCTTGCAATG
>ENA-OQAB01001272-OQAB01001272.1-human-gut-metagenome-genome-assembly--contig:-NODE-1272-length-12039-cov-3.886333_pt1 | contig 12039 bp, 13 predicted proteins | sample MGYA00242490_ERZ504517 | MGnify/ENA primary metagenome ERZ504517 (study PRJEB26092, sample SAMD00036298) | human gut metagenome | host: Homo sapiens | study: EMG produced TPA metagenomics assembly of...
AAAAAAAGGTGGTTTAGTCAAGATGAGTGAAATTGCTAGAGACTTACGTTTAAGTAAACAACAGGCCACACAAATGATTGATAAGCTTTATCAACATGGAATGATTGACCGTCAAGATGATCCGCAAGATCGTCGTAGTATTCTCATTGGAATTAATGATAAAGGAAAACAATTTCTCATCGATAACCCTTTAGATACTTCCCCTTTGCAAGAACAAATTCAAACTCATTTAACAGCTGATGAACAAGCAGAATTCAATCAAGCCATTGAAACTTTACTTAGGCTCTTTAGAAAATGGGATTAATCTTTGCATAAATTCGTTGATAAACCAAGTATATTTTGTAAATAGATATTTTAATTCAAACTAATATAAATCGTTTAATTGTGGATTGTTTGAAAAAATTGACTCCTAAAGCTGTTAATGTTAGTTAATTCATTTTTGCTCAAAAATATACTCTTATTCTCCTAGAACCTTTATGGGTTATCGGATACGCTCTCGCTATCTTTATTTTTACTTGTCATATGCGTAAAATTTAAAAGTATCCTCATAGAATAATTATTTAATTTGTACTCATATGGATCATACAACACAAAAAATGGACTATCAATCCGATAGTCCAACTTTTGTATTCTTTTCTTTTAATCTTTGATTTGTCCATCTTCGCATTAATTCATATATTACTGAGAACGTTGGTAAACCAAATACCATCCCTGGTATTCCAAATAAACCGCCTCCAGCACTTACAGCAAATAAAACCCATAACGCTGATAATCCCACTGAACTTCCAACAACATGTGGATAAATAAGATTTGATTCAAATTGTTGTAATAAAGTACTAAATATTAAGAAAATAACAGCTTTAATTGGTGATACAAAGATAATTAATACCGAAGAAATAACTGCCCCAATAATTGGTCCAAAATAAGGGATAATATTTGTAAACCCTATAACTACAGCAGCAATCGATGCATATGGAATATCTAAAATAATACAACCAATATAACATAACACACCAATAATGACTGATTCAGTCAATTGTCCTGCTAAAAAGTTTTCAAAAGTTGATGAAGTTAAACGTAAAACCTCACTCGCTTGATTAAACTTTTGATCATTTAAAAAAGCATGTCCAACTTTTTTACTTGTCTAATAATTTATCTTTAGACAATAACATATATACTGCCATCACAAAGCCCATAAAAATATTCACAATGGTTGAAGTAATATGGGTAACGCCAATCGCAATACTTGGAACCCATGTTGATAATTTACCCAAAATTGTTTGTCCTAAATTTTGTTGGAAAATTTTCTATTTTTATAAGAATATCTTTTGATAAATGAACTTCTTAAAGAAATAATTTAACCATTCTTCAATTTGACTAAATATTCCTGGTAAATTATCAATTAACATACGAATGTTCTCAATGACTTGTGGTAAAACAACCATAATAATGACTGTTAAAACAAAGAAAACCAATAGAATTGATAATATAGCAGCAACTAATTTTTTAACCTTTTCTTTTTTAATTGGTAACTTTTTAATCAAATATTTCATTGGAATATTAAAAATAAAAGCCAATACAAAACCAATAATAAAAGGTTTAATAATTCCAATCAATTGTCCAATAAAACCCATAATATTCTTAAAATATATCAGACATAGAATTAATCCAGCAATATAAGTCACTAGAATAATCATATTTTTTAAAGTCAAATCTCTCATCTTATCTGTTGAACGCATTTTATCACTCCACTCTTTAATCACATTATAATCAGATATTGTGTATTAAATGTGAAGAAAGGTTATTGTTTTTTATATTCACAATAACCTTTCTTACCATGGGCTTTTATACAATATAAGGCTTTATCAGCTTTTTCATATAAACCTTCAAATGTTTCATCATCATTAGGATAAAAAGCAATCCCAATACTACAACTTCCATGATAGTGATGAGATTCATCAATTTGAACTTGAGAGACTTTAGCAATGATTTCATCACATTTCTTAAAGACATCTTCTCGATTTGTAATTTGATCCATCAAAATCATCATCTCATCGCCACCGATTCTTCCAACAATATCATAACTTCTAAAAATTTCTTTCAACGATTGAGCAACAGTCGTTAAGAAATGATCACCTACAACATGTCCATATTGATCATTAACTGCTTTAAAATCATCTAAATCAATAATGAGTAAAGCTTTCAATTGATAATCGATCAATCTTTCGGCAATTAATTTTTCTGTATTTTTCTTGTTATATAAATTTGTTAAAGCATCATATGTTGCTTGTCGACGTAATTTACGTTGTTCTCTATGAACCAGATTAAATATAGCGCCTAAATAAACAGTGACTCCTAATATAACAATTCCAAACAATGCTAACTCATGTCTTGAAAAGAACTGATATGGAGCATCTGCAACAGTCGTAGGAATAACATATCCTAAACTCCAATCATCAACTTCAAGTGGTGAGAAAGCTAAATACTTTTCTTGATTATCATTTAAAATATAATAATCAGGATTCCCATTCTTTAATTCCTTTTTTATCTTTTTAAAATTGCTATTTTTTAATTCTGCTCCAGCAAAATAATCAAAGAAATTCTTTTCATTACGAAAATATTCAGTAGAATCCACAGCAATAAAATCACCATTACTATTAACAACAAAAACATGTCCATTTTCTCTAAACGTTTGTGAAGGGAAAATAAGTTCACCTACATCCGATAACTTAAATGAACCTCCAACAACTCCAATAACCGCTTTATCTTTATAAATAGGAACACTTAAAACAATTCGATACTCATCATCATTTTCTGTACTCACTGATCTTGTAACAACTCTTTGACCTTTCATAGAACGATTAAAGAAAGGTCTGTGTCTTGCATCAAAAACTTGATTTAAACTCGTATGTGCCATTCCATCTGGAGTAATAATATAGACCTTACTCATAAGTGTATTATCATCTAAACTTGTAGCCATATTTATTGTATGATTATTGATCAAAGTCTCTTGAGTTGATGCAAAACTAGATAATGATTCTAAAGCATGAAGTTGTTGATCAATGATTTTTTCAATATTATTTGCTTGTAAAATCAAACTTTGTTTTAAATTATCTGCTGCTGTTTTTTGAATTTGATGCTCTATTGCAAATGAAAAAATTAACAATGAAACAATTATATAAACAACTAAAATAAGACTATATTTAATAGGTGTTGTTAACTTTTTATATAATTTTTTAATTTCTTCCATTTTAGGTCCCTCGCTGATTTTATTATACTTATTTTGTATTAAGTTTAAAAGCATTTTTTACGACAATAAATATTTTTGCATAAAATCATCATGCTTTTGTATTTCTTTAAATAGAAAACATCCTACTAACAAAACAATAAACTCCCCTACAAACACATAAAACATATTCATAAAGAATGGTAAATGCAAAATAAAATACAATTCTCCTCCAACAATAATACCATTAATAACAGCACCAGCAATCGCTCCAATATAAAGATTAGAAACTTTATACATCACAATTGTAGCAAGTGTTGTTGCGAGTGTTCCAAAGATAATATCAGCGAAGCCTAATGGGGAAGGAATATTGGCTAAAAAGCATCCAATAATTAAGCCTGGGATATATTTCTTATTGTAAAAAGCAAGAAAAATAAAGATTTCAGAAAACCTTAATTGAATGGCCCCATAAGAAAGACCAGAGCATAATATTGTCAATACAGCATAAACACATGCAATCATGGCATTTATTGCAACAACTTTAACATCTCGTTTTTTATTCATATTGTCCTCCTCCTTCTCAAGAACAGTGAGAAGTCAAACGCGAAAAAAGATGGTTTCATCACCATCATTCACATTCTTAGTTTTTTATACTGGGGTTATCTCGAACCAGTTTTCAGCACATTGTAGCACAACACTTTATTATATTCAATACAGACTATATTATTTTCAAAATATGAAATTATAATATCTTTTTTTATTGCCTTTTACTTTTATTACAGTATAATAAAAGTATGGAGGTGCTTATGAATCATAGTAAATTACAAGATATGAAAAGAAATCATCTCTATATGATTTTAAATGAGCTTTATTTAAATGATAATGCAACTATTAATGAACTTATCGAAAAAACTGATTTATCACAACCGAGTATAAGAAATATGTTACGTTCTTTACAAAAACAAAATATTATTCACGAAATAGGTTGTGATTTTTCTACCGGTGGAAGATGTCCAACACGCTTTGCATTAAATACTGATAAGTTTCATTTATTATGTATCTTTATTCAAAATCATATTGCGCATGTTCATATCATTTACAATAAACAAGAACAAGCTCATTTTCATATCGATTATCAAGTTGAAGTAGATCTGATTAAACAAATACAGCACATTATTCAACAATATTCTATTCATTGCTGTGTTCTTTCAGTAGAAGGAATTGTACAAGATCTTACTTACATCACAGACCATTTTAATTCATTAGAAAAACATTCTTGGGTTCAGACATTGAAAGATTCTATTGATATTCCCGTTTGTTTACAAAATGATGTTAAGGCTATGCATTATGGACAATATTTGAATCATCCAGTTACTCCATCTTTTTATTTACATATTAATGAACTGGGAATTGGTGGTTCTTATATGGCTCACAATGAACTATTAAATGGTCAAAATGGTATATCTGGTGAAATTGGTTTAATTCCCTATAATGGTAAGCCACTAAATCTAGCCATCAGAGAATGTCGTCATCAAGAACAATTTAATGAATTACTTCGTTTTCTATTAACGATTATTATTTCTACTTATGATCCAGCTTTTATTCACATTTCAATTGACAACCAATGGAATACAGAGTCCTTAACTTTAAAAGATTACTTATTACATCTTTTTCCATTAAAAATTGAAAATCAAATCATTTATCATCAAGAGTTTATGAATCTCATGTTTGATGGTTTACAGTACATAGGCATTCAATGTCTATTAAATAAAATAATTCAAGGAGAAGAAAAATGAAAAATACAAAGCAATTATTTATGATATTGATGGAACAGTCTTAAATACTTTAAATATGAATATGTATCCCTTAATTCAAATTATTAAAGAAGAAACTGGAGAAGAATGGACTTTTGAACAAGTCTTAAAGTTTGCTGCTTATCCAGGGATGAAAGTTATGCAAGAACTTGGTGTTAAAGATCAAGAAAAGACTTATGCAAGATGGGTTAAATATGTAAATGAATATGAAGAAGGAGCTACTCTTTATGATGGATTCATGGAAGTGTTTAAGGCTTTTCAGGATAATCATATTATTCAGGCAGTTGTTTCAGCTAAAACTGCTAAACAATATGAAATTGATTTTGTTGATAAAGGATTAGATAAATTTATGGATGTTGCTATTTTGGCTGATGATACAACAAAACACAAACCAAATCCTGAACCTTTATTAGAATGTATAAAAAGATTAAATATTGAAGTCAGTGAGGCTATTTATATTGGTGATGCTTTATCAGATTATCAAGCTTCACGCAATGCTGGTATGGATTTTGGTTATGCTAAATGGGGAAGTGTTTCAAGTGAAGGGATAGATCATCCTGATCTTGTTTTTGAAAGTCCTTTAGATTTATTGAAATTGTTGGAGAAGAATGATGAATAAAATAAAAATGGTTATTACTGATTTAGATGGAACTTTTTTAAACAATGAGGAAATTGTCAGTCAAAGAAATATTCAAGCGATTAAGAAATTAAAAGAAAGTGGTATTTTATTTGGTTTTGCAACAGGAAGACCTATTTGTTCAGTAGAAAATCTTATTCCAAAATGGCAGATGGATGGAATGGTAGATTTTATCATTGGATTAAATGGTGGACATATTAAGGATTATAGATTACAAAAAGAAGAAAGATATTTTCAGATTGATGGTGATATTATTAAAGATATTATCAAACATTTTCATGATATGCCTGTTAATTTTGGAATTTATGATGAAAACTATTTAGCTGTATTAAAAGATGATTATCTTGCTCAAAGGCTTGCAAAAAGTGATGATATTCCTTATCAAGTTGTTGATTTTGAAGAACTGCTCAAGCATCAACAAAGTAAATTGATTGTCATTTGTGATCCTAAAGATATGCCTACCATTGTCAAACATGGACAATTGTTTTCACATCCTGCGGTTAAATCTTTACAAGCTGGTAAAATTGAATATGAATATATGCATCCTAAACTTTCTAAAAGTCATGGCATCAATATGCTATGTACTTGGCATCAGATTGAAATAGAAAATATATGTGCTTTTGGTGATGCCGATAATGATGCAGACATGATACATGATGTTGGAATTGGTATTGCAATGGAAAATGCCAGTCCTTTAACCAAATCATATGCAAAAGCAATAACTCTAGATAATCAAAATGATGGGGTTGCTGAATATATTGAAAAATTTATTTTAGGAGAAGAAAAATGACAGAAAAAGAAAAAATGCTAGCTGGTGAATTATATGATTGTGGAGATCCTGAATTATTAGAATTATGGCATTTGGGAAAAGATTTAGCACGAAAATATAATTTATTAGATTCTCATGATGCTCAAGGAAAAAAAGAAATTCTCAAACAATTACTTGGTGGTATGGGCGATAATCTTTGGATTACTCCACCATTCTATGTTGATTATGGATGTAATATTTTCTTTGGTAATAATTGTGAGGTTAATATGAATTGTACTTTTTTAGATGATAATAAAATTACTATTGGTGATTATGCTTTAATTGCTCCAGGAGTTCAAATTTATACTGCTTTTCATCCCACACATTATCTTGATAGATTTGGTGATAGTGCTGATTCAGATTTCAATTTTTGTAAGACTGAAACTGCTCCTGTAACGATTGGCAATCATGTCTGGATTGGTGGAGGAGCCATTATTATGCCTGGTGTCACAATTGGTGATAATGTTGTGATTGGTGCTGGGAGTGTTGTGACAAAAGATATTCCTGATAACACTATTGCATATGGAAATCCTTGTCGTGTCGTAAGAGAAAACAAAAGAATGCGTTAAACCATAGTCAAAGAACTATGGTTTTTTTAATCTTAAAATCTCAACAGATAATTTCATCATTATTACATATAAAAAAGGTATAGCATTTGCTACACCTATAATTCTTCACCATTTGTTTCAATAACTTTCTTATACCAATAATAAGAATCTTTAGGAATACGATTTAATGTTCCAGAGTTTTCATCTTCTTCTCTATCAACATAAACAAAACCATATCTCTTTTGATAACCATTTAACCAACTTAATAAATCAGTGTAAGACCATGTACAATAAGCAAGAACACGACAACCATCATCACATGCTTTCTTTAATTCTTCAATATGAGCTTTTAAATATGCAATACGATATGGATCATGAATCTTTCCACCTTCTACTTTATCAAATGCACCTAATCCATTTTCAGAAATCACAATTGGTAAATCATAACGTGATGTAATATCACGACAACACATTCTAAGTCCCATTGGATCGATTGTCCAATCCCAATCAGTTGTTGGCAAATAATCATTAGCTGGATTTTTATATAATCCTGGAATTCCTTGAATTTGTGCTGTTCCTTTCTTTCCAGTTGTATTCATAGTATTACTCATACCTACACCATTAATATCATTATATTCAGCAACACATGTTTGATAATAGTTAACACCCATAAAATCAACCAAAGCAGCAGCTTTTTTCAACGTTTCCATATCACCAGGTAAAACATCTGGAGTTACCCCATGACTTTCTAAATATGCCCAAGCACTTCTTGGATAACGTCCATAAGCATAAATATCCATCCACCAATAATTTTGTAAATCATCATAATCAGCCTTAGCCATAGCATTTTCTGGTTTTCTGTCATATGCATAACAAGGACTATAAGCAAAACTTGCCCCTACTTTTGCTTCAGGATAAAGTTCTTTTAATGCTAAAACTGCTCCAGCATGAGCCATATTAGCATGATGATTCACTTGATAGAAAGTTTTCATATCATTTTCTTTTCCTGGTGGATGCATTCCTTTAAGCCATCCAAATGATGTAAAGATATTTTGTTCATTCATAGTAATCCAGTATTTAACACGATCACCATATCTTTTAAATAATGTTGTTGCATAATTGACATAATCATCTACAATTTGACGACTTTCCCAACCATGATATTCATCTTCTAATGCTTGTGGCATATCCCAATGATAAACAGTAACCATTGGTTCAATTCCATATTTAATAATTCATTAATCAAATCATCATAGAATTTTAAACCGGCTTCATTGATTTCACCATTTCCATTTGGATAAATTCTTGACCAGGCAATTGAAAAACGATATGTTTTTAATCCCATTTCTGCCATCAATCTAACATCTTCTTTATAACGATGATAATGATCTACTGCCTTATCTCCTGTTGTTGCTTTAAATGTTTTACCAGGAATTCTAACAAACTTATCCCAGTTTGATAGACCTTTGCCATCTGCATTCCATCCACCTTCGACTTGATAAGCTGCAGAAGCACTTCCCCATAAAAAATCTTTAGGGAAACCTTGTGATTCTTTAAAATACATATATTTCCTCCTTTTCTTTATATATTTTCATTCATAAACTCAATAAGAGATAATGAATAAGAATCATCTTTATCTTTTAATTCATATAAGTTTTGTTCTTTAATTGGAAATAATAATTTATTTGATGAATCATGATTATAAAGTGGAAAAACCATTTGGAATGGTACATCTTCATCCACTTTAGAATGAACATAAACAGTTGGAATAGTATTCTTCTTTACCAAAGAAACAGTATTCATCTTTTTAATATCTGCATTTAATTCATCTTTAATGACCTTTCTAATGACTGGACCACAAATCATTTTTGAAACCTTCAATTCTTTTTGACAACGTAAAGATAAATAATGATAAACATTATCATAAGCACCTTCACTAATAATTAAATCAACATTCTTTAACTTACCAAGTCCAGCAGTATTTAAGATTGTATTAGCTCCCATTCCTTTACCATACATAATAATACGATGATCATCGCCATATTTTTGTAAAAGATACGTATTAAAATACATTAAATCAAAAATATCACGATAACCAAATCCTCTAATATATCCATCACTTAATCCATGGGCATTCGCATCAACCATTAAAATATTTTCATCTTCAAAGATACTTTGTAAATAATCAACTGTCTTTTGTAAAGAATAAGCTGAACATAATAATGGATGTAAACAAACAATTGTTCTTTTTGCTTGTGGTTTTTCAATGAGATAAGCTTGTAAATATAATCCTTTATGATTTTTAATCTTAATCTTTTGAGCATGGAATTCTTCATACCAATTTCCTTGATCTTCTTTACTCAAATGTTCACGATATAACATCTTTTTAGCAAACTGATTTGCTAGGGCAAAACTTGCTGTTAATGTTGAAGCTGTTAATGTTGAAGCAACAGCGCCTGTAATTGCTAATTTCTTTTTCATTTATACCACTCCTTAAAATTATCTGTTAGTAATCTATTTATGTTCATAACCTGTTCAAAAGAACTTAAACGATATTTTTCATTTTCCATTCTAGCCGCAAAAAACTGAATAGCAGTCACAAGTTCATCTCTCACTTTAGGTCGCATCTCAAGTGGAAAAGTCTGAATTGGGAAACAAGTAAATATAAATGTATTATAATCTTCATGAAATAAATCTATAATAACTTGATAACCTTCACTTTTAACCAATGAATTTCCTAAAGCTAAATCTAAATCGTGATTTGCGAATGTTAACATATTATTGATAACACCACGTAATACTTTTAAAACAACTGCATAATATTGTTCATAATCATTATGAAAAATGTAATAGATATATGAGAAAACAAGATTAGCATCTTCTTTTTCTTCATCTTTATCATTTAAAACAAGTTTTTCTTTTAATGAATTAATCATTGCATTAGTTACAAGATATTGTGACAATACCATTGATCCAAAATCTGTCATAATTGCAAATGAAAATCTGGCATTTAAACATAGAGTTTGAATAGCTTCAAATAATTCATCCGATGCATATTTATAAAACTTATCTAAATGTTCATAAACAATACGTATGATTTGTCTTATATAATATAAATGAAATTGGTATTCAGTATCTAAATATTTAGAATTTGTTCCATCCCATTCATACTGATATAAAACATTTTTAAATAATAAATTAATTGAATCCATAAATTTCTTATAATTCTTATTTTTTAAATGAATCTCTAAACAAGGAATAAAGATTTTGTAATATTCATCCATTGTTTTTTGATTAATCCCATGATGATATTTCATATAATTTAATAAATCACAAAAATCTATTGGTTCAATAACTGTTGTTTCATGTGATATTGTTTTAATAAAACTTTCATATAGAGTATAATGTAAAGTACTTTTATATCCTGTCTTATTAATAATTCTTTGCAATGCATCTTTAACAATATATATTTTCTCTTGTTCATGTAAATCTTCAGAGAACGTATATGTTATACAGTCTTTACATTGTATTTCTACATAAATATCAATTTGTCTAAAGTTCTGATCTAACATATAATAATGAACTTTAAACGCTTTTTCTTCTGTACGATATCCACTATGATAACGATATTTTCCAACATACTGTGATTGATTTTGATCTATGAAATCCTTCATGATATTAATATCAAATCCCATATATCCACCTCCTTTAGTCTTGGTGTGCAGCTTTAAAACGTGGTAAAAAATTACTTCTTACATATTGTACAGCAATATTTCGTATATTTTCTTTAGAATAGTCTCCACCCATCATTAATGATGTATCCATAATTTCTTCTGTTAAGATTGTTAATTCATGATCAGTTAAAACTATATTTTCTAAAGCAATTGTTGTTTTAACAATTTCTTTACAATCCTCTAAATACACTTTTTTATCTATATCAGTTACATGTTCCATATTATTCTCACTCCTTGTTAATCATTATACCACAATTATGTCTACATTCTGTAATCATGAAAGAAAAAATTTATAATTTTTTTCTTTAAATAGACAAAGAAGCAATATGTCCTATTGCCTCTTACTTTATCATTGTTATTTTACATCTTTTTTTATGAAAAGCTATTCCATATCCAATTGCTTCCTTATATCCAATAGATAGAACTCCTTGTAAATACTTCCTATCTTTGATTTGTTGCGCACCTTTTCGACTGTCTGAAACAATCTCCTCAATTCTTGAAGAATGCTTACATTCAATGATGATAACCTTTCCATTAAAGGTATGTGGATAAATGATAATATCTGCTCGACCTTCCCCTATCTCTTTATTTGATTCTACTATATAATCACTCAACAATCCCATCAATAATCCATGATAAAAGGCTTCATTATTATCATAGTAGCTGATTGTTTTCATCAATATATCTGACAATATACTATCAGCTGCTTCTTCATTTTCTTCAAGCAACGCTTTTACAAAACTTGCTTTTCTTTCATTGGTATAGGTCTTGAAATAATCCATGAATAAATTATTATATATTTCGTAAACTTCTTTATTAGGAATAACCAATTCATAGGTATTCATATCGATTTCCCTGATGACTTTCAAATAACCTGTCAATAATAGAAAGCTATAGACATTATCCTGATTATCCATCTCCTGATAGGTTAAATCAAGCTTCAAACGCTTAATTAGTGATTGACCTTGCATCAAAGCAAGAAATTCCTGATATATATTATAATTTGCATTTTCTATATAGCTGACAACCAGTTCATTACTGCTCGTATTCGCCCAGAATGATTCTGGTTCTGGTTTTGACTGGATAGCTTTTAAAACATATTTCAAGACACTCCATGGATTATAGATCTCTGTACTGCCGAACCGATAACCATCATACCATTCCTTGACTTCATCTTTTTGTTCAAGAAAATTATATTCATTTAATAATTCATTCACTTCCTGTTGAGTAAAACCAAATCTTGTACTTGATTGTTCATCCATGATGGAATAA
>ENA-OQAB01001273-OQAB01001273.1-human-gut-metagenome-genome-assembly--contig:-NODE-1273-length-12039-cov-2.603761_pt1 | contig 12039 bp, 15 predicted proteins | sample MGYA00242490_ERZ504517 | MGnify/ENA primary metagenome ERZ504517 (study PRJEB26092, sample SAMD00036298) | human gut metagenome | host: Homo sapiens | study: EMG produced TPA metagenomics assembly of...
CTCCTTACTATTTCACGATGCAAAACTTCCTCATTTACCAACTGATTTACACGTCGTTCGCTGATGCCCAATAATTCGGCAAGCTCTCTTGCAGAGCCACGTTTCAGCATTTTAACCACTTCTATTTCACCGCCTGTCTAACTACAAAGAGAAGGAAATAGGAAAAAATATTTTAAATCTAACCTTTTTCGGGGCTCGAAAGACCCGCAAGGCTCGCCACCCTCAGGAAGAACCTATGAAAATTCTCCCATAAATGAACATAAGAAAAGCGTCCACATTAGTGAACGCTTTAACCATTAAAACCGATTTTATATGCACTTCATATAAAAATGATATCCTCATCTATTAATCAATAAGATTTATTCGCATTTTCTTAAATCTTTTTTCATCTCAAAAAGTATCTCTTCTAACCACCACTTTATATGTATATATCCACCCTTCTTGTTTATTGTTTCATTTAATATTTTTTCTATAACATCGATGAGTTTCTCTTCAACATTTCTATCAAAATATAATCTATGTTTCTCAAAATATAGCTGCAGCATTCTTTTTTTATTTTCTAATTTTTTACAATTAGATTGTTGAAAAAAAACTATAATACGTTTGATTTAATCTATCAAACGTACTTTTTTTTCTCATCTGTATAACCGTATAAAACCTCTTTTTCAAAATTACTTATTTCTAAATCATTAATCGCTATACTCCAATCTTTTTCATTCCAATAATATGGCAACTCTCTTTTATCTATTATTGTAGATTCCGAAAAAAAGATATACTTCTGATAACCTTTTATACATTCCATGATAATATTTGGTTTTCTTATCATAAACACTAATATAATTATTTATATCTTTCTGTATAACATTTCTATATTTTTCAATCAATATGTCATTAGTTTTTTTCAATGGCACTATTTATTAACATCATTGAAATTTTGTAAATGACATATAAAATTACAATGCAAACAGTTAAATCAATAAAATCAAAATTAAATTTCTCCATTATCTGATTTATTAATCTAATTTGCAACAAATCAGCCATTAATTAATCACATCCCTATTAACTATAGCAATATTATATCACACTATTAATCATAAACCTGCTCGTGTTCTCGCTCACATGATCACCACCGCCTCGTTATTTTATGTTTGTTTCAACACATTAAAAAAAGCACTCACCGAAGTAAGTGCTTTTAATACTATTTTCCCCCATATACTGCATTATATCTATATCGGGGAAAGCCTCACTTAGCTTACTTTCGTTAGCATACTCTCGAACTCTCCTTGTGCCGCAGCAGTTGCATACAAGCATAGACCTTATTAATCGTAAACCGCCACGACTATACCCCCGCGCCCATTTTTCCAAACTAAAATTCGTACCTTTGCAATTTTCACATTCCAACCTTCTCACCATCCCCATTTTAGATGTTTCTATTATACCACAAAAGCCGCTGATCCTTAACCAGATCAACGGCTTTTGTCAATTTCTACACATACATTATAACACGTCAAGTATGTGCACTTCTATGCACTCTTTTAATTCTTGCAGTGCCTTAGAATGTAATTTATGAATTCCACGCCAGCTATACCCCAAATCCGCAGCAATAACCTCCCAACGCTGGTAATTCAAGTATCTCTTGAATAATATCAGCTGCAGCTTCTCGTCATCAAGCATTTTAATTAGCTCTTTCGTCGCCGCCAATGCCTCTGTAAGCATTTTAATATCGTTTTGAACGGTAATCTTCACGTCAGCCATCTTCGCAACCGTACCGCCCAATTTGTCGTTACTGCCACCGCCCCCAGGCGCCAAGCTGTAGACTGGCGTAATTTTCTCTGCCAAATCTTTTAGATCCTGCAGCATTTGTAAATCTGCTTCAAGCTGCTTTTGCCAGACCCATGCACTTTTTAACCTTTGCTTTATTTCATCCGTCATAGGCATCGCATCACCCCTCTGTCCGTAAAACATCTGCAGCAACGTCTATCGCAGCACTTTCAGCTTCACTCAGCTGATGGCCATGCTGCACCTGCCCTAACATACCGATCACGCTCCGGAATCGATTTTCTTTTACACAATTTACCCTGCGGCAGTAAACTTTATTCTCGCTTACCTGACGGCTCCACACGCAGCCCTTACACTTATGTGCCATTCTAATCACGCTCCTTTACTCCAATTGCTCAATTCGTACATAAATCCCTGGCTGCTCTGACCAAAACTTTTCTGTAATCTCACTTGCTACCTGTGCATCGTCTGTCCAATAGCCGAGCCCAGTCATTACATCCTTAAGCAGCTTGATCATATTATCAGTATCCGGCTTTGTAATTTTATACTCGCCATTTTTATGGTTCCCTGTAGCTGTATAGCACCATTTAGTCAAAAGCCTTATCGGACCGGTCAGCTTTTTTTCAGGTACATAAGCTGCCAGGTGCGCACTAAACTTCTGCCTGGCATCTTTAAGTGCGTCAGGTTCATAATAGTGTGGCTTACCGTTTACAACATGGACCTTTTTCTGCTGATGCGTAACTGTTGGCAGTTTCATCTGAATAAAGAACTCAATCATCATATGCTCCTCTTTCGTAAGCTTCCCGCCATTCTTGAATCGTAGCCAGCAAATAGTCAGCGCCTTCTTTACTTCCAAGCAATTCCTTTCGGTCAATTGTATTTTTTACGATAAGAGTTCCGTCTGTTTTCATAAAACCAAATTGTAATTTTCCAGCCTTCTCATAACAACGCATAAAGCTATTACCGAATTTTACAACTTCTCCTTTTTCAGTTTCCCAGTATTTACTATTTTTCATTTTTCATTCGCTCCTTTTTCCTTTCGCGCGGTATACCTCTTCCTACAACCGAAAGGAATTTTCCCGCCAAGCCAAGGCGGAAAATCCTTTTGTTGTATAGGAATACAACCTACAATGACTAATCATATATAGATACATCGCGCGCGCGTATATCGCGTATATAATATTAGTGAACATTCACTTAGGGAAAATCTCGATAATCGCTCGACTTTTTCCGATTCGGAAATTCTCGATAATGTTCGAGTTTTTCCAAATTGTCAGAAAACGGCGTCGTGGAAAAACACTCGACTTTTTCCAATTCGGAAAAGGAAAATCATTCGACTTTTTCCGTTTTCCGAACGACTTCTCCATTATTGCTTATTGCAAACATTCCACTTTTCTCGAAATATGATTCTTCACCGTTTTTTCCGTCACATCTAAATAACTGGCCAGGCTTTTTACTGTCGGAGTCCCACCAAAACTTTCTGCTTCAAAAGCTTTTTGTAATGCTACTATTCGTTCTTTTTTCAAATCATCCGGTGACTTCTTCTTTTTGAAATTCCGCTGCCAGGCTGGTCCCTGCCCGTCAGGTTCAATATCCTTTAGACTTCCAATATCATCAACGTAATGCACAGGATAATTAAACCAAAGATTGATCGGCGGGAACTTCGGAAACTCACGTAGAGTCCCTTCAATGCGCCACGCTGTACGTTGCCGTACCCGCCGTTTGGCCGCCGGAATCGCCGTTTTCACAAGCTCAATATTAGTATTATTGCCAAGCATCTTATGGCAGTATTCCAACAGTACAGCGCTGCTGCACTCGTCATCCTGCGATAAATCCTGTATATAGGCAGGGTAATATCGTTTTAAATACGCCAAGCACTCGGCGCAAATTGCTTTATTTTCTTCCTGCTTCAGTAATTCTTCTGTTGGTTCCAGCTCTATCAAATCAAGCAGTGCGTCAGGATCACGGGCAAATACTCCTGACCCTGAAGCTCTGTCCATAGATTTTTTACTGCCTTGGCCACCCTTTGAATGATGGTGGCAGTAGATCACAGCGCAGCCCAGTTCCGTACAAACCTTATCGAACTGATTACAGAAATGCGCCATCTGGTCAGCACTGTTTTCGTCACCGGTGATGATTTTATAAATCGGATCGATAACGATAGCAATATAATTCTTCTTTGCGGCACGCCTGATCAGCTTCGGCGCCAGCTTATCCATCGGAATCGACTTGCCACGCAAATTCCATACATCGATATTAGACAAATTGCTCGGCTCCCACCCCATTGCCGTATAAACATCCTTAAAACGATGCAAACAACTTGCCCTGTCAAGTTCAAGGTTCACATATAAAACTTTACCCTTTGTACAGCTAAAATTAAGCCACTGACGTCCCTCGGCAATCGCGCAGCACAACTCTATCAAAGCATAGCTTTTGCCTGCCTTAGACGGCCCTGCAATGAGCATTTTATGCCCCTGTCGCAATACATTATCAATCAGCGGTTTTGCCAGCTCCGGTAAATTATCCCAAATCTCACTAATGCTTTCCGGTTCCGGAAGATCATCGTTGACCGCCTCAATCCACTCCTGCCATTCTACAAAGCTGGCTTTGCCGATGTTGGTATCAACTAAAAACTGCTTGTGTCCCTGACGCATCACGCCCGGCATTCTGCTGAGCCGCGAAGGATTACGGTTTTGGGTATCGATTTCAAGGCCGTTTTTCTTACAAACAGCGTAAAGATAATCAACACGTTTACGATATTCCGCATAGTCTGCTGCATCGATCCTAACAATAGCATGCAGCGACTTTTTCCCTGAATGTACCAGGCAGGCTACCGGCAGTTCCAGTGTCCGGATAAATTTCATTCTGCTTGGCTATATCCATCTTGTCCGATTCGACCAGAGCATACCGAAATTCTGTCACATTGTCGTTTTTCACGCCTTTACCATCAAGAGGATTAAAACGTATCCAGGCGCCGCACTCAGGGTTATAATCGCCAAGCACCCCGCCGATATCACCCTTACATTTATTAAGTAGCTCAATGAGCTGCCCAGCTGTTCTATCAGAACAACCTTTTGACGGTAGATATTTACCGTCTTTTTGCCATGATTCCGTTACATAGCCAACATTTTCCGTACTGTCGAATAAAGTTTCCAGATAAGTTACCAGTTCTTTTACCGGATCCCAGTTTTCCGGGTCCGCTATTTCCTGGCCTTCGATCCAGTTCTTATCGACCAAAACCATATCTTCTTTTTGTCCGATGATATCATCCCATGAAAGTTCATGATCTTCACGCTGCTGTGGCGTCCAGCCGTTATCCTTAGCCATTGCTACGATCGTACCACCCGTTACTGGTGCGCTGGTATCACCTCTGAACGTCTCCCATTTTTTTCGACATTCATTTGCGTGGTATCTTCCAGCATCCCGCCGGCTCCAATCATCCCACACGCTCACGCTGTACCCTTCTGCTTTCAACGCCATGCCAACATTGACCCATTCCTGATAATCAAGAATGCTCGGATCGATATAATCAAGCAGCGGCAGCAAATCCAATTTATTCTCCATGATGTTCTCCTTTATTCAGGCTTGTAAATCCGTGGATCAATGCCTGCCGGAATACGCCAGCCACCGGCAGCAATCCTGTCTATTAATTTCTTGGCATGTTCAAAAGACCAGGTCCCGACGTGCTGGAACCCACGACCTTCTAAAAAACGGATCTGTTTCGGTGTTGTAAGTCCTTCACTTCTGCGCTTATCCAAACGATCAAGGATTTTCGCAGCTTTACCGGCATTGTCGATCTCATCCGGATTTATACCAAACTTCTCTAATGTTTTAAGTTGCTTTTCACTGGCCGGGCTCATTTCCCAACCGAATGCTGGTACATAGCTTGACAGATCCTCTGCTTGGATACTCATTTCAAACTGCAGTGGATCCACCAGTTTACGCTTACGCTGTTTCATTGCTGCCAACTGTTTCGCCAAAGCTTCTTCCCGCTGGGCAACAACATCTTCAGAAGCCTGCTTTTCCACTGCTTCCAAATCTAACGGACAAGCTGCGTCCTGTAATGTTTCAGTCATAGCTCTGGCCACATCTTCATTTGTCGCAATCAAATGCGCCGGTCGGCACAGTTCATGGCGTTCTGTATGCCACAGAAAATCAAGCAGCAAAAGTTCTTCTTTGCCCGGTGCCAGCCTCGTACCACGACCCACCATTTGACAATACAAACTCCTGACCTTCGTTGGTCTTAATACCACAATGCAATCAACAGCCGGGCAATCCCACCCTTCTGTCAAAAGCATTGAATTACAAAGTACGTTATATTTACCGGTTTCAAAATCACTCAGCACCTTTGCGCGATCCTCGCTGTTACCATTTACTTCGGCAGCGCTGAAACCGATACCATTCAAAATATCCCTAAACTTTTGGCTGGTCTTGACAAGTGGTAAAAAAACTACAGTCTTTCTATCCATACAAATTTTAGCCATTTCCTCAGCAATCTGATTCAGATATGGATCGAGAGCCGTTCCCAGATCGCTGCTCTTAAAATCACCAGCCTGAGTAGCGACACCTGTCAAATCTAAATTCAGAGGAATAGTCTGAGCCTTGATTGGCGACAAATAACCTTCTTTAATAGCTTTAGGCAGCGTATATTCATAAGCAAGGCTCTCAAAACATTGCCCTAAATTACGCATATCGCCTCTGTCAGGCGTTGCAGTAACACCAAGCACCTTAGCGCTGTCAAAATGTTCCAGCACCTTCTGATAGCTATCTGAAAGTACATGATGTGCTTCGTCAACGATAATCGTATCGAAAAAATCCTTTGCAAATCCGTTTAACCGCTTCTCGCGCATCAACGTCTGGACAGAACCTACTACCACACGATACCAACTGCCCATACAGGTATATTCAGCTTTTTCCATAGCCGATTTTAAACCTGTAGCCTGCTCGATTTTGTCACAGGCCTGCTGCAACAGTTCAAAACGGTGCGCCAAGATCAGTACCCGGTCACCCTGCTTAACCTGTTCCTCTGTAACCTTTGCAAAGACTATAGTTTTACCGCACCCGGTCGGCAATACCAACAGAGTGCGGTTTATTCCTTTATTCCATTCGCCCAAAATAGCCTGTTTAGCTTCTTCCTGATATGGACGCAGCTGCATTAGAAAGCTCCGGGCCGAAATGCAGGAACGGCCTGCGGTTGTCCTTGATATAAGTTTTGTTGTTGCGGTGCTGCCGTAGTAGGTGCTGTTGTCGCTGTATTTTCAGGATCATAAAAACGTTTAATTTCGTTATACTGCTTACCATCATGCATACGGATACCGATCTTAGCCCTGCCCTTTCGACCAACCACCCGTGGCCAATCCATTTTCAAAGGTTCACCGTGTTTTTTCAGCCCAATACCGATAAAGAAAGCCGAAATCATGCCTTCCGTCCGAGAATGTAAGAACAAGTTATGCCTGATACGGGCTTCGCCTTCCGGTGTTTCAACTACCAAAGTGATTACAGCTTTATTACAGGGCGGCAACTTTTCGCTGCCTTCATGACGGGCACGTTGAAACTCTAATACCTTAAATTCATAATCGCCTTCCGGCAGAATGATAAAACCGGCGCTCTCCTTTTCAATAGTATCGTCCCATCCTAATTCTCTTTCTTCTACGGGTACTGTTTGTCCTAATTGTTCAAATGCCATTGTTTTATTCTCCTTTATCTGTTAAATATTATTTAAACTACATTGAGTTTCTTAAACTTAAAAAGGTATATCCCTGTTCTCTTTGATCAAAGCAAAGACATTGGGCCAGGCTCCGATCAAACAGCCCTGTACAAAATCCTCTGCGTAATTTTCAAAAGGTGTTCCCTCTGGATAATAGCCACGCTGGGCAACAACCTTTTGAATTTCTGCAAGCGTTACCCCTTCCAGCGCCATTAAATCAGCCAATGCTTTTGGCACACAACTGGAATTACTTTTGACGTTTGTACAGTCACTATATCATCTGATGCTGTTACAGGGATAAGCGCCGGATCTACAGATATTAGTCCCGAAGGCGTATCTATAATTGCAGTGGCACTAGCAACCGGCGCCACAACAGTTTCCGACTGCATTACAACTGGCTGCGACACAGGCTGCAAAGCTTCCGTATTAGAATAAACCAGACAACCACGAATACTTTTAAAATCAAAGGGTAATTCTTCCGGTAGATCCTGTCTGTTCTTTGCATCCCAGTTAGGATGATGCGTCGTATACATTACCCGCTCACCACCGGCGGCCTTGCATTTCTTCCCGTCCTTATCCTGTGCGATCACGATAGTCTTATAGTTGGCAAACAGCAGCATATCAGCCCACTCTTTGACCAACGGAGCAGTCTGCGATGAAGTCTTTTTGCCAAGCTTCAGCTCATACCGATCAAAACTTCCACCTTCATTAGGCAATTCAAACTTACGCATCTGCATATGTGCTGTTAAAACAACATTGATCCCAACTTCGATCACATCAGAAAGCAGATTTAAAAAGCGTCCAAATTCTTCCCTTACAAAAATATAGCCACTGCCATAACCAAAATCCTCGATCCCATTTTTTCCATTTTTAGCACATACATGACCCACGCAAAGCTGTTCTGCCCAGTCAATCGTATCAATAACCAATGTTTTACAGCAGGTTGGATTTTTGATAACCTCTCTAACCTCATCCAGCAACATCGTCCAAGAAGTCGGCGCCGGTAATCTGGCAACATCATAGACATTCGTACTGCCTTCTGTATCGATAAACAACGGATCCGGAAAATCAGCGGCAAAAGTAGTTTTGCCAATACCTTCAGGACCATAAACTACAACTTTTTGCGGCTTTACAATCAGCCCTCTGGTAATTTGAAACTTCATCAAAACTCACCTTTCTTCCATGTTTTTGCGCCTTCATCCGAAAGGCCGTTATCTTCTTTAACATAACCATCTTCGATAATGACCGAACACTCTTTACCACTGCTGACACGTGTAGCGATTACCTGCAGCTGTTCCTGTTCTAACCATTTACCAAATTCATTTAAAGTATCCTGGTCCATCTGCTCCAGCTTATCCATGAGCACAAAACCACAGTTCGGATTCAATTTGCGGACAATAGCAGTAGCTACTTTAAGCTGCTCACTGCCGCTCATGTTATCCCACTTATTCCCACGATAAACCAGCTCACCATTTTCAACAGACAATTCAGGTAGCGGCAGGTCTGCATTTTCCAACAACTTTAAGCGCTGCTCTCTAATATCTTCGATCGATTTTGTCAGTTCATCATATTGCTGGCTATATTCTTCAGCTTCGATTTCAGCCTTTTCCCTGTCCATATTGGCCCTGATTTTAATATTCAGGCGATCTATGTCAGAGATATTCGCTTCCAATTCTGCCGTACTTTCATCCTGTAAATCTGCGGCCGACTTACGGGCAACCGAAACTGCAGACTCAGCTTCTTCAAGCCGGTTCTTCGCTTCGTCAAAAGCAATCTGCGCTTTAGCTAATTCTTCTTCATGCTGCCGGCACATTTGCCGTTTGCGCTGGTTTTCGCCGTTCCTGGCAAGTATCGCCTGCTGCTGCCTAATTAGATCAGCTGCGGAAACGAGCTCTTTAGGAACATCCGGATACATTTCAAGCTCAGCTGCATACTTTTTCTTTTGGTCAGCAATGCGTCCAACTTCATATCGCCTGTTATAAATTCTTTGTTCTTCAGCATCCAACTGGTAAAGTTTTTCACCGATCCCGATTATCTGCAAAAGAGCATTGGCCTTTTCTTTATTATTTGCATTTAAAAATTTTGGCAGGTCCAAGGCAAGTTGCGCTACAAACTCATTTAAAATCTGCTGGCCGCCTTTATTCCCCTGCGGGTCAATGACCTTTAAGCTACCGTTGATGCCTTTCCGCTCAACTATAAGACCATTAGATAACTCTATATGCAGAATTGGCGGAGTAACAGATCCTTGGCGCTGCGGTTCAGAAGGTTTATATCTTTCCCCACCAAGCGCCCAGGCAATAGCATCCAGAACGCTAGTTTTGCCCTGACCATTTTTACCACCGAGAATAGTCAAGCCATTCGCTGAAGGTACTAATTTTACTGCTTTAATTCTTTTAATATTTTCAAGTTCAAGACTGTTAATTTTTACTGTCATTGAAATAGCTCCTTCCTTCTATTTATGCTATAATGTAACCAATACAGGTTATTCACGACCTATGTATTAACCCTGAGCTGTCAGCATTGCCGTGCTGATAGCTCTTTTTTTAATTCATTCCAGCAACCTTGCACCAGAGCCATAACCCGAAAAATTACGCCGGCCCAAGTCCCGATAGCAATTACCGCAATTTGATAACCTAACTCTTTCCACATCTCACCACGCCCTTTCTAAAAACATTCCCAAAATAATCAGTGATGCCGCTATCAGGATCTTAGGGAAAATTTCACTCTCAGCAAAAAATGTACCAAATATAAATCCCTAGTGTTTTCATGACAGCCTTGCCTCCTCACTTAACAAGTAGTTATCAATGGCATTTTGAGTCACATAGCGGTATTTCCCGCGCAATACATAAGGTAACCGTCCTTCATTAAAAGCTGCTGTAAAATTCATTTCCGCAACACAACAATATTCGTACCTCATTGATTGGATAAAGCATGCGGCGCGGTACTTGTTTTAAGGCTCGCTCCCTCTGCTCTTTTTTGGTTGGTCTGGCCATATTTTATACTCCTTTCCTTACTACAAACCTACTAATCCGCCAGCTTTTTTAAATAGATTGACAAAATAAATTTGTCCTTTGCCAGTGACCTTCGTTGTCTTAGTTATCTTCGTGCTTTCGTTTGGCAGAACAACGGTGGTTTCTTTTATCTCAAATAGCGCCATATCCATAGCGCGCTGTGTCGGGTTATTTTTAGAGGACCCGTTTTTGATTAGATAGCCATTTTCTCTAAGCCACACAAATAAACGTTTTTGGCCGATATCATAACCGTTTTGCTTGATCAGCTTTGCAAGGTCTCCGATTAGGATTGATGTTTTTGCCGTTGCCACAGCGTCCGCAAATATACACTTAGGTTTAGCGGCTTCGAGTGCCTTAGTTTGTTCCGCAGCAAATTCGGTAATTTCTTTGATTTTTAGATCCGCTAACTTCAATGCCCTGGCCATAACCTTCTCAGGGCTATTCCATTCGCGTTCGACCTCTAAAAAATATTGCCGGGCCTGCTTACCCTTTTCGTTTCGAGCGAGCATACAAAGCTCTTTGGCCATATCCAGCTTTATTATGTGATCGGTGCTGGGGCGGCCTCCGTGACTTTCTAACATTTTTGTTAAAAAGTCCTTTCCGTTACAAAATCCGTATTGCAGCATACGCTCAAACCACATGGTGTATGGTGTTTCAATGTCTAAAAACATATGCAATGCTCTGCCGCTGATCACCTGTTCCTGCTTTTCACTGATTTCGATTTTTAATAATTCATTCATTGGTGGTCACTCCTTAAAATTATTCCCAATCTCCCTGCGCAGCTGATATAATTAGTAACGAAGGGATGTGTTGTTATGCAAGAAAGATACTACTATCAGGATGCTCAAATTTGTAAGAACGGACATATACGTAATGCCCACTCTAATGCGCATCCGGAACAGTCCGAGCAGTACTGTTCAACCTGTGGCGAGCCCGTTATTCATGCTTGCCCACATTGCGGTAATCATATTCGCGGCGCATTACATGTTCAGGTACCTAAATATCGTTTTGCAAATCGTTATAACCCTCTTAATGAAGAACAAAATCATCAAACGATATGTACCGGCTATACCGATCAAATAGCCAAAAACGATATTTCCTTACCTTATTATTGCCATAACTGCGGTGAACCATATCCGTGGACCCAAGCCCGATTAGAAACAGCCGATAAAATTGTTGATATGTTGGACGAGCTTGACGATGTTCAGAAAAACAATTAAAGGAAACTTTTCCTGACCTTATTGTCGAATCTCCTAAAACGCAATTATCAGCTTTGGTTGCCGCTAAAATTATGGAAAAGGTTCATGGCCTTGGCCGCTATGTGCTTATTCAGTGGTTTGAACAAAATGTTTTGCCCACAATCTTAACGCTAATGAATCTTAGCCGCGAGTAATTTTGCATTTGTTAACAATTTCATACCCGGGCACTTATCCATTCCGCAGTTAAAAGGTTTTTTCAATACCCAGCAGTTACAAACAACAACAACCTTCTGGCTGCAATATCTGCAAAAATTGCCGCTGCTTATCGTATGTCCACAATTGC
>ENA-OQAB01001275-OQAB01001275.1-human-gut-metagenome-genome-assembly--contig:-NODE-1275-length-12035-cov-2.501344_pt1 | contig 12035 bp, 11 predicted proteins | sample MGYA00242490_ERZ504517 | MGnify/ENA primary metagenome ERZ504517 (study PRJEB26092, sample SAMD00036298) | human gut metagenome | host: Homo sapiens | study: EMG produced TPA metagenomics assembly of...
TGTTCGGGGGTCAAGGCATCCACTCCTTGGAAATAAACCACATCTTTAGGAACAGAACAAGCCCCTAACAATAAGACAAACAATGCCACTACTGATACTAATTTCACTTTCATAATCTTTGTTTTCTTCAAATAAGGTGCAAATATACGTTTTTTAGTTTGAACATGAGGTCTCAAAAGGACCACAAGTATAAAGATACTTCTATAACGATGCAATTGTCTAGATATTGCTGCATGCTAATCAAAATTAAGTTGTTTTTACCGCTTTTCATGATTATTGCGTAAGTTTGTGACAAAACAAAAATATATGGTTGAGATAGGGAAAATATAACACGCTGAAAATAGTGAAAGACCTTGACTTCGGGGTTTATCTGGATGGAGGTAACGGGGTGGAGATCTTGTTGCCGACTCGTTACGTACCTAAAAACGTGAAGCCCGGGGATGAGGTCGAGGTGTTTATTTATCATGATAATGAAGGGAGGTTGATCGCTACTACCGCACGTCCTCTGGCAACGGTCGGGGAGTTCCAGTTCATGGAGGTAAAAGACGTGAATAATGCCGGCGCATTTCTGGAATGGGGTATCATGAAAGATTTGCTCGTTCCTTTCAAGGAGCAGAAAATGCCGATGAGAGAGGGGAAATGGTACTTGGTCTATGTCCGGCTGGATCATGTGACAGGACGTATCATGGCATCCGCACGTATCGAGAAGTTCTTGAACAATACCCCTATCGATTACGAGCAGAATCAAGAGGTTCAGTTATTGGTAGCCGACGAGACGGATCTTGGCTATAAGGTGATCATCAATAACCAGCATTGGGGATTGATCTATTATAATGAGGTATTCCAGCGTCTTGAGAAAGGCGAGCATCTGGAAAGGCTATATAAAAGAGGTACGTGAGGATGATAAGATAGATGTGAGCCTAACGCCGCAAGGCTACCAAAAGGTAGAGGGGATCGCCGGCGTCATTCTGGAAGCGATGAAAACACAAGGGGGATACATCCCGGTACACGACAAGAGCGATCCGGACGTGATCTATTCCTTATTCCGCTGTAGCAAGAAAGCTTTCAAACAAGCGATCGGGCACTCTATAAGCAACATCTTATCACGCTGGAAGATGGCGGGATACGGCTCGTAAACGAGAAGTGACCCATTTATATAAAAAAGGTCAATGGAATCCGTTACAGAATCCATTGACTTTTCTTTATAAATCCATTGAGTTAGCGAACGGATTCCATTGACTTTCTAATCCAACTTCAATACGGCCAGGAACGCTTTTTGCGGAACTTCTACCGTACCGATCTGCTTCATTCGTTTCTTTCCCTCTTTCTGTTTTTCCAGCAATTTACGCTTACGGGAGATATCGCCTCCATAACACTTCGCCGTCACGTCTTTACGGACAGCCTTGATCGTCTCACGAGCGATGATCTTTGCGCCTATCGCCGCTTGGATAGCGATATCGAATTGCTGGCGAGGGATCAACTCTTTCAGTTTCTCGCACATACGACGTCCGAAAGTAACGCTATTATCCACGTGCGTCAATGTAGACAAAGCGTCTACCGGCTCACCGTTCAACAGGATATCTAATTTAGCCAACTTACTGGGACGGAAATCATGTAAATGGTAATCGAAAGAAGCGTACCCTTTTGAAATACTCTTCAACTTATCATAAAGTCGATTACGATCTCGCCCAACGGCAAGTCATAATGAATCTCGACACGATCACCAGAAATATATTCTTGCTTAAGCAGGACGCCACGCTTACCCAGACAGAGTGTCATGATCGGGCCGATATAGGTAGTGTTCGTGATCACGGAAGCACGGATAAACGGCTCGTCGATATGATCAATCAAGGTCGGGTCCGGCAAGCCTCCCGGATTATGTACCTCGATCTCCTCCCCTTTCTTTGTATGCACGATATAAGAAACGTTCGGTACAGTGGTTATCACATCCATATTGAACTCACGATCCAAACGCTCCTGAACAATCTCCATATGCAACAAGCCCAAGAAACCGCAACGGAACCCAAAACCCAGCGCGGCGGAACTCTCCGGCTGGAAAGTCAAGGAAGCGTCGTTCAACTGTAATTTCTCCAATGACGCACGAAGGTTCTCGAAATCCTCGCTATCGATTGGATAGACACCGGCGAAGACCATCGGCTTCACCTCCTCAAAACCGGCGATCGCGTCTTTAGCCGGGCGAGACACATGAGTGATCGTATCACCGACACGCACCTCCCGGGACGTCTTGATACCGGAAATGATATATCCTACGTCTCCCGTCCGTATCTCCTCACGGGGGCACATATCTAATTTCAATATACCTACCTCGTCGGCGTCATACTCTTTTCCTGTAGCGATAAACTTCACATGGTCACCTTTACGGATCACGCCGTTTACCACCTTGAAGTAAGCGATAATACCACGGAACGGATTAAAGACGGAGTCAAAAATCAAACACTGCAACGGGGCCTCCGGATCACCTTTCGGAGCCGGGACCTTCTCCACGATCGTATTCAAGATCTCGGTCACTCCCTCGCCTGTCTTTCCGCTCGCTCGTAAGATATCCTCGCGAGGGCAGCCCAACAGTTCCACGATCTGGTCTTCGACCTCCTCCGGCATGGCGCTAGGCAAGTCGATCTTGTTCATCACCGGAATAATCTCTAAGTCATTCTCTATCGCCATATACAGGTTAGAGATGGTTTGCGCCTGAATACCTTGGGCCGCGTCCACGATCAGCAACGCACCCTCGCAGGCGGCGATAGAGCGGGAAACCTCATACGAGAAGTCCACGTGCCCCGGAGTATCGATCAGGTTCAGTATATATTCTTCACCCTTATAATTATACTTCATCTGGATCGCATGGCTCTTGATCGTAATACCACGCTCACGCTCTAAATCCATGTCGTCAAGGACTTGAGCTTGCATGTCTTTACCTTCTACTGTCTTGGTATACTCAAGCAAACGGTCTGCCAAGGTACTTTTCCCATGGTCAATATGAGCAATAATACAGAAATTGCGGATATTCTTCATCTGCTAAATTTATTTTTAGGTACGCGAAGATAGGAAATTTAGCCTAAATACTATACTTTTGGCATACCATTTGTTGTTAATAGTATATGACAATACAAGAAATAAATAAAGCATACAACCGAATTATCGGTTCATTAGACGAAAAGGAGCTAAAGAATGCGTTCGATTTTCTCCAAGGTTTAATAGCGGGAATACGTGAGTACTCATTCCAAGACAGGTTGAACGAGCTACAAGATACTTATAAATATATGTTGCGATACCGGATCGAGGGGGCTAAAGATCCGATGCAAGACCAGATATACAACAACTTGATCGCATCCAGCTATGAGTTCGCGGATATAGTGAAGCACAAGGCCTTATCGGTAGATTCGCCTCTCTCCTATTATAGCCGTAGGCGAATGATGCAAAAGGAGCTTACCAACTATGACCAGCTCCACAAGGTCTTGAGAAACGCCTCTCTGGTGAAGATAGAGACTCCGACCGGAACCATCACGGAGCAGCAGCAAATCGAATCCGCCACGATCCTATTATTCAATAAGATCTGGACCTCGAATCCTCTCAATAAGGAAGAAATAGCCTCCATCAGGAACCTATTGAATGACCAAGAGTTGCCTTTTATCATCGGTAGCCAAATCGTATCGGCATTAATGTTGGGATTGCAAGCCGCTTTCGATAAGGAGAAACTGCTATTATTATTCGATGCGGCCAATATCCAAGAAGACGAGATTCGTTACCGCGCGTTGATCGGGATTCTCCTGACGCTCTATACCTATAGGAAACGTACGGCGCTATATCCGCAGATAGCGGATCGACTAGCGGCTTTATCCGAGGGATTTCCTAATTTCACGAAAGCGATCCGAACGATTACCCTTCGTTTTATCCTAGCCCGTGAGACAGAGAAGATCACCCGTAAGCTACAAGACGAGATCATTCCGGAGATGATCAAGCTAGGCCCTAAAATCAGTCAAAAGATAAACTTAAAGGATATCAATCCGGAACTTCTCGGAAACGAGATGAATCCGGAGTGGCAGAATATGTTATCGAACAGTTCCTTAGGGAAGAAAATGGAGGAGTTCAGCGAACTGCAACAAGAAGGCGCGGACGTAATGCACTCTACTTTCGTGCACCTAAAGCATTTCCCCTTTTTCCGGGAACTGGGTAACTGGTTCATGCCATTCACGACCGAGCATTCCGCTTTTGGCAATCAGTTGAGCAAGAATCAAACGGAAAAGGACATGCTAGATTCCATGACTCTTGCGGCATTCATGTGTAATTCCGATAAATACTCCTTATATTTCAGTATGATGCAATTGCCGGATCAAGCCCGTCAAATGATGATGGGACAATTTGGTAGCCAAGCCTCCGAGATGATTCAGCAAACGAAGGAGGAATTGATCAGTAAACGGGGAAAACTGGAAATCATATCCGGACAGTACATACAGGACTTGTATCGTTTCTTCAAACTTTATCCGGGACATCTGGATTTTGATGACATATTTACATCTGCGCTAGACTTTCATAACCTGCCAATTTTGCAGCCTTACGTCAGTGATGAGGAAAGTTTGACAACTATAGCGGAGTATTATCTCCGGAAGAATTACTTCCTCGACGCGCTCACGATCTACAATCGCTTATCCGATGCAAATCAAGAAAGTGATATCTTATTCCAGAAAATCGGTTACTGCAAACAAATGAATGGCGATATACAAGGCGCCTTGGAGGCTTATTTACATGCGGATCTTATCAATCCGGACAGTAAATGGGTTATTCGCCGGATCGCCGGTTGTTACCGTACCTTAAAGCAACCGGAAGAAGCGTTGAAATACTATCATCGTTACGAGGCTTTCAATCCGGATGATTTATCGATCCAAATATGTATCGGCCACTGCCATCTTGAACTCAAGAATTATAATGAGGCGCTGAAATATTATTTCAAGGTAGATTATCTGGACAATAAAAGCACGAAGGCTTGGCGTCCGATCGCTTGGTGTTCTTTCTTGACCGGTAAATACGATCAGGCCCGTAATTATTACAAAAAGATCATGGATAATCAACCCAACACCCAAGATTTCTTGAATGCGGGACATACGGAATGGGCATTACAGAATATAAAGGGAGCGCTTGCTTTTTATAAAAAAGCCGTGGAGAAAGAGTCCGGTGATTTCTCGAAGTTCCAAGAGCAGTTCAATCAAGATATCCCCGATCTTCTTGTAGCGGGAATCGAGGAGGCGGAAGTGCCGTTGATGATGGATCAACTCCGGTATTCCTTGAGCGATATATTCTAACTAGTCATCCAACAATTTGAGAAGACAAGAAAAAATATCGTATGAAAGAGATGATACTAAAGACAAAGCGACTCCTATTAAGGGAATTAAAACAAGATGATTTTGATGATATCTGTAAGCTTTTACAAGATCCGATTGTAATGTACGCTTACGAAGGAGCGTTCAGTAAAAAAGAGGTACAAGAATGGCTTGATAAGCAATTAAGGAGGTATCAAAATCGATGGCTTTGGCTTATGGGGAATGATAGAGAAAGGCAGCGGAGAGCTTATCGGTCAGTGTGGTCTCACCTATCAAGAATTCAACGGTCAACAGGTTCCAGAGATCGGTTATTTGCTTAGGGCGGAATACTGGCATAAAGGTTATGCTACCGAGGCCGCCATAGCTTGTAAGGAATAACGCCTTCAATAATACCTTAACTTCGAACAAAGTCATACTACCATCATACGGGACACAAATATCCCCTCACAAAAGTAGCACTAAGAAACGATATGAGGGAAATCGCAAATTTCATAAACATTATCGCAATATCGATATGCTTCATTTAGTATTTCTGCGTGGATAAGTCATAGTTATCAAGCGGAAAGACTGGGATTCGAACCCAGGGAGCGGTTACCCGCTCACCGCATTTCGAGTGCGGCCCGTTCGACCACTCCGGCATCTTTCCTTGTGGTTGACGTGTACAAAAGTACATAAAATATAGTATCGTTATTCTCTTGAAAGGCTAAAATTACTTTATCAAATACAAAAAAGGGCATTCTTCACAGAACGCCCCTCTTTAAAACATATAACTAATACCTCTAAATTACTTGAAATAACGATTATATAAACCTTCAAATCCTTTGCCATGACGTGCCTCGTCTTTGCACATCTCATGTACGGTATCATGGATTGCGTCCAAATTCTGTTGTTTAGCCAATGTAGCGATACGTTTCTTGTCCTCGCATGCGCCAGCCTCAGCTTCCATACGCTTTTTCAAGTTAGTCTTCGTATCCCAAACTACGTCGCCAAGAAGCTCTGCGAACTTAGCAGCGTGCTCAGCCTCTTCCCAAGCGTAACGCTTGAATGCCTCAGCTACCTCAGGATAACCCTCACGGTCTGCTTGACGGCTCATGGCCAAATACATACCAACTTCGGTACATTCTCCCATAAAGTGAGCGTTCAGACCTTCCAAAATCACTGGGTCTACACCTTTAGCAACACCTAGTACATGTTCGTCAACGAACTGCAACGCACCTTCTGTCTCTACTAATTCCTTAAATTTGCTTTTCGGTTGTTTACATTGAGGGCAGAACTCAGGAGCCTCATCACCTTCGTGTACATAACCACATACTGTGCAAATCCATTTCTTTTTCATATATCGCAAAATTTTTATTGGTTGTATGGCACAAAATTAACTAAACTATCCGATACTACCATAATTCATCGATAGATTAATTCTATGTGTTAATCGATAAAAACTATGGAACTTATTTTTGACAGCGATTGTTTACTAAGTAAATATTTATTTATATGGATACATCAAAGATTATTAGTTTATTAGGAGACAAAAGTGATTATTATTTAAATCACGTATGTAAGACTATTGATAAATCGCTGCTTCATCTTCCATCACCCACTTGCGTGGACGATGTGTGGGGCAATTCAGATAGAAACATACAGACTCTCAATAGTCTGCAAACCTTGTTGGGGCACGGAAGATTAGCTAACACCGGATATGTTTCTATCCTCCCGGTAGATCAAGATATCGAGCATACCGCAGGGTCTTCCTTCGCTCCAAACCCCATTTATTTCGATCCGGAGAATATCGTAAAATTAGCGATCGAGGGTGGTTGCAACGCAGTCGCTTCTACGTTCGGCATACTAGGGTCAGTCGCACGAAAATATGCTCATAAGATTCCATTCTTGGTAAAACTAAATCATAATGAGCTTCTTACTTATCCGAATTCTTACAATCAAATCGTATTCGGTACGGTGAAGGAAGCATGGAATATGGGCGCCGTAGCTGTAGGGGCCACGATCTATTTCGGATCAGAGCAAAGCCGACGTCAGCTAGTCGAGATTGCCGACGCATTCGAGTATGCCCATGAACTAGGTATGGCGACCGTATTATGGTGCTATTTACGAAACAGCTCTTTTAAAAAGGATGGCATCGACTATTCCGCGGCAGCCGATTTGACCGGACAGGCTAATCACCTTGGTGTCACGATCAAGGCCGATATCATCAAGCAGAAGCTACCGGAGAACAACGGAGGTTTCACCGCTATCAATTTCGGGAAGATCGATCAAAAGATGTACACAGAGTTAACGACAGAACATCCGATCGACCTCTGCCGTTACCAAGTAGCCAATAATTATATGGGACGTGTCGGGCTTATCAACTCCGGCGGGGAATCTCATGGCGCCTCAGATCTTAAAGACGCTGTCGTCACTGCTGTCATAAACAAACGTGCGGGTGGCATGGGGCTGATTAGCGGAAGAAAGGCGTTCCAACGTCCGATGAAAGACGGCGTGGAGTTACTTCATTCAATTCAAGATATTTATTTGGATAAGGATATTACTATCGCTTAGTTTGTTATTGCGTTGAGAAAAGAAGGCCGTCCATCAAAGCTATATACTTTGGGGACGGCCTTCAAATTTTATTTCTTCAACCACATATCCAACCACTCAAAGAATGTGCGTTGCCATAGAACGCCATTCTGGGGCTTCAATACCCAATGGTTCTCATCCGGATAAATCAGCAACTCGGCCGGTACACCCCGAAGAACCGCGGCGTTAAACGCTGCCATTCCTTGATTAGCCAAGATCCGGTAATCCTTCTCTCCATGGATACAAAGGATAGGCGTATCCCATTTGTCCACGAACTTATGCGGGGAGTTCGCGAATGTACGCTGAGCCGTAGCGTTTTGCTTTTCCCAGTACGCTCCACCCATATCCCAATTGGCGAACCACATCTCTTCCGTTTCCAGATACTGCATTTCCATATTAAAGATACCATCGTGGGCGATAAACGCCTTGAAACGTTTATCATGATGACCTGCCAACCAATATACGGAGAATCCACCGAAGCTGGCGCCTACACACCCCAAGCGATCCTTATTTACATACGGTTCCTTGGCTACCTCGTCAATAGCGGTGAAATAGTCTTTCATGCATTGTCCGCCATAATCGCCACTGACAGCCTCATTCCATTCCAAGCCAAATCCGGGAAGCCCCGACGGTTCGGTGCCACGATAATATAATCATTAGCCGCCATGATCTGGAAATTCCAGCGGTAAGACCAGAACTGGCTAACAGGGCTTTGCGGGCCACCCTCACAGAACAACAAGGTAGGATACTTCTTATTCGGATCGAACTGAGGCGGATAGATAACCCACGTTAGCATCTGCTTGCCATCTGTCGTCTTCATCCAACGCTCCTCCACCTTACCCATCGTAAGCTGGTCGTAAATATGCTTGTTCTCGAACGTAAGTTGAGTTACCGTATGATCCCCTGTCAAATCGATCGAATAGATCTCGTCTCCCATGCTCATGGAATGACGTTGAGCGATCAGCTTATCGCCCAGAAGAGCGACAGAGGCGTAATCGTACATACCTTCGGTCAGCGGGGTAATCTTATTGCCATTCGCCAAGTCTATCTGATAAACCTGCGACTCGCCATGCCAAACGCCCGTGAAATAGATACGCTCGCAATCAGCGCTCCAGCAATAAGAGTCCACGTTGGAGTCAAAATCCTTGCTTACGAATGTTTTCTCACCCGTCTCCAGATTCATTACCATCAAGCGATTTTGATCCGCCTCGTAACCATCCCGTTCCATACTTAACCAAGCGATGCTCTTTCCGTCCGGAGAATAGGTGGGATTCGTATCATATCCCTTGTTCTCTTCCGTTATATTGGTCGTTTGCTTCGTATTCAGATCATATACATAAATATCCGAATTCGTGGAGATCGCATATTCTTTACCCGTCTTTTTGCGGCTGGTATAGGCAATCTTGTCCGAGGTAGTGTTCCAAGCCAATTGCTCGATACCGCCAAACGGCTTCATCGGGCTCTCAAACAACTCGCCCTCCATCACATCCACAGGATTGCTGATCGATTCGCCATCGAAATCGGCGACAAAAGGATGCGGAACGGTAGTCACCCACTCATCCCAATGCTTGTACATTAAATCCGTAATGATAACACCTGTCGCCTTATCCAAATCCGGATATTTATCAGCGGTACTGTTCACGGTTTTCACTTGCGAGATAAACAAGACCTTTTTCTCATCGGGAGAGAAAGCGAAACCCTCGATATCCTTATCATAATCGGAAAGTCGCTTACGGTCCGTCCCATCCGGATTCATTTCCCAAAGCTGGCTGCTACCGCTCTCGTTACATAAGAAAGCGATCTTGGTTCCTCCTTTGATCCATACGGCCTCGTTCTCAGCGAATCCGGTTTTCGTGATTTGCTTATTATCCGATCCGTCCGCGTTCATCACGAAGACCTCACGGTTGCTCTTGTTTTCCGGTACACTATAGTACGCCACCGTATACACCACTCTTTTCCCGTCCGGAGATACGTTCATACCGCCGATACGTCCCATGGCCCACAAAGCCTCCGGGGTCATGCGGCCGTCTTTGATCCGGATGTCCGACTTCCCGATAAGGTTCTTATCGCCGGTCTCCTTCACGTTCACATCCGTAGCCGGATTGCAAGCACCTAACAGTAGGGATGTTGCCATAATCATTGTTCCGATAGATTTATTCATGCCGTTATAATATATTACAATTTGAGTGCGAAAGTACTAAATATAATTTATATCTTCGCGTTACTAATTATAAGAACTGAACAGTATGAATAAGATTTGGTTATTTGGAGCCGCTGTATGTATGGTATTAGCACTCGGCTCATGTAAACCTAAACAGAGCGCGTACAAGGCTGCTTACGAACAGGCCAAAGAAAAAAGAGTCGACAGCTCCTGTTGAGGTTGTAGAACAAGAGGAAGAAGTTGTTGAGGTCGCTCCTGTCTCAAAACCCAGAACCTCTACGGCTACCACTCGTACGGAAAAAATCAACGCCGCTCAAGGTGAGGACGCCAGCCGTCTGAAACGTTATAGCGTCGTTGTCGGTAGTTTCAAGAACAAGACAAACGCTTACGCATTAAAAGAACGTATGCAGAATGATGGTTACAACGCAGTGTTGGGCGAGAACGAGCAAGGGATGTTGCGTGTGATCGTCGCTAGCTTCGACAATAAAGCGGACGCCGCCGATAGCCGTGACGCCATCAAGGCGAAATACGCTCCTAACTTCCAAGATGCTTGGTTATTGGAGAGAGCTTATTAATTGTAAGCTATCAGAAAAGATAAAAGCGGAAGGTCTCGTTAGCCTGTAAGAAGAATCTTGCAGGTTATCGAGACCATTCTATTTGAAGGAAACATAAGGACATAAAAATAGCCCGACTTCAACAGCCGAGCCACTTTTCACCAATCTAATCTAACTTAACCTAAAACAAAAACCATCTTTTTCTTTTTGCCTTTCTCTTCTTATATCCTAACAACCTTTTTACCTTAAAAACGTAATACCTATTCGAAATTGTATAAACTCAAAACATCTAAACACATATGATATAAACGAATTACTCTTCATAAACCGGCCACGCACCTTCTTTCGTACAAACGAAAGCCGCTGTCTTTACAGCGAAATGATGGGCCTCGCTTAAGGACTTCCCCTTTAAGAGCGAAATGATTAGAGCCCCCGAAAAAGCATCCCCCGCCCCGACCGTATCCGCCACCGTGACCTCCGGCGTGGGCAACGTAGAGATCTCCTCTCTCGTATAAATCGTACTATGGGAGCTCCCCGCAGTCAAGACAAACATCCGAAGGCCGTATTTCTCAATAAACCATAAAGCCACTTCCCTCTCAGTTCCATTCAAGCCGAATAAGTCCCGAAGAACGTTAAACTCCTCATCATTCACCTTCAACACATTCGCTAAGTACAAAGACTCCTCGATCAACTCCTTATCATAGTATCGCTGGCGAAGATTGATATCCAGCAAACGATAAGCGTCTTTCGGCGCAAACGACGAGATCGCTTGTATCGTCTCCCGGGACTGACGGGAACGCTGGGCTAATGTACCGAAACAAATAGCGTCCGCTTTCTCCGCCAAATCAATCGCATCGGATGTAGGCGATATATGATCCCAAGCCACTCGCTCATGAATCGTATAAGTAGGGATACCTTCTCGTAACTCTACCTGAACGGTTCCCGTCGGGTAAGGCACTTTCTCGATCAAATGCTGGATATGATTCTTATCCAACTCATCAACGATCTCTTTACCCAACTCATCATCTCCGACAGCGCTGATAGCATATCCCTCAGCACCTAGGCAAGACGCATGATAGACAAAATTAATCGGGGCCCCCCCAGCCTTTTTCCCGGAAGGAAGCATATCCCATAATAATTCTCCAATCCCAACGACAATTGGTTTACGTCTTGATTCAGTCACCTGTTCCATGGTCTTTCTATTAAAAACAACTTTCGTACTTATCGACACCGCAAAAGTATATCATCGTTATAAATACAACGATAACTATAGCTACAAGATAAATCACACAAGTTACATAAAAGATTTATTTTCAAGGGACAATAACAGACGTTACCCGTATGTAACATCTGTACAAGCAGCATCCTTACAAAGACTCTATAAACTCGGTTGGCGTTATATTATAAACCGCTTTAAAG
>ENA-OQAB01001277-OQAB01001277.1-human-gut-metagenome-genome-assembly--contig:-NODE-1277-length-12033-cov-4.018478_pt1 | contig 12033 bp, 14 predicted proteins | sample MGYA00242490_ERZ504517 | MGnify/ENA primary metagenome ERZ504517 (study PRJEB26092, sample SAMD00036298) | human gut metagenome | host: Homo sapiens | study: EMG produced TPA metagenomics assembly of...
TGATGGTTACTGTCTGCTTCTGAGTATTAATTGCAGTAACAACTCCGGCAGTATCTTTCCAGGCTCCGCCTGTAACTACTACCATATCGCCTTCTGCAAAGTCCACCCGGATGTTTTCTTCCTTAATTCCCAGCGGGCGCATTTCTTCCTCAGTCAGCGGCACAGGCTTGGAGCCCGGACCTACAAAACCGGTTACGCCTCTGGTATTGCGGACAACATACCAGGTATCATCATTCATGACCATGTTAAGAAGCACATATCCCGGGAACATCTTTTTCTGGACCTGCTTCGCAGCACCATTACGCATTTCCACTACTTCTTCCAGCGGAACACGCACTTCCAGGATCTGATCCTCCAGGTGTCTGTTTTCAATTGTCTTTTCAATGTTGGCCTTTACTTTGTTCTCATACCCGGAATAAGTATGGACAACATACCATTTCGCTTCTGACATACAATCACCGTTACCCTTATCTGATTATAAGATTAATACCTTCCAGAATAGCTGAATCCATAATGCTGATCATCACAGCCAGAATAATCGTGACTACTGAGACAACTACTGTCTGCTTTGCGAGAGTAGCTTTGTCCGTCCAAACGATTTTGTTGAATTCGGACTTAAGTCCCTGAAACCATGATTTTTTCTGAGTTTTATTAGCTTTGCCAGTAGATTTGTCTTTCTCTTGCATAGTCTAACCTCACAATTCTCTGTGATTACTTCGTTTCCTTGTGCAGAGTATGTCTATGGCAGAACTTACAATATTTCTTAGTCTCAAGACGCTCAGGATGGTTCTTTTTCTCCTTAGTCATATTGTAGTTACGCTGCTTGCACTCCGTACATGCCAATGTAATCTTAACGCGCACAACTTCCACCTCCAGTGTTTTCATTTGCATGGTCTTTCCTGTATCCCATTCCTCAGAACTACGCTGATTTCGGGCATAAAAAAAAGACCTAACTTCCATGTCGCTTGTCAAGTTTAGCACAGATTCCATGTTGAAGTCAAGCCTTTTCCTTGAATTCACGGAGTTTTTCCATATTTACCAAAAAAGCAGTCATAATATTAGGAAGGATTTATTTGTGATTCCCTTTCAAATCTGTATTTCCCCCTTGTCAATCAGCTTCTCCTAGTGTATGATAAGGAAGGTTCAGACCCTTTTTCGACAGTTTTTCTGTTGTAAAAAGGGTCACAGTTATATATTTTAAATAAATACAGGAGCGGATTTTATGTTTAAACGATTCATGGATGACATGAAGAAATATTGGAAATACGCAGTGTATTCTTCCAGAGCCCAGCTAAAGTCCGAAATTGCCAATTCTTATCTGAACTGGCTGTGGTGGATACTGGACCCTCTTTGCTTCATGCTGATTTATGTATTTATGTTCGGCTATGTGTTTAAATCTGACGAACAGTATTTTGCAATTTTTGTCTTTATCGGTATCACCATGTGGGACTTCTTTAACAGATGTCTGTTACAGAGTGTAAGGGTAATTAAAAGTAATAAACCTATCGTTTCCAAAGTATATATACCGAAATTTATACTTGTCATAATCAGAATGTGCATTAATGGATTCAAAATGTTTATTTCCTTTCTGATTGTTGCAGTCATGCTGATCGTATGGAGAGTTCCAATCACCTGGAACATACTGTATTGTATTCCAATCCTTTTGACCCTGTTTATGCTGGTATTCGGCTTCGGTTGCTTTCTTCTGCATTACGGAGTATTCGTGGAAGACCTTGGAAATGTACTGAATATTGCTCTGAGACTTATTTTTTACCTTACCGGTGTATTCTGGAACATTATGGATCGTCTTCCGGCTCCATATAATGCCTATATTGGAAAAGGTAACCCCATTGCCTTTCTCCTGACATCCATGCGAGAATGTCTGATCTATGGTCAGACTCCGCACCGCAAACTTCTTCTGGCATGGTTTCTAATCGGACTTGTGATCAGTATTATCGGTATCCGAAAAATCTACAAAAACGAAAACAGTTATGTAAAGGTGATATAATATGGAAGAACAGCACGCCATTGAAGTAACTGACCTTGTGATCAGTTATCAGAATCTGAAAAAAACATCTATCAAAAAAAGTCTGCTTCATTTTAAACGCCGTACCATAGATCGTTTTGTTGCAGTAAAAGGAATTTCCTTTTATGTCCGTCAGGGCGAGATTCTGGGAATTATCGGCAAAAACGGAAGCGGCAAGTCCACTACTCTGAACGCTCTGGCAGGCATTTTCTCCCCTGACAGTGGTACCATTGACCTGAAAGGCCACAGTATTTCTCTTCTTTCTATCGGAGTTGGTTTTCAGGGCGAAATGACAGGCCGGGAAAACATTATTCTTTCCGGTATGCTTCTGGGATTTTCAGAAGAACAGGTTCATGCCAAAGAGCAGGAGATTATAGACTTTGCAGAGCTTGGAGATTTTATTGACAAACCCGTAAGAACCTACTCCAGCGGTATGTATTCCAAACTGGCCTTTTCCATTACAGCTATTCTGGAAACAGATATCATGCTTATTGACGAGGTTCTCAGTGTAGGCGATCAGAAGTTTAAAAAGAAAAGCTACAATAAAATGAAAAGCCTGATCTCCAACAAAGACAGAACTGTTGTGATTGTTTCTCACAGTATTGATACTTTAAAGCAGCTTTGTGACACAGTGATGTGGATGCATGAAGGACAGATTAAAAAAATCGGGGAACCAGGGCCTGTACTTGACGAATACGTTAAATTTATGGAAAAAAGCTGAAAAGCCAAAAATCCGGAGCCTGCTTTGCAGCCTCCGGATTTTCTTTTACTCTGTTCTTTTCTTGATTTCCAAAAGTACCTGTTTGCAAAATATCTGCAGAACAGGGTCTCCTTATCTCATTAAATTTCTTACTGACCTGCTCACGTTTCTGTTTCCAGGAATCCTCTCCATGGCAAAATGCCCTGAGCTCTTCTGTGAATTCTTTCATGGTTTTCGGCTTCGGTCCCGGAGTTACCTCCTCATAATCAAAGTTCATTCCCCTTCCGTCCAGATAACGTTCTTTATCATAAGGAAGGAATATCATAGGCTTATCCGTCAGAAGATAATCAATATAAATACTGGAATAGTCTGTGATCAAAAGGTCAAACATCCCAAGCATTCCAGTCACATCCCCAACCTCCTTGCTGCCAAAGCACCGGATGCGGGAATTCACAAAATCTTCTGCCGCCGTAGCCTCCTTAATGTGAAGCCGAAGAAGGAGAAGAATCTGCTCCTTCTCTAAAAAATCCTGAAACGCATTTTTTGTCAAAATCTTCAAAGGGAAAAAGTCTGGTATTTCCATAATCACGAAAGGTAGGTGCATAAAGAATCACCTTCTGATAGTTGGGGTAACGCTGGATAAATTTCCCCGAGAATTTTTTTTCTGTCCGGAGGAAAAAAAATAAGATCATTACGAGGCTGCCCCCATACACGGATTTGTTCCTCACAAACCTGAAAACTTTTTGCCATAACAGGGATAAGCTCCCTGGCAGTTGTCAGTATCCAGGTATAATTCTCAGAAAAGATTTTTTTAAAATAAATGCGGGACATTTTTTTGAGATTAGGATCCATAAGTGCAATCTTTTTCAGCGGAACTCCATGCCACAGATTTATAATCAGACGATTCCTTCCAAGCCTCGGTCCATATACCGGGAGTCCTGCTGAGGTAAACCATACACCGGCCTCCAGTACTCGTCGAATTCCCTCTTTTGATTCCGTTTCAATAAAATACTGTTCACCGTACTTCTTCGATAATTCCCGGCGCAATCCTTCCTCATTAATCACAAAAATAGGAGTAATCTGCGGAAGATGCTCTTTTACATACTCAAACAAATACCTGGAATTATAATTATAATAACAGTTGTCCACAGAAGAAAATATCCAGGTATACATATCAGGCTCTTTTATTTTTTTCATTCTGACAAGCTGTGTCATACACAAATTTCTAATCTTACCCATAACTACTCCTGTCCATCAGCGATATTTCCACAAACCATGAATCGCATAGGAAATAAAAAGTACTGTACTTTTCAGTATGTTAAATCCCATATAACGGTAAACCCGGTATGTCATAATAGCAGATTTCCATTTGTTTCTGGATTTTCCGCCTTCACTGAGCCGATACTTTAAAAGTGGCTCGTTAATTCCGACCGCACACTGGTATTCTCTGAGTATCTTCAGCCAGGTAATATAATCTTCATGGCTGTCGTCATGCTCCATAGGAAAACGACTGATCACGTCTCGCCGTACCAGCACGGAAGAACAATTAATACTATTATGCTTTAACAATTCCCGGTAAGTAATCCTTTGCTTTACGGGAATATATTTTCCTGCTGATGTTCCATCTGGATGCATCAGCGCTCTTCCTGTGGAACAGATTACGGATCCTGTTTTTTCAAGAAGAATAAGTTGTTTTTTTAGCTTGTCCTTTTCCCACCAGTCATCTGCGTCCAAAAAAGCCACATAGATCCCCTTGGCTTCCCGGACTCCCCTGTTTCTTGAACCGGAAACTCCAATATTCGTTTTATTTCTGAAATAGCGTACTTCCCCACGGCTTTTGTATTTATCCATAACCTTTTCCGTACCATCCACAGAACAGTCATCAATCACAATCAACTCCAGAGATACCTTTTGTTCAAAAACAGAATCTACAGCTCTCTGAATATATTTCTCTCCGTTATATACAGGCATCACCACGGATACCAGCGGCTTTTCCATAAACCTTCTCCTACTTCTGATTTTTCAAAGCATTTTTCTGATTTTCATCAACACCTTCAGAAACCTCTTTCTGACAGAAAATCTTCACTGTCATAAGAAGAAGCTTCAGATCAAGCAGAAACGAATAATTTTCAATATAAAAAAGGTCAAGTTTCAGCTTGTCATAAGGGGTAGTGTTATATTTCCCGTAAACCTGCGCATATCCGGTAAGCCCGGCTTTTACTTTCAGGCGGTAATAAAATTCCGGCAGTTCTTTCTGGTAGTCATGCATAATGCTTTTTCGTTCCGGGCGTGGACCTACCAGAGACATATCTCCCATAAATACATTAAAAAGCTGCGGCAGCTCATCCAGATGAAGATTTCTCAGAACACGGCCTACTGGGGTAATACGGCTGTCGTTTTTTGATGCAAGGCGGGCGCCGTTTTTCTCAGAATCCACACACATACTGCGAAATTTACAGATACGGAATTCCTTTCCTCCCAGAGTCAGACGATCCTGACGGTAAAGCACAGGGCCGCCGTCATACAGCTTTACAAAAAGCGCAATGATCAGCATGATCGGAGAGGAAACTACAATACCGATTCCCGATACCACAATATCAAGAACCCGTTTCATTGCTCTCTGCTCTATGGAAAGTCCCATATTCTTCGCTACAAGCAGCGGCGTGTCAAACAGATGGATCCGCTCGCTTCCCATAAGAATCACATCAGAAATCTTCGGACTCATATAACAGCGAATAGAATGGGCAAAACAGTACTTCAGATAACGGTTTCGGATATTTGACGGAAGATCCCAGATGATTACTCCCTCATAGTCTCTCATCATCTGATGAATAGCCTTTTCCCCCTTATCTACATGAACTTTTCCGCTGACATTATACTTGTCACTGCGTGAATTCATTTTCTGGATCAAATCTCCCGGATCTCTGTCCCCATAGATCACAAGAAGCTTACGGGCGCCATAAAGTCTGGAATAAATAAACCGGGATCCCCATACCCAGACGATGATGATAACAATCTGAACAAGAGTCATTTCCACCATAGGCCATGGATCCAGAAACCATCTATTGATCAGAGTGATCTGAAGGTAGGTTATGATATTTGTACAGATCGCAGCAAGAGTCATAGAGTAAAATACATCTATCTTTTTCAGGTATCCTACTCTCAGTCCCCCGTAGAACTTGGAGAACATAAAGCTGATCAGTCCATAAATAGCGATCAGAACCCAGTTTCCCTTTCTCCAGAAGGGTTCAAAAATCAGCCCTCTGTAAAAATCATACCAGATATAGGCAAATACTGCTGTCTGAGCGATTACGACAATACTTGCCAGGCAATACACAATAAATCTCTTAAAATCATCTCTTTTTTTCACAAAAGATCCCTCTTATCTCTGTTGATTCAGGAATATATCATATCCCTGCTTCTGTCTTTATTGTTTCCTTTTAACCTTGTTATTATAACGTAAATCTCCGGTCCCGTCCAGTAATTCACAGATTCTCCGATCCCCTGTATTTTCAATACGCTTTATTCATATGTACTTTTACTGCACCTTTTTGTCGAACCATGTTTTTTCTTGTCATATATCACATATTTATTTTTATTTGTTTCATTTTTTAATACAGTTTTAACAAATTTTGAGCATTTTTCTTGCATTTTTTAACATAAACCAGTAGAATTTTTCAGCTAAAAAATGTATAATAAAAAAGTACAAGCATATAAAAGGAAAGTGAGGGTTCACTATGAAACAAAACAACATGTTAGCGATGATTTTAGCTGGCGGACGTGGCAGCAGACTCCATGAGCTTACAAACAAAGTAGCCAAACCCGCAGTTTCATACGGCGGAAAATACCGCATTGTTGATTTCCCTTTAAGTAACTGCGCAAACAGTGGAATTGATATTGTAGGCGTTCTTACTCAGTATGAATCTGTTCTGCTTAACAGCTATGTCGCTGCTGGTGGACGCTGGGGACTCGATGCAAGAGAAAGCGGCGTATTTGTACTTCCTCCCCGCGAGAAGGCTGACGCGGATCTGGATGTATACCGTGGAACTGCAGATGCGATTTCACAGAATATTGATTTTATTGATAACTATGCTCCGGAGTATGTTCTGATCCTTTCCGGAGACCATATTTACAAAATGAACTATGCAAAAATGTTGGCTTACCACAAAGAAATGAATGCAGATGCTACCATCGCCGTTATCGAGGTTCCCATGAAAGAAGCAAGCCGCTTCGGTATCATGAACACTGACGGTGAAGGACATATTGTTGAATTTGAAGAAAAACCGGAGCATCCAAAGAGCAATCTTGCTTCCATGGGTATTTATATTTTTAACTGGAAGCTTCTGCGCAAAATGCTCCTTGCAGATATGAAAAATGCTGATTCTCACCATGATTTCGGCAAGGATATCATTCCTCAGCTTCTTGCTGACAACAGAACTCTGGCAGCTTATAAATACCAGGGTTACTGGAAAGACGTTGGAACCATTGACTCCCTCTGGGAAGCAAATATGGATCTTCTGGACAGCAACAACGAACTGGACCTGAACGACCCTACCTGGAAAATATATACCGAAGATATCCCCGCTCTGCCTCAGTACATAGGTCCGGATGCCAAAATCAACCGTGCATTTATTACACAGGGCTGTATTGTAGAAGGTGAAGTAAAAAATTCCGTTCTTTTTACCGGCACAAAAGTAGGCAAGGGCGCAAAGGTCATTGACAGTGTTCTCATGCCCGGTGTAGAGGTTGAAGAAAATGCTGTTGTTCAGAGAGCTCTTGTGGCTGAAGACATCCACATTGGCAGCGGCGCCTGTGTGGGAAGCGCAGACAGCGAGCATATCGAGCTTGTTTCCAAACGTGTAAAGGGGGTAGAATAAAATGGCTAACGCTTTTGGAATTATTGCATCATCAGGAACTCATATTAAGGTGGAAGGTCTTTTAGATTACCGTCCTATCGCAGCATTTTCTTTCCTTGGACGTTACCGCGTCATTGACTTTCCGATCTCCAATATGAGCAACAGCGATATTGATCATATTCAGGTATATATAAGACGTAAACCCCGTTCTCTGGTAGAACATCTGGGAACCGGCCGTCATTATAACATCAACTCCAAAAAAGGCAGACTGCAGATTCTTTTTGCACAGAACAGCTCTGAAAATGATGTTTATAACACAGATATCGCAGGCTATCTGGAAAACATCGAAATGATCGAACGTGTGCATCAGCCATATGTGATCATTGCTCCAAGCTACATGGTTTATGCAGCAAATTACGATACTCTTCTCCAGACTCATATTGATTCCGGAGCAGATATCACTCTTTTATATCACTCTGTTGATAACGCCAAGGAAGCTTTTCTCAACTGTGATATTCTGAACCTGAACAAGCAGAAAGGTGTGGAATCTATTGAAAAGAACCGCGGCAGCGCCAAAAACCGCAATATCTTTATGGACACCTATATTATGAAAAAAGATCTTTTTGTAGAACTGATTCATAAGGCTAAAAAAATGTCCTCCATGATCACTCTTCCGCAGATCGTAAACGCATCCTGCAGTGAGCTTGATATCCGCGGAGTGGCACACAGAGGCTACTTTGCAAGTATCACAGATTTCAAGAGCTATTTTGATGCCAATATGTCCCTGATCGATCTGAAAAATTCACTAAATCTTTTCAATCCGGAATGGCCGATCTACACCAGGACAAACGATTCCTGCCCCACACAGTATTTTGACAATGCTGACGTGAAAAATTCCGTTGTATCCAATGGCTGTCTGATTGAGGGAACTGTAGAAAATTCCGTTATCGGCCGTGGATGTCAGATCAAAAAGGGCGCAGTTGTCAAAAACTGTGTGATCCTGGCAAACAGTATTATCGGTGAAGATGTCCATGTGGAAAATCAGGTAATTGACAAATGGGCTCAGATTACCCGTGAAAGAGAAATCGTGGCAGAAGCCGGGCATCCGGGATATATCCGAAGAGACGATATCCTGTAAAATAAGGTATTCTCTGAATTAAGCAGGCGGCGCAAACTGTTCATCAGTCTGTGCCGCCTGCTTTATCTTTATATGATCACTGTGATCTTCATGATTTTTCCATCCGGACTTTCTGCGGTAATTTTTCCTTTATGTGCCCGAACAATCGCTTTTGCTACAGAAAGCCCGATTCCTGAACCTCCTGTAGAGGAATTTCTGGAACTGTCCAGTCTGTAAAACCTCTCAAACAGAACATCCAGTTTTCCCACGGGAAGTTTCTCTGTCGTTTCCATGCTTCTGTATAACAGAATACGGAAAATGCAAAATCATGCAATATTTCCTGTCCTTCTGTAAGACTTCCAAATATCCCTGCATATGTTCCATCATAACAGATATATTCTGTAACCCGATACCTGTTTTATGGGCTGTCTGCTCTGTCTGAGCAACTGTATTTCTGATCAAAATACCAGTGTAATTTTCTTCATAAAGAATCTGTACCTGGATGGGATTATTTCTGCTGGCATACTTTTCAATATTGGAAATAATATTATTCATGATTCTTCCAAATAAATCTGTATTTATTCGCACAGCAGCAGGATTCCATTCAAGCATTTCCGTATCTACTGTAAATCCTTCATCTTCCAGCAAAACACATAATTCAGAAAGATAATCTCCAAATGCACTGAATATGTCTTCAGGTTCTTCCAATTCAACCTTATGCTGTGAATTAACAAAAAAATATTCAAACATCTGGTCTGACAAATTCCTTATCTGAATCACCTTATCCAGAGACTTTTGAATATATTCATCTGTAACAATTCTGTTTTTCTGCTGTTTTTTAAGAATTTCCAGATAGGTCATCAGTCCTGTTAAAGGTGTACGAAGGTCATGAGACATTCCCAGAACAAGTTTTTCCTGTGCCGCCCGCAGTTCCTGTTCTGACTGCTCTTTTTGTATCAGAGTCTGCCTCATTCTTTCCAGTCCTCCTGCCAGCTGAGCCAGCTCATCATTGCCTGTTACTGTAACATGTTCCTGCAGATTTCCCTTACTGATAACATCTACTTCTTCTTTCAGACACTGAATGTATTTTAAATCCTCCTGCATTTCATATGAAAATATACCTGTACACACAACAAAACCCACAATTACAGAAATTCCTGCCAGAATATCATAATATTTACCTGCAAATCCCTCATAAAGATAAACATCTGCATTCCCATCCGCGAATTTTATTTTGTGAAATATTTTCCAGGAAAAATCAGTGATTTCTCTGCTTCCCGGAGTGAGAATACCATCATATGAAACATCAAACAACAGCCACTTATCTCTGGAAACTGTAAATTCACGAATATTTCTCTGAACCGCCCATTGTTTCAACTGTTTATAATCTGTAGCTTTTAAACACTTTTTATCCACATAATTCTGAAGTTCCTCTGCTCTCTGGCTCTCCCTTTTATAAATATAGCCTGTATTAAAAAAGAACTGCTGCAGGCAGCCCTTTCCTCCAAAATACAAAAGTCCCATAACGAACAGACCTGCCAGCAGTCCTCTGACTAAACGCCGGACCATTTTTCCAGTCAGACTGTCTTTATAGATTCTACCCAAAACGATACCCCTTTCCCCACACAGTCTGTATCATTTCAGGCTTCTGAGGATCTTCTTCTATTTTGGTCCTCAATCTCCTGATATGAACCATAACTGTATTCCCGGAAGAATACAGAAAAGGCTCCTCCCATAAACTCTCATACAGATTTTTTACAGAAAAAATCTTCTGTGGATTTTCCATCATCAGCAAAAGCAGTCTGTATTCCATTTCTCTGAGATGAATTTCCTCTCCCTCACGGTAAACCTCATTATACTGTGTATTTACCTTAAGCTTGCCATATTCCAGCCACTGTTTTGTTTTTTTCTCTGTCTTCAGCGGCTGACTGTAAACACAATATCTGCGAAGAAGAGCTTTCACTCTTGCCAGAAGCTCCGCGTAAGAAAACGGTTTTACCAGATAGTCGTCCCCTCCGGCCATCAAACCGATCAGTTTGTCTGATTCCTGCCCTTTAGCAGTCAGAAACAATACCGGAACATGAGAAGTTTTTCGAATTTCTTCACATGTCTTTATACCGGAGATTCCAGGCATCATAATATCCAGTATAATCAGATCTGTTTCTGCTGAAAGCTTTTTCAGACACTGGAATCCATCCTCTGCCTCCTGCACTGTATAACCTTCTCCCTCCAGCAGAATTCTTACGCCCTCCCGGATCGCTTCATCATCTTCCACAATTAAAATATGATTTTTCATTGTATCCTCTTATCCTGCGTTTTACACTGCATACACCCATATTTGCTGCCATTGAGAAGAAAGTGTTGCATAATCCCATTTTTTTGAACTGTTCGTATAACTGAAAGGGTCATTTACACAAAATCCATCCGATGTATAATCATAGATTACAATAAAATGTCCCTGTGCAGAAAAATCTCCAGGTCCCATAGCACAGATAATCATATTTCCATCCTCAAGCCGGTCTTCCAGTTCCCACTGTTCCAGAGAAGCAAACTGAGAGGCAATTACCCCATACGCAGATGCGCACTCATTCATAAAAGACCAGGCTGTTCCAGTTCCCATTATGTAATATCCGCCTGTCATTGCCTCTTGTGCCAGAATACCCGGCAATGCATCAGAATTTCTCGTCAGACTGTATATGACCATTGCCATGCAGGTAGGACCGCATCCGGATATCCCGATATTACTCTGTCCATATGACTGATATCCCCATCTTTCGTCCCATTGAATAAACAACGGGTATTTCTGCAGTTTTTCTCTGAATGTGAGCCCTGCATCCTGTACAGACTGCTCTCCCGGGATATTTTTTCACAAAATCCAGCATTTCCGGATTTCGTTTCAGATCCTCCAGAAGAACAGGGGGATAATCCTCTGAATGTTCAAATATTTCTTTCCACTCATTACTGTTTATTATCTGGTTCCTTTTTGTTTCTGTCAATACCAGGCTGTCATCTCTTCCTGAAATTATAAATATCCCTGTCAGAACAACGATCAGAAAAATCGGAATACCAGATGATATTCTTCCTTCTATTCTTTTTCTGCTGCTTTCTTTTCCTTTTTCTCATAATATTTTACCATTATTATAATCACGATAAAGCCAACTACTGCAGGAATGCGCCGCGGTAAAGCCAACCGCTCCGTTAATTCCGGTCAGTAATGGATTTTCTGTATTTACCGTATAGGTCCATATGGATGGAAAATTTTGCTCCATATCAATATGCAGGATCTGGCTTTCTCCTGACAGGATATTATACATTCCATGTATAACAACCGCAG
>ENA-OQAB01001281-OQAB01001281.1-human-gut-metagenome-genome-assembly--contig:-NODE-1281-length-12013-cov-2.896433_pt1 | contig 12013 bp, 12 predicted proteins | sample MGYA00242490_ERZ504517 | MGnify/ENA primary metagenome ERZ504517 (study PRJEB26092, sample SAMD00036298) | human gut metagenome | host: Homo sapiens | study: EMG produced TPA metagenomics assembly of...
GACAGCATTGGATGAATTTCTTTAAGAACCGAGAATATTCTTCAATTGCGTGAGTTGGCTCTGAAGGAAGTGGCGTTGCGGGTAGAAAAAAAGGTGGAGAATGAGGTGGTGATGGGAGTAGCCGTCGGACTTCGGCATGAGAAGTTTATGGCTTGTATCAGTAGTCACGAGAAAACACCCCGGCGAATTATCAGAAAGGCGGCAAAGTTGGCAACCCGGTATAATACAACTTTTATAGCTTTGTATGTTCAGACTCCGAAAGAGAGTGATGGATCGAATTGATTTGGCCAGTCAACGGTATTTGTTGAATCATTTTAAACTGGTGGCGGAACTTGGGGGAGAAGTTGTCCAGGTGCAGTCGAAAGACATTTTGGGGAGCATCGTCAAGGTTTGTAAAGAGAAACAGATATCGACAGTGTGTATGGGAACTCCTAATTTGAGGCTGCCATACGCTATTTGTTCTATACTGGGATATAGAAAGTTTTTAAATAATTTGTCGCAAGCTAATGTAGATTTGATTATACTTGCATAATATTAATCGTATGAACGTTATGAATATTAAAACGAAACTGATTCTTGGCATTGGGATGTTGGCAGGAATGATTATTTTGTTGGTAACACTTTCAGTAGTGAATCTTCAAACTCTGACTGCGACAGAGCCTGATAGTCCTGCTGCTATGCCTGCCTTGGAACGTGCATTGCTATGGATCTCCATAACAGGGGGAATCTGTATCTTGACCGGACTGATATTGCTTTATTGGTTGCCTCGTTCTATCAGCAAGCCGATTAAGGAGCTGAAAGAAGGAATTCTTGAAATAGCCAATCATAACTATGAGAAGCGTCTCGACATGAGTGACAATGAAGAGTTCCGTGAAGTGGCTGACAGTTTCAACCGGATGGCGGAGCGTTTGACTGAATATCGTGCCAGTACTTTGTCGGATATTCTTTCTGCTAAAAAGTTTATAGAAGCTATTGTTAACAGTATTAACGACCCGATTATCGGTCTGAATACAGAACGTGAGGTTTTGTTTATCAATGATGAAGCCTTAAGTATTCTGAATATGAAACGGGAGAATGTGATTCGTAAATCGGCAGAGGAACTTTCTTTGAAGAATGACCTGCTCCGCCGACTAATTCGTGAGTTGGTGACGCCAAGCGATCAGAAAGAGGCTTTAAAAATTTATGCGGATAATAAGGAAAGTTATTTTAAGGTCTCTTATGTCCCGATTATTAATACGGAGGCTGAAAAAGGGGAACCTCACAAACTGGGTGATGTCATTTTACTTAAGAATATCACGGAATTCAAAGAACTGGATTCTGCCAAGACTACATTTATTTCAACGATCTCTCATGAATTGAAAACTCCGATTGCTGCTATTATGATGAGTCTACAACTGCTTGAGGATAAGCGTGTCGGTGCGCTGAATGATGAGCAGGAACAGCTTTCAAAGAGTATCAAGGAGAATAGCGAACGTTTGTTAAGTATCACCGGAGAATTGCTTAACATGACGCAGGTGGAAGCTGGTAAATTACAGTTGATGCCGAAGATCACCAAACCGATTGAATTGATTGAGTATGCGATCAAAGCTAATCAGGTGCAAGCGGATAAGTTTAATATTCAGATAGAAGTGGAGTATCCGGAGGAGAAAATCGGTAAACTGTTTGTCGACAGCGAGAAGATTGCTTGGGTATTGACGAATCTGTTAAGTAACGCTATTCGTTATTCAAAAGAAAACGGGCATGTGGTTATTGGTGCCAAACAGGATGAAAACTGGATTGAATTGTATGTCCAGGACTTTGGCAAAGGCATTGATCCGCGTTATCACAAAAGTATCTTCGACCGTTATTTCCGTGTACCCGGAACGAAAGTGCAAGGCAGTGGTTTGGGATTATCTATTTCCAAGGATTTTGTGGAAGCTCATGGCGGTATGCTGACGGTAGAGAGCGAATTGGGTAAGGGGAGTCGGTTTGTGATGCGGTTGAAGGCATAGTTTTGAAGGAGTCTATGAAAGAATTGGGTTATTGCTATCTACTTCCTATGTTGTTTTAATTCTTTGTTGAATTGAATACTATAACAGCAAAAAAACGCGACTCTGTTCTGAAACTTTAGAGAATCAATGTATTATAGTCTCTCTAAAAATCTTTATATTTGCAGACCGTTTGGAAACGATAGTGAATAATAAACAATACAATAACTTAAAAACAACCAAAATCAGATGAAGCAGGATATGATTGTTATCCTTGACTTGGGTAGTCATGAGAATACGGTGTTGGCTCGCGCCATCCGTGCGTTAGGAGTTTATAGTGAGATTTATCCTCACGATATCACAGTGGAAGAACTGAAAGCATTGCCCAATGTAAAGGGTATTATTATTAATGGTGGACCGAATAATGTAATTGATGGCGTTGCCATTGATGTAAATCCGGCTATCTATACTTTGGGGATTCCTGTCATGGCTGCAGGTCACGATAAAGCAACTTGTGAAGTGAAGTTGGCAGAATTTGCGGATGATATTGAGGCTATAAAGGCGGCAGTGAAATCATTTGTTTTCGATGTTTGTAAAGCTGAAGCTAACTGGAACATGAAGAACTTTGTCAATGATCAGATAGAGTTGATTAAGCGTCAGGTGGGCGATAAGAAAGTATTGTTGGCTCTGTCGGGTGGAGTTGATAGTTCTGTGGTAGCAGCGTTACTTCTGAAGGCAATTGGTAACAATCTGGTTTGCGTACATGTTAATCATGGTTTGATGCGTAAGGGAGAGTCAGAAGATGTGGTTGAGGTATTCAGCAACCAGTTGAAAGCAAATCTTATTTATGTAGATGTAACCGATCGTTTCCTGAATAAACTGGCAGGTGTGGAAGATCCGGAACAGAAACGTAAAATTATTGGTGGTGAGTTTATTCGTGTGTTCGAAGAAGAAGCACGTAAGCTGAATGGTATTGACTTCTTGGGGCAAGGGACTATTTATCCGGATATTGTGGAAAGTGGAACGAAAACTGCTAAAATGGTGAAGTCTCACCATAATGTAGGTGGGCTGCCTGAAGACCTTAAGTTCGAGCTTGTAGAGCCGTTGCGCCAATTATTTAAAGATGAAGTTCGTGCTTGTGGCTTGGAGTTGGGATTGCCTTATGAGATGGTTTACCGTCAACCTTTCCCTGGTCCAGGTTTGGGCGTACGTTGTTTAGGTGCTATAACGCGTGACCGTTTGGAGGCTGTACGTGAGTCCGATGCTATTTTGCGTGAAGAGTTTCAGATTGCCGGATTGGATAAAAAGGTATGGCAATACTTTACAGTAGTACCCGATTTTAAATCTGTTGGTGTACGTGATAATGCCCGTTCTTTTGATTGGCCGGTGATTATTCGCGCTGTCAATACGGTAGATGCTATGACGGCTACTATCGAACCGATAGAATGGCCTATCCTGATGAAGATAACAGACCGTATCCTGAAAGAAGTGAAGAATGTAAATCGCGTTTGTTATGATATGTCTCCGAAACCTAATGCGACTATAGAATGGGAATAGAGAGACTTTTTAAGTGATATTTCGATAGCCTCAATTTTTTGTAAGTTGAGGCTATTTTTTTATATGTTGAACCTTGCCACATTGAATTTGACGGATGTTTAATCTGATTGATATATGATTTGCGTTGGTGTAAACCATAGTGTAAACCGCCACCAATTGATGTATAAAAGAAAAAGGCACCCAAGAGTGGAAGCCTCTCAAATGCCTTATTCTTATCAAGTAGCGGGACCCGGGATTGAACCGGGGACCTCATGATTATGAATCATGCGCTCTAACCAGCTGAGCTATCCCGCCATCATTTCTCGATTGCGGGTGCAAAGATAGATATTTTTCTGTAATCTCCAAAACAATTCATAACTTTTTTGTGTTTTTTCTTTAGAACGAGGTTCTCTTTTTCCTATAAATAGGGAGTTTGGGGCCTTGAAAAGAAATAAGTTTTAAATAAAGTGTCTGATTTATGCCACATAATTAGAAAAAAGTATTTATCTTGGCACACGTAAAAACAATTCGAAATTGCTATGAAAAAGAAAAAATTCATTTGGAGTATTTGTTGAACGCAACATCTAAAAATATTCTTTGGGCAGCTATTAGCACACCGACCGGGCTGGAGGACTGGTTTGCTGATAAAGTAGTATCTGATGATAAAATCGTAGAATTCCATTGGGGGAAGACTGAACAAAGAAATGCCGAGATTATTGCGATCCGTTCTTTCTCATTTATTCGCTTTCGTTGGCAGGATGACGAAAATGAACGCGATTACTTTGAAATCAAAATGACTTATAATGAGCTGACAAGTGACTATGTATTAGAAATTACAGACTTCGCAGAGGCGGACGAAGTTGCTGACATGAAAGAATTGTGGGAGTCGCAAGTGGCGAAATTGAGAATGAACGTGTGGTTTTTAGTTAACTTTCAACTAAAAATTTTCTATGCTACTTTTTTTGTGCTAATTTTGCGTCTTAATTGCACGAACCTATTAAGATGCTACGCATAAAGAAATTAGATATATTTATCGTAAAGAGCTTCCTGATGCTCTTTATAGGTACATTCTTCATCTGTCTCTTCATCTTCATGATGCAGTTTTTGTGGAGATATGTAGACGAATTAGTCGGAAAGGGGCTGGATATGAGTGTGATAGCTCAGTTCTTCTTTTATTCCGCATTGACACTGGTGCCAATATCGTTGCCGTTGGCAATATTGCTGGCTTCTTTAATAACCTTCGGTAACTTTGGCGAACGTTACGAGTTGCTCGCAATGAAAGCTGCGGGTATATCCTTGCTTAAAATTATGCGCCCGCTGGCTTTCTTTGTCTGTGGTTTGGTTGCTGTCTCTTTTTATTTCCAGAATGTCGTGGGGCCTATTGCTCAGACGAAACTATACACACTGATTATTTCGATGAAACAAAAGTCTCCGGAATTGGATATCCCGGAGGGGGTGTTTTATTCAGAAATACCGGATTATAACCTGAAGATAGCCAAGAAGAACCGGAAGACAGGTATGATGTATGATGTGCTGATTTATAATCTGAAAGATGGATTTGAGAACGCACATATTATTTATGCAGATTCCGGACGGATGGAAATGACTGCAGACAAGCAGCATCTCTGGCTGCATTTGTACAGTGGTGATTTATTTGAAAACCTGAGATCACAGAGTATGAAATCTCAGAATGTACCGTATCGTCGGGAAGAATTCCGGGAAAAACATACGATTATTGAGTTTGACTCAGACTTTAATATGGCGGATGCCAGTATTATGAGCAATACATCTGCTGCCAAAGATATGTCGATGCTGCAAGCCTCCATCGACTCAATGAAAATGGTGGGCGATAGTATCGGAAGACAATATTACCGGGAAGTTTCTGAAGGGAATTTCCGTAGCACCTATGGATTGACAAAGGAGGATACGGTCAAGATTATGGAGGCGAATATTACTGAATATAATATCGACAGTCTCTATGAGGTAGCTCCTTTGATGCAGAAGCAGAAGGTGATTTCATCCGCTGCAAGTCGTGCGGAAAACCTGAGCAGTGATATAAACTTCAAGAGTTACACGATGGGTAGCCATGATTATAGTATGCGGAAGCATGAGATAGAGTGGCATAAAAAGATCACTATTTCACTTTCCTGCCTGCTGTTCTTCTTCATTGGTGCCCCATTGGGCGGAATTATCCGTAAAGGAGGACTCGGTATGCCGGTCATCGTTTCGGTGATGGTATTCATCATTTATTATATCATAGATAATACAGGCTATAAGATGGCACGTGACGGCAGATGGGTCGTATGGATGGGAGTGTGGACCAGTAGTGCCGTGCTTGCCCCGTTAGGTGCTTTCCTGACTTACAAATCAAATAAAGACTCTGTAGTGCTCAATGCCGATGCGTATATCAATTGGTTTAAGAAGATTGTCGGTATCCGTAACATACGCCATTTATTCAAGAAAGAGGTGGTGATTCACGATCCGGATTATACTCGCATACCGGGTGATTTGCAGGTGCTTACTGACGAGTGCAAAGAGTATATAGCTAAAAATCGCCTGATGAAAGCCCCGAATTATTTTAAGCTGTGGATGTCGGGCGAGAAGGATGATGAGATGATATCTATCAATGAAAAGTTAGAGACACTCATAGAGGAGATGTCCAATACGAAGTCTGTGACTTTGCTGAACACATTAAACAATTATCCGATTATTTCCGTTTCTGCTCATATACGCCCGTTCCACACCTATTGGCTGAATCTGGCTGCCGGGGTTATTTTCCCTATAGGATTATTCTTTATTTCCGTATCTGGGCATTCCGTGTCCGGTTGGCGAAAGATATGGAACGGATAATAAAAAACAATGAACAAATTCAATTCATCATACAGAATATTAATAAATAAGTGTTATGGAAGAGATTAAAATGGATAGAATAGAAGATGCGATTGCCGATTTCAAAGAAGGCAAGTTTGTCATTGTAGTGGATGATGAAGATCGTGAAAACGAAGGTGATTTAATCATAGCTGCCGAAAAGATAACTCCTGAGAAAGTTAACTTTATGTTGAAACATGCGCGTGGTGTGCTCTGTGCGCCTATCACGGTGTCGCGTTGTAAAGAACTGGATTTGCCGCATCAGGTCAGTGATAATACTTCTGTATTGGGCACTCCTTTTACAGTGACAATTGACAAACTGGAAGGTTGTAGTACCGGAGTTTCTGCTTCCGACCGTGCTGCTACTATTCAGGCGTTGGCCGATCCTGCTTCTACACCGGCTACTTTCGGACGTCCCGGACATATTAATCCGCTGTATGCACAGGAAAAAGGAGTACTTCGTCGTGCCGGACATACAGAAGCTACCATCGATATGGCACGCCTTGCCGGACTTTACCCTGCAGGTGCTCTGATGGAAATAATGAGCGATGACGGTACGATGGCACGTCTGCCGGAACTTCGTGCAATGGCTGATGAACATGGACTGAAACTGATTTCCATTCATGACTTGATTGCTTATCGTCTGAAACAGGAGTCAATCGTAGAAAAAGGCGTTGAGGTAAATATGCCGACCGAACATGGTATGTTCCGTCTGATTCCTTTCCGTCAGAAATCGAATGGACTGGAGCATATGGCTATATTTAAAGGTACATGGAATGAAGACGAACCTATCTTGGTGCGTGTCCATTCATCTTGCGCTACTGGTGATATTCTTGGCTCACACCGTTGTGACTGTGGCGAGCAGTTGCATAAAGCGATGGAAATGATTGAAAAAGAAGGAAAAGGTGTGGTGGTTTATCTGAATCAGGAAGGCCGTGGTATCGGTTTGATGGAAAAGATGAAAGCATATAAGTTGCAGGAAGACGGTATGGATACCGTTGACGCGAATATTTGTTTGGGACACCTTGCCGACGAACGTGATTACGGAGTAGGCGCACAAATCCTTCGTGAACTGGGAGTACACAAAATGAGACTTTTGACAAATAATCCGGTGAAACGTGTTGGTTTGGAAGCATACGGATTGGAGATAGTAGAAAATGTACCTGTTGAAACAGTTCCTAATCCGTATAATGAACGATACTTGAGAACAAAGAAGAAAGAATGGGCATACTTTACATTTTAATAAGTAAATTGCCAATTTGTTTTCATATATCGAATATTATCGCTTATTTTGCAACGATTTCACTCAACAACAATAAAATAGATACAAAATGAATCAATTATCAGATCGTTTGAACAGCTTGTCGCCGTCGGCGACGCTTGCCATGTCGCAAAAGAGCAACGAGCTCAAGGCACAGGGTGTTGATGTTATTAACTTAAGTGTAGGAGAACCGGATTTTAATACTCCTGACCACATCAAAGAAGCTGCGAAAAAAGCCATAGATGATAACTTTTCTCGTTACTCTCCGGTACCGGGTTATCCGGCTTTGCGCAATGCTATTGTTGAGAAACTGAAAAAGAAAACGGTCTGGAATATACAGCCGCTCAAATTTCGTGTGCCAATGGTGCCAAACAATCTGTTTGTAATACTATCCTTGTATTGGTAAATCCGGGTGACGAAGTCATCGTGCCGGCTCCTTACTGGGTAAGCTACCCGGAAATGGTGAAAATGGCAGAAGGTACTCCCGTAATTGTTTCGGCAGGTATCGAACAAGATTTCAAGATTACTCCGGAACAGCTGGAAGCAGCCATCACTCCAAAGACGAAAGCATTGATTCTTTGTTCTCCGTCTAATCCGACAGGTTCTGTATATACAAAAGAAGAATTGGCCGGATTGTCAGCAGTATTGGCTAAACATCCGCAGGTGATAGTAATCGCTGACGAGATTTACGAACATATCAATTATATTGGTGCGCATCAGAGTATCGCTCAATTCCCAGAAATGAAGAAACGTACAGTGATTGTAAATGGTGTATCCAAAGCTTACGCTATGACAGGATGGAGAATCGGTTTCATTGCCGGTCCGGAATGGATTGTAAAAGCTTGCAACAAGTTGCAAGGTCAGTACACTTCAGGTCCTTGTTCTGTTTCTCAAAAAGCTGCTGAAGTGGCATATACAGGAACACAAGAACCGGTAAAAGAAATGCAGAAAGCATTCCAACGCCGTCGTGACCTGATTGTGAAGTTGGCTAAGGAAGTTCCGGGATTTGAGGTAAACGTTCCGCAAGGTGCTTTCTATCTGTTCCCGAAATGCGATGCTTTCTTTGGAAAAAGCAACGGCGAACGTAAGATTGCAGATTCGGATGATTTGGCAATGTACTTGCTTGAAGAAGCTCACGTGGCTTGTGTAGGTGGTGCCTCTTTCGGTGCTCCTGAATGTATTCGTATGAGTTATGCTACAAGCGATGAAAATATCGTAGAGGCTATCCGTCGTATCAAGGAAGCATTGGCTAAGTTGAAATAAGAGTTCACCGCAGATTACACAGATTGACACAGATTGAAAAGAGATTGTCTGTCTGAAAAATATTAGATTAATAAATCATCCTTACTACAGTATGCAGTAAGGGTGATTTTTTGTTTAAGGAACTTCTTTGTATTTTTCTATCCGTTTGATTGTGAATTAATCTGTGTTAATCTGTGTAATCTGTGGTGAAGAAAGAGCAATAAAAAAGGCTGCCTTCCATAGAAAGCAGCCTATACTCTTTTTGTAACTTGTATTATTCAGCCGGGTGAATTGCTTCAGACGGACAAACGTCTGCACAAGTACCACAGTCAGTACATACATCTGGGTTGATAGAATAGATATCACCTTCAGAGATAGCTTCTACCGGACACTCGTCAATGCAAGTTCCGCAAGCAATACAATCGTCACTAATTACGTATGCCATTTTTCTAAGATTTAAATTATTTAGTACTAAATTTCTCCGGCAAAAATAAGGCTTTTATTGAATTGGTTGTTTATGCTTCTATGTTTAAATTGACTTAATTTGTACGTCTTCTAAATAAGCTACCTCCTATAATCTGCTATATTTTTCGTATTTTTGCATCTCAAATTTACTAATATATAGCGATTATGCCTTTTAAAATTTACCCGATAAACTACCTGCGATAGAGCTTTTTGAAGGAAGAGAAATTTTTTGTGATCGACACTTCCCGCGCTACGCAACAGGATATTCGTCCGCTACGGATTGTGATTCTGAATCTGATGCCGTTGAAAATTACAACGGAAACAGACTTGGTGCGCTTACTCTCCAATACACCTCTTCAGGTGGAGATTTCATTTATGAAGATCAAGAGCCACACGTCAAAGAATACGCCGATAGAACACATGAAAACGTTCTATACGGATTTCGACCAGATGCGTCACGAGAAGTATGATGGTATGATTATCACCGGAGCTCCTGTAGAACAGATGGACTTCGAGGAGGTGACCTATTGGGATGAGATTACGGAAATCTTTGATTGGGCACGTACGCATGTCACTTCTACCTTATATATATGCTGGGCTGCGCAGGCCGGATTGTATCATCATTATGGAGTTCCTAAATATCCGTTGAAAGAGAAGATGTTCGGTATCTTTGAACATCGGGTATTGGAACCTTTCCACTCCATCTTCCGTGGTTTTGATGATTGTTTCTATGTGCCGCATAGCCGTCATACAGAAGTACGCAGGGAAGACATTCTGAAAGTTCCGGAATTGACGTTGCTTTCCGAATCGGAAGATGCCGGTGTCTATATGGCAATGGCACGGGGCGGTCGTGAATTCTTTGTCACGGGACACTCCGAATATTCTCCGCTGACACTGGACACGGAATACCGTCGCGATCTCGATAAAGGCTTGCCGATAGAGATGCCCCGCAATTATTATATAGACAATGATCCTGAAAAAGGCCCGTTGGTACGTTGGCGTGCTCATGCCAATCTGTTGTTCTCCAATTGGCTGAACTACTTCGTTTATCAGGAAACACCTTACAACATCAACGATATTCAATGATAAAGCAGCGTAAAATAGAACTTCTCGCTCCGGCGAAAAACCTGGAATGTGGCATTGAAGCTATCAATCATGGGGCAGATGCAGTATATATCGGTGCTCCGAAGTTCGGTGCCCGTGCGGCGGCTGTGAACTCATTAGAAGATATTGAAGCATTGGTGCAACATGCCCATTTGTATCATGCACGTATTTATGTCACGGTCAATATGATTCTGAAAGAAGAAGAGTTGAAAGAGACGGAGGAGATGATTCATGCACTTTATCGGATTGGCGTAGACGCGCTGATTGTGCAGGATATGGGGATCACGAAGTTGAATCTTCCTCCGATACCGCTTCATGCCAGTACACAAATGGACAACCGTACACCGGAAAAAGTAAAATTCCTTTGGGAGGCGGGTTTCCGGCAAGTAGTCCTGGCGCGGGAAACTATCGTTGCGTGAAATAAAGAAGATACACGAAAATTGTCCGGAAGTGCCTTTAGAGGTATTCGTACATGGGGCACTTTGTGTCAGCTATAGCGGGCAGTGTTATGTCAGCCAAGCCTGTTTCGGCCGTAGTGCCAACCGGGGGAATGTGCGCAATTCTGCCGGTTACCTTTTAGTCTGGTAGACGCGGACGGGAAAGTGATTGTCAAAGACAAACATCTGCTTTCCCTGAAAGATATGAATCAAAGTGACGAACTGGAGCAATTGCTGGATGCCGGAGCTTCCTCGTTCAAGATAGAAGGGCGGCTGAAAGACGTTTCTTACGTGAAGAATGTAACGGCCGCTTATCGTCAGAAGCTGGATGCCATCTTTGCCCGTCGTCCGGAATATGTAAGGGCTTCTTCGGGTACGTGCAATTTCGAGTTTAAGCCGCAACTGGATAAGAGTTTCAGCCGTGGATTCACACATTATTTCCTGCATGGACGTGACAAAGAGATTTTCTCTTTCGACACTCCCAAGTCGTTGGGCGAGGAGATGGGAACTGTGAAGGAGATTCGCGGCAATTATCTGACGGTTGCGGGACTTAAATCCTTTAACAATGGAGACGGTGTTTGTTATATCGACGAACAGGGCCGTTTACAGGGATTCCGCATCAACCGGGTGGACAGCAACAAACTATATCCACAGGAAATGCCTCGCATCAAGCCTCGTACCACATTATATCGTAATTTCGACCAAGAATTTGAACGAGTGCTTTCCCGTAAGTCTGCCGAAAGGAAAATCGCAGTGCGAATGTTGCTTGCCGACCATCATTCCGGATTTCTCTTTGACATTGACTGACGAAGATGATAATAGAGTCACAATCACCCTTCCACGTGAAAAAGAGCCGGCCCGGACTCCGCAGAACGGACAACCTGAAAACGCAACTGTCCAAATTGGGGAATACGCCTTTCGAAGCAAAGAAATAGAAATCTCTTTACCGACAACTGGTTTCTGCCGGCTTCGGTATTAGCCGATTTCCGCCGGCAGGCAATCGACCGGTTAATAACTGCCCGTCGAATCAATTACCGTCAGGAATTGTCGGTATGGAAGTCAACCAATCATGCTTTTCCACAAACGACGCTAACCTATCTGGGAAATGTCATGAATACTCGTGCAGCCTCTTT
>ENA-OQAB01001282-OQAB01001282.1-human-gut-metagenome-genome-assembly--contig:-NODE-1282-length-12004-cov-4.694620_pt1 | contig 12004 bp, 7 predicted proteins | sample MGYA00242490_ERZ504517 | MGnify/ENA primary metagenome ERZ504517 (study PRJEB26092, sample SAMD00036298) | human gut metagenome | host: Homo sapiens | study: EMG produced TPA metagenomics assembly of...
GATTATAACGAAGCTTACGGTATCGGGATAACTTGTTCATTATAAAATTCTTATTTTCTGCAAATTTACGCTCTTGGAACCATATAAACAACTGTACTACAATATTTTAATTTATAGAACTCCTCTTTAATGAGCGTTACGGTGTCACCCGGTTTCACTTCTACACCTACGCTGAATCCGGTTTGCTTTTCTTTTTCGATACGTATCGGGTTGGCGAATGTCTCTTTATTGTTCTTGAAAAACCGATAGGTCATGGCATAGCATATTTGCGCGTCTTCCCGTCTGGTCTGCGTCCACAGATAGGCGCAATCGCTGGTGGTGCCGGAGCGCAGGATATTCCAAATCTTTTCGTCAGGATGCTCGGCTTGGTTCACGATGTCGCCGTCGAAAGTAGGCACGAGGGAAATCTTGCCTGTGTAGTTGACGGACGTAACGCTATATTTTATAAGGCAGAGGTTGGGATGAGCCATGTCGGTGATGTGTTCCACGTGCAGACGGAGCTTGTTTCCTCGCGGAGAGGTGACTTCCGCATCCCGATAGGAGATACCCGCTTTCATGTCGAGGCGTCTGTTGAAACTGTCTACATCCCATTGAGCCAAATCCAGCTCCTCATCGATAAGGCGCAGGCTGATACGGCTCCAGTCCGGAGCATTGGGAATGCGTGTGTAGAACCGTGGAAAACCGTTCTTCCACCAGCCTACACGGGTTTTGTCCAGAAATGTGATGCCTGCCACGAATGCGCCGCGATAGCTGTCGCTACTGTATGGCTCTTCAAAATATCCCCGTTGTCCGAAACGGCCGTTCCCAAGACTGAATATGCTTTCCGACCATCGCATGCGGTCGGCTTGAAAACTATCTTCTATAATATTCCATTCGTCAGTTTTAAGGTATTTCTTCATGGCAGTCTTTTTCTGTGTTATCGGTGTAAAGATAAACAAATAAAAGGATAAACAAATAAGATGCGGGAAAAAGAAACGCCCCGTTCCTTGGTGAGGAACGGGGCGTCGGATGGTTTACGACCTTTCTCCTTTGGTCTCTTTTATCAGATATACGCAGACGGCTCCGATAATGAGCATCACACCCGCCATTACCAGCATGTTTATTTCCGGGGGAAGCATTCCTTTCGGTGTAAACAGTGCCAGAATACTTCCGCCTAATGCCGCTGCCACGATTTGCGGGATACAGATGGTTCCGTTGAACAGTCCGAGGTATGTGCCCATGTGCCCGCCGGACAAGGCGTTGGTCAGAATGGTGAAAGGCAACGCCAGCATGGCAGCCCATGCGCAACCTATCAGCAGAAAAGAGATGAACAGCACATACTGGCTGTGTACAAAATAAGTGGATATGAAGCCGATGCCGCCCAACACGAGGCTCAGCGCGTAAATGAAGCGGCGGTCTTTGAACATAGGGATGCAGACCGCCCAAAGTACAGAGCCGATGGCTTGTACGGCAAACAGTACGCCTACCCAGTTGGCAGCTTCCTGATATTGCAGGCTCTTGGTGTCAAGAACTATTTTAGTGATTCCGTTTACAGTGTGTTCAACGGTCGGTGCGTCAAAAACATTTGCGGCTATGCTGCCGTTGGTGTATGTCCACATAAACATAAAAGCGAACCAGCAGAAGAACTGCACCAGTCCTACCGTCCAAAAGGCTTTCGGCGCTTTAACCAGCAGCTTCAGCATATTGACTTTCTCATGTTCCTGTTCTTCTGTGATGCCATGATATTCGGCATATTCCGCAGGCGGCATTTCCTTGACTTTGACCGTTGTATAAATAACGCAGAATATCAGGATAGCGGCTCCGATGTAGAACGAATAGATTACAGAATCGGGAATTACCCCCTGCGGCGCCGTATTGCTGATGCCCACCCACGCAAATATAAACGGGAACAGATACCCCACCAGACTGCCGGCATTGCATAGGAAACTCTGAATGGAATAGGCGAGTCCTTTCTGTTTCTCATTCACCATATCGCCTACCATCATCTTGAACGGTTGCATCGCCATATTGATAGAGGTGTCCAGAAACATCAGCGATACCAGACCGAAAATCATGGCCGTACTTACCGCCATGCCGAAGCTGCCCGCATTGGGCAGCAGGCACATGACGAGCACCGCAACCAGCGAACCGATGAATAAATAAGGAATGCGACGTCCGAATCTCGTCCAGGTCTTGTCGCTGGCGGCTCCTACAATAGGCTGCACTATGATACCTGCCAACGGCGGTAATATCCAGAAATAACTCAAACTGTGCGGGTCAGCTCCCAAAGTGGAGAATATACGGCTGATATTCGCGCTTTGCAGGGCATACGCGATCTGTACGCCAAAAAAACCGAAGCTGATGTTCCACAGTTTCCAGAAACTTAAATCGGGTTTTACTTTCATTGTTCTTTTGTTTTTTATGATATTAGTTATAATTCATTATTTCGTCGTTCCCCTCACCACCAGATTCGTCCGTACAATCTTATTGGTGCTTTTCTCCTCACTCCCTTCCAGCTTGTCGGTAAGGATGCCGAATGCGCTCTTGCCGACTTCCTCTCCATGTTGCTCCACCGTTGTCAGTTTCGGGTCGGTACTTTGGGCGATGGCTCCGTCGGTGAATCCGCAGATAGAAACCTCGTCCGGTACTTTTAGTCCCACCAGCTTGCAGGCATACAATATGCCTGCCGCCGTTTCGTCGTTAATCGCAAAGAATCCGTCGGGGCGGTTGTCGCTTTCCAGCAAATCGGGTGTTATGGCAATGGCGCGTTCGCGATTGTCGCATAGCTTAATCATGCTGTCGTCTACGGGAACCTTGTATTTCTTCATGGCATCCAGATAACCGTTACGCCGGTTCTTGGTAATTTCAAGATGCGGATCGGCCCCGTAAAAGAAGATGCGTTTACATCCCGTCTGAATCATGTACTCCACAGCAGCAAACGAACCGGCATAGTCGTCGACCACTACTCGCTCCGTCTTCAGTCCGGTACAGATGCGGTCGTAGAAAACAATCGGAATATTATTATTTAAGAGTTCCTGATAATGATCGTATTGCTCCGTATTCTTGGCAAGAGATGCAATGACGCCACAGACACGGGCGGCGAGAAAAGAATGAACTATTTTTACTTCCTGCCCGTACGATTCGTTGCTTTGCGCCACGATTATATTGTAACCGGCTTCGGCCGCCGCCGTTTCGATACCGCTCAATACGCACGAAAAGAAGTGATGCACCAGTTGGGGCACAATCACGCCAATCGTGTTGCTGCGGCTTGAACGAAGGTTGACGGCAAGTACATTGGGCTTATAATTATGTTCGCGCGCGTAGGCATGGATGAGGTCACGGGTTTCCCGGCTGATATCCGGATTATCCTTGAGCGCTCTCGATACGGTGGAAGGAGAGACATTCAACGCCCGGGCAATATCCTTGATAGTTATCTGCGGTTTGTTCATGAGTATTATTTCTTTTTCAGCCAAAGGTAATGCAAACCGAAGGCAGTACAAAATATGCTTGCTTATTTTTAATGCTGAGTGCGGCTTATCTTATTTTAAAGATAATGCAAGCCGAAAGCGGTACAAAATGAACTTGCTTATTTTAGCTTCTCCGATGCGATTGCAAAAATAGGGGAATCTCGGAATAAATGCTTTATTGTTGACAGCAATCGGGTTAAGTATAAATGCAAACGATTGCATATTCATTATCTTTGACTAATTATTGATGGGACAGACCGGAGTAGCCGCAATTTTTCTATATTTGCAGAAAAATAATTTACGACTATGAATTGCATGAATTTGGGGACTTTACGAATGTTGATTGTAGGTTGCGGGCTTTTCCTGTCTGCTATGATACAAGCACAGCGTTCGGAATTTTTGCTTGAGAAGAATTGGAAATTTACTAAAGGTGATGTAACCGGGGCCGTATCGCCGGAGTTTGACGACAGTAAGTGGGAGACTGTCAGCGTACCGCACGATTGGGCTATCTTCGGACCTTTCGACCGTAACAACGATTTGCAGAATGTTGCCATTACACAGAATTTTGAGAAGAAGGCATCCGTTAAGACAGGGCGTTCCGGCGGACTGCCGTACGTGGGCGTTGGCTGGTATCGTACGAAATTCGATGTTCCTGCCGGCAAACAGGTAACGCTGGTTTTTGACGGAGCCATGAGTGAAGCCCGTGTGTACGTCAATGGGAAAGAAGCCTGCTTCTGGCCGTTTGGCTATAATTCTTTCCATTGCAACGTTACGGAACTGCTGAATGAGAATGGCAAGAATAATGTGTTGTCGGTTCGCCTGGAGAACAAACCGCAGTCTTCCCGCTGGTATCCCGGTGCAGGACTGTATCGCAATGTACGTGTAGTAAGAACAGACCGTATCTATGTTCCGGTGTGGGGCACGCAACTCACCACTCCGCACGTATCTTCCGAATACGCTTCCGTACGTCTGCGCACGGAGATAGCCAATGCGGGAGAAAATAATATCCGTGTGGTAACGGAGATTGTATCGCCGGACGGTAAGGTGGTTGCCGTAAAAGATAATACAGGTAAGATTAATCACGGCCGGCCTTTCGAACAGAATTTTCTGGTAAACAGTCCCGCCTTATGGTCGCCGGAGACACCTTATTTATATAAAGCATCTTCCAAAATATACGTAGACGGTAAACAGGTGGATGAATACATCACCCGCTTCGGTATTCGCAGCATAGAGATTGTTGCCGACAAAGGCTTCTTCCTGAATGGCAAGCACCGTAAATTTCAGGGCGTCTGCAATCATCACGACTTAGGACCTTTGGGAGCTGCTGTCAATGTAGCCGCCCTTCGCCGCCAGCTTACGCTGTTGAAGGATATGGGTTGCGACGCAGTCCGTACCTCACACAATATGCCGGCCCCGGAATTAGTGGAGCTTTGTGATGAGATGGGCTTTATGATGATGATAGAGCCTTTTGACGAATGGGACATTGCCAAATGTGAAAACGGTTATCACCGCTACTTTGGCGAATGGGCGGAGCGGGACATGGTGAATATGTTGCGTCATTACCGTAATAATGCCAGTGTGGTAATGTGGAGCATTGGCAATGAAGTGCCTACGCAATGCAGTCCGGAAGGTTATAAAGTCGCTTCGTTCCTGCAGGATATATGCCATCGTGAAGACCCTACGCGTCCTGTTACCTGCGGTATGGATCAGGTATCTTGTGTCTTGGAAAACGGATTTGCCGCCATGATAGACGTACCCGGTCTTAACTATCGTGCTCACCGTTATGTAGAATCCTATAATGCGCTTCCGCAAAATATCATTCTGGGGTCGGAGACTGCTTCTACCGTCAGTTCACGCGGCGTCTATAAATTTCCGGTGGAGAAGCGTGCCAGTGTGCGGTATGACGACCATCAATGTTCGGGATATGACGTAGAGTGTTGCTATTGGTCTAATATCCCCGATGTGGATTTTGCCTTGGCTGATGATTATGACTGGACTATCGGGCAGTTTGTCTGGACTGGTTTCGACTATTTGGGTGAACCTTCTCCATACGATACGGATTCCTGGCCCAGCCATAGCTCCGTATTCGGTATCATAGACCTGGCAAGTCTGCCTAAAGACCGTTATTACCTGTATCGCAGCGTTTGGAACAAGAATGTGAATACGCTGCATATCCTTCCTCATTGGACATGGCCGGGCAGGGAAGGAGAGAATACTCCCGTTTTCGTTTATACCAACTATCCCGGCGCAGAGCTTTTTATCAATGGTAAGAGCTACGGCAAACAGCGTAAGCTTACAGCCGGAGAGAGTGAAGCCTTGCAGGGTAAAGACTCGCTTGCCTTGCAGCGTCGCTACCGCCTGATGTGGATGGATGTTCCTTATGAACCGGGCGAACTGAAAGTTGTAGCCTATGATGCTGCCGGCAAACCGGTAGAGGAAAAAACAGTCCATACCGCCGGCAAGCCTCATCATCTGGAATTGGTGGCGGACCGTACCGGACTTGTTGCCGATGGCAAAGATTTGGCATATATCACGGTCCGTGTTGTCGATAAAGACGGTAATCTTTGTCCGTCCGACAATCGTCTTGTTTCTTTCTCTGTGAAGGGAGCCGGCCGTTATCGCGCCGCCGCTAATGGTGACGCCACCAGCCTCGACCTTTTCCACTTGCCCAAGATGCCCGCTTTCAATGGACAGCTGACGGCTATTGTGCAGAGTACGGAGCAATCCGGTGAGATTGTTTTTGAAGCCAAAGCCAAAGGTCTGCGGACAGGAAAAATCGTATTGTCTGCCGGTACACAGCGCTAATTTGCCCTGTTTCTTTTGTTGCAGGGGAATAAACAATATTCGAGTGCAGGCAAAACCGTCTTATCCCGGATTTAGTTGATTATTGGAATTGTCAACTGAATCCGGAGTAAGACGGTTTTTATATTATTGTTGGTGTGTTTCCTTTTATGGCTTGCAACAGCTATTCCCTTCTTTTTGTTCGCTGTCACTGCATATCAGACCGCAAATATGATGCAATCGTTTGCATTCTTCTTGCTGCACTTTTTGCAGTATCTGTGTTTCTTACTCGATAATATGGCATACATTTGTTGTATCATAATAAAGTATTTGAAGTACGTTCTGCAATAATGTTAATATACTGAAACGTTTTTTGAATATACTATAGATAATTAATATTGTTAACTTTAATTTTTGAATGCATGAAGCAAGTTAATCTTAGAATCTATCGAACGATTCTTCCCTTGTTATTAGGGCTATTCTTGTCAGTTGGCGCTTATGCACAGAACATCACGGTGAAAGGGCATGTGAAAGATGCTTTAGGTGGTGTGATTGGTGCTAATGTCGTGGAAAAAGGAAATACCACAAACGGTACTATTACGGATTTGGATGGTAATTTTACGTTAACGGTTCCCAAGGGAGCTACTTTGGTAGTTTCTTTTATCGGTTATAAAAGTCAGGAAGTACTTGCGGCTCCTTCTGTAGTAGTGACAATGGAAGATGATTCGCAATTGTTGGATGCGGTAGTTGTAATCGGATACGGTTCGGTGAAGAAAAATGACCTGACAGGTTCGGTAACAGCAATCGACGCAGAAAAGATGGTAAAGGGTGCTGCAACTTCTGCTTCCGACCTTTTGGTTGGTAAAGCTGCCGGTGTAAGTGTCATTACCGATGGCGGTGCTCCGGGAGCCAGCGCTACGATTCGTGTACGCGGCGGTTCATCAATGTCAGCCAGCAACGATCCGTTGATTGTAATTGATGGCGTACCTGTGGATAATGAGGGGGTGAATGGTATGTCAAATCCGTTGGCTACTATACACCCTAATGATATTGAGACATTTACTATTCTAAAGGATGCCTCTTCAACGGCTATTTATGGTTCGCGTGCATCCAATGGCGTTATTATTATTACTACGAAAAAAGGACAGTCCGGCAAACCGAGAGTTTCTTATAACGGTTCATTTTCCATTAGTACGAAAACAAAGACTGTTGATGTAATGGGTGCTGATGAGTTCCGTGCTTTTGTAGAGGATAAATACGGAAAGGAAAGTAACCAATACGCAGCTTTGGGAAAAGCTTCTACAGATTGGCAGGATGAGATTTTCCGTACAGCTTTCAGTACCGATCATAATGTAAGCGTTTCAGGCTCTATTCCTAATATGCCTTACCGTGTATCTGTTGCATATACAAATGAAAACGGTATTTTGAAAACCTCTAATCTGCAACGTCTGACCGGTGCAATTAATTTGAATCCGACTTTCTTTGATAAGAAGTTGAATATTAATTTGAATGTGAAAGGTGTGTATAACACAAATCGTTTTGCAGATAAGGCTGCAATCGGTCTGGCTACTCAATACGATCCTACACAACCGGTGTACATGTCAAATTCCGATTATGGTAACGGTTATTATATGGCTATGGCTTCCGATAATAAACCTATTGGTATTGCATTGGCTAATCCGGTTGCTATGCTCGAACAAAAACATGATGAGTCTACCGTATATAGAAGTATCGGTAATGCGCAGATTGATTATAAGATGCATTTCCTGCCGGAACTCCGTGCCAACTTGAATTTGGGTTATGATATCTCAAGAGTAAAGGTGATGTTATTATCGAAGATAATTCTCCCATGACTTGGTGGTAGTGGTAACTACAAACAAGGGTGGGGGGATAACTCTCATTACAGTCAGTTGAAGCGTAACTTGTTACTGGAATTTTTTATTTTGAATTATGCAAAAGATTTTGGAATACATAATATAGATGTGATGGCCGGTTATTCATGGCAACACTTCTACAAAAGCGAAAAGAATTCTTATCCTTATTCTGCGGTACAAGCTGAAATAGAAGGAAGAAAGAATATAAGATGGTGACAGTTATGAAACTGAAAATTACTTGGTTTCGTTCTTCGGGCGTTTGAACTATTCTTTAATGAATCGTTACTTGTTGACATTCACATTGCGTGAGGATGGTTCTTCCCGATTTAACAAGGATAATCGTTGGGGACTTTTCCCGTCTGTGGCTTTGGCTTGGAAGATTAATGAGGAAACCTTTATGAAAAAGTTTGATTTCTTGTCCGATTTGAAGTTGCGTTTGGGCTATGGTGTAACAGGTCAGCAGAATTTGGATAATGGTGATTATCCTTATTTACCACGTTATATGGATAGTAAGGCCGGTGCAAGTTACTTTTTCGGTGATACTCAATATAGTCTGATTGCTCCATTGGCATATGATAAGAATCTGAAGTGGGAAGAAACTACTACTTGGAATGCAGGTATTGATTACGGTTTCTTGAATGGACGTATTACCGGTGCTTTGGATTTCTATTATCGTAAAACAGAGGATTTGCTGAATACGGTAGCTATCGCCGCCGGAACAAATTTCAGTAACCAGTTGCTGACCAATGTAGGTACATTGGAAAATAAAGGTGTGGAATTTACAATAAACGCACATGCTATTACTACGAAAGACTGGAAGTGGACAATAGGCTATAACATCTCTTACAATAAAAATGAAATTACAAAGATGACTATCAATGATGATCCTAACTATGTGGGTGTTATTCATGGTGGTATTGATGGTGGTACAGGATATAATGTAATGATTAATGCTGTTAATAATCCGTATAACTCATTTTATGTGTTTGAACAGATTTATGACCAGAATGGTAAACCTATCGAAGGTGCTTACGTAGACCATAACGGTGACGGAAAAGTAGGAGAGAAAGATAATGACGGAGACTTAATCGCTTATAAAAAGTCTGCTCCGGATGTATTCATGGGATTGACCTCTCAACTTTCCTATAAGAATTGGGATTTCTCCTTTGCTTTGCGCGCAAGTATTGGCAACTATGCTTATAACAATGTACAATCAAACCGTGAGTCATGGGGTGGTTCGGAAATGTTCGATAATACGGGATTTTTGAAGAATCGTGTAACAAGCGCTACTTATACGGACTTTAAAGATGCCCGTCGTCGTTCCAGCTATTATGTTCAGAACGCTTCATTCCTGAGAATGGATAACATCTCTTTGGGATATACGTTTAATAAATTGTTCAATAATCGTCAGAGTGCCCGTGTTTATGCAACGGTACAGAATCCGTTTGTTATCACTAAGTATGACGGTATTGATCCGGAAATTAGCGGTGAAGGTATTGATAATAATATTTATCCGCGTCCTCGCGTGTTTATGATTGGACTTAACCTTAATTTTTAATAGAAGAATATTATGAGAACATTAAAGTATAAATATTATATTTCAGCGACGTTGGTTAGTCTGATGCTGTCAGGAACCTCATGTATCGGAGATTTGGACACTGTTCCTTTATCTCCTACAGAGCAGACTTCCGACAATGTGTTCGGTAATGAAGAAATAACTTATGTTGAGAGTTTGGCAAAGATATATGCCGGTATGGCAATCGGTGGTAATAAAGGTGGTGACTCCGATCAAGATGTAGCCGGTATTGATGGTGGTAGCCAGGCTTCTTTCTTGCGTGTACTTTGGAATATGCAGGAACTTCCCACCGATATGGCACATTGTGCATGGAGTGACCCGGGTATTCCCGGTTTTAATCAGGTTTCATGGGGAGCGGACAGTCCATGGATTAAAGGTTCTTATTATCGCTTATTCTATCAAATAAATCTGTCGAATGCTTTTTTGCGTGAAACTACAGATGAAAAGCTGGCTGAACGCCGTTGTGATGCAGCTTTAGTGGATAAAATGAAGGAGTATCGTGCCGAAGCAAGATTCTTGCGTGCTTTGAATTACTGGTATTTGCTTGATTTATATCGTAATGTACCTTTGGTTACGGAAGATAGCGCTATTGGCGAGAAAGTGCTTCCAAGTCAGGTTACTCCACAGGAACTGTATGATTTCATTGAAACGGAATTGACGGAATGCGTCGACGATATGCTGGATCCGGTTGTTGGATATTCCCAACAGTATGGTCATGCTAATAAAGCGGCTGCCTGGAGTTTACTCTCACGTTTGTATTTGAATGCGAAAGTATATATCGAGCAAGAGAAATATACGGAATGTATAGATGCTTGTAAGAAAGTTATTGCTTCGGGGTACACCTTAGATCCAGAATATAAAGCTATATTCTGCGCAGATAATGACCACTCGGCAGAAATGATTTTCCCGGTTCGTTACGAGGGAGATCAGACAATGACATGGGGTGGAATGACGGCTTTCATTAACTGGGGAGCAGCCGATTTAAAGGATGAAGTCAATGGTAAGGATGCTTGGCAGGGTGTTCGTGCTAAATCTTCTTTGTTGAGGCTTTTTGAAAAAGAAAATGCTTCGGAGAAAGATATGCGTAAATCTATGTTGCATACAGAACTGACTACCAATATTGAGATTGTGAATCAGACGGAATTCTTAAATAATGGTATTCCGGTAGCCAAATATTATAATAAGTATAAAGATGGAACATTGCCGCCTTCTAAAGAGGCGTATACGGATTTCCCGCTATTCCGTTTAGGAGAAATCTATCTGAATTATGCAGAGGCCGTGTTACGTGGCGGAACAGGCGGAAGCCGTACTACGGCTTTGGGATATGTAAACGATTTGCGCAAACGTGCTTATGATCAGGATGCTGCAGCTACAATTAGCGATTCAGACTTGACTTTGGATTTATTGCTGGATGAACGTGGACGTGAGTTTTTCTTCGAGGCGCAAAGACGTACGGATTTGATTCGTTTTGATGTGTTTACTGGCGACAGTTATTTATGGCCGTGGAAAGGTGGCGCCGCTGAAGGTATTTCGGTAGGTGATTATCTGAAGATTTACCCGTTGCCTTCTGATGAAATCGGCTCTAATACAAACTTAGTACAAAATCCTGGTTATCAGAAATAACCTATATATAAAGAACAAATTATGAAAAAGATATATTTATATACTTTATTACTGGGACTTGTGGGATTGACATCTTGTGAAGATGATGCAACTCCGGTGCTTAGTGTTAAGGCGAATGCGATACTTCAGGAACTTCCCAAAAGTGATTATGTGTTTACTGCGGATAATGCGTCCGAGCCGTTTACTGTTAAATGGACACCTACGGATTATGGCTTTCAGGCATCTACCTCTTATACAGTAATGCTTACTAATCTTGCCAATGAGAAAAAGTGTGGAATTAGGAACAACCAGCGCCAATGAATTGAGTCTTACCAATGAAAATATTAACCTTTTGATGAATGACCTGAATGTAATATCCCGGGCAAAAGGTGAACTGGCTATTTCATTAGATTACTCCGCTTATGAAGGAAAGTTGGATAGCGTGGCTGGTAATGTCATTAAATTTAAGGCAACTCCTTATGACCCGAGAACGGTGAATATAGATTGGGATTATGCTTATGTTGCTGTTTATAAACCTGCCGTAACGAAAGCTGCCGCTAATGCCGATTGGAACTGGGCAACAGCTTATATGATTGGCGATGTGAATGGTGATGGTAAATATGAAGGTTGGGTTAATTTTGAAGAGGATAACTTGATATATAAAGTATTAGACGGAAAAACATATGAAGTTTTGGGTGAAGGTCAGACTGTTGCCAAGAAAGGAT
>ENA-OQAB01001283-OQAB01001283.1-human-gut-metagenome-genome-assembly--contig:-NODE-1283-length-12000-cov-2.478733_pt1 | contig 12000 bp, 11 predicted proteins | sample MGYA00242490_ERZ504517 | MGnify/ENA primary metagenome ERZ504517 (study PRJEB26092, sample SAMD00036298) | human gut metagenome | host: Homo sapiens | study: EMG produced TPA metagenomics assembly of...
AGAAAACGCATCGCAAAATATATCAGGCGATTTTTATAAGCCGCATAAAGTTCACAGAATGCATCTTCATCTCCGGCTATCAGGCGGATGACAAGCGAACGTTCATTACCGGGAATATTTGTTGCGCACATATAGCATTTTAGGTTTCAATTCACAAAGGGATTGTTAGAATGTCACAAACGTACGTAAAATCCGGGAAATAAAAAAGGAAAGAAGTCGCTAATCTTTTTCAGATTTATTTCAGTATCATGATTTTTCTTTGTCGGAGATTATTTATTATCTTTGCAACTTTAACCCGATAATCAATGAGTAGAATAATATTAAATACTAAGATTTGGCTGTTTGTGTTGTTGTTTGGAATGTCGTTTCCCGCATGGGCACAAAGTGATGATTTCAATACATGGACTAAATTTAAGGTAAATTATAAGATAGATTCTCGTTTCTCGGTTTCAGGCGATTTGGAATTACGTATGAAGGATGATGTAAGTCGATTAGATCGTTGGGGACTGACAGTTGGTGGAAGTTATCGCCCTTGTTCTTTTTTGAATCTGGGAGTGGGATATGAGACCCATCTTCGGAATTTGGGTGATTCAGACTGGAAGTTGAGACATCGCTATCATATATCTGCCACTGCCAACTTTCGTTATCAATGGTTGAAAGTGTCTTTGCGGGAGAGGTTTCAGCAGACTTTTGACCGTGGTGATTCTGAAACTCGTCTACGTTCTCGTTTGAAGTTATCCTATGCTCCTACAAAAGGAATCGTTTCTCCTTATTTTTCTGTTGAAATTTATCAAAGTCTGGATGATACCTCTTTTTGGAGAGCAGACCGTATGCGCTATCGTCCCGGAGTGGAGATTGCTTTAGCCAAACGTTGGTCATTGGATGCATTTTATTGTTATCAATATGCATCTTCGCAAGGCAGACACATTGCCGGAATAGAAGTGGGGTATTCTTTTTGAAATAAATGACGGATAGTAAATAATAACCAATGCTAATATAATAATGTGGAGTTCAGAATGTCTTGTTTTTGCATGTGTTATGTAAATGGCTGATTACGTGCTTTTTATATAAAAGATTAATCTTTTTAAAGGAAAATATTTCTTTTCTTAACTATAATCTGTACTTTCGCTTCCACATTTCAAACTGTAATGTGGAAATTTAAGATTCTACAGTTGCAACAGACGTGTTGTATGGTTTTTCATAACCGAAAGTGAATACTTCCTCTTATGGCATTCTTTCTGCTTAATCAAGAATTTCTTTTTTTGAACTAATAGAAAAACAAAATGAAAACATGCCATAACCTATTTGTGGGAGTAGGTTTTTTTATCCTTTGTTGTACTATGTTTACTGCTTGTGTAAACCATATTTCGGAGGAAGAAGGGGAAATCATTAATAATGGAGATATTCCGTTGAAGTTTGTAGCTGATATTCATGAGATTATGAATACTCGTGTAGTAAACAATAGTTTTGGAGAAAAAGATGAAGTGGGATTATTTGCACTTGCAGGAACTACTACAATGCAAGAAGAACGTTATGCAGATAATCTTCATTTTGTGCGTTCATCTACTGGTGAGTTTGTATCTGATGAGTCGGTTTACTATCCGGATGATGGAGTAACATTGAATTTAATCAGTTATTATCCATATCAGAAGGGCGGGGTAGCAATGGGTGAAAGTTCCATGCAAGTGACCGTTGCAACAACTCAAGATAAACTGGATGATTATTCTCATTCTGATTTTCTAGTTGCTTCCAAAAAGGAAGTATTAGCTAGTAAAGATGCAGTTGCTTTGACTTACAACCACCAGTTCTTTCGCATGAAAATAGTCCTTGTCCCCGGAGAGGAAGAGAATATAGAAGAAATACTATCTGTGAAACCTACACTTTCGGTGAGTGGCTTTTATACTAAGACCATTTATGATTTTCAGAAGAAAACATTCTCTGCCTATTCTGAAGAGAAAGATATTACTCCTGCAGGAGAATGGGAAATAAAAGACGGTCGACTAGTAGGAAAAGAGCTTATTTTGATTCCCCAAGAGGCGACTGTTGGGTATCAATACATAACATTGGAAGCTGCCGGCAAACTATATACCAGTTTATTACCATCCACTTTACAATTGGAAAGTGGAAAACAGAGAGAGTTGGAAATAACGTTTGTATCGGCCGAAGATATATTAATGAGTAAAGTGAACGGAGAAATCGGGGATTGGGATGGAACAGAAGTGGATCATACCGAATCGGGTATTTTGCATAAATACATAGATGTATCGAAGCTGACTTTTGAAAAATCGAATGTGTACAAAGTGATACATTCGGGAAAACAAGTAGCCGAAATATGTAAAGAGTATCTTGTTACTCCGGATTTTTCTTCTCAAGCGATTGTTGCCTATCCGATGAAAGAAGACGGTAGCGTTAATTTATCTCAAGGGATTGTAGCACAGTTATTAGGAAAATCAGGAAAAGTGAATGGTGGAAGTGTATCATGGAATATGGAAGATCATTCATTAACCTATGTGGATGGCACTTTATTGGCTCGTAATAATGTTTATGTGCTGGCAGACGGAACAATCTCCTTATCAGTAACACTGGCAGATGATGTGTTACCTGTTTTGGCACAGGAAGATATTGTTCGTGATGTTCGTGGAGGAGTCATCCATAATTATCCGCTAGTGAAGATCGGAACTCAATACTGGATGAGGAGTAATTTGGAGACATCTTTATATGTAAACGGTGATGCGCTCCCTAAATTGAATCAGGTAACAGCAAATATAGCCGGATATTTGCAATCTACTACAGAGCATTATTTTTATACCGCTAATGTTGCGCTTTCCGGTAGGATCTTGCCGAACTCACTGGAGTATACCGAATTGGGAAGACGTGGAATATTTTTAAAAGACTACTTGAAGGGGGAAGCTTCTTTGTTGAAGTCAGGGACCTGGTTGTCCCTGAAGACGGAAGAACAAGTGCAACCTGCAACTAATTTATCCGGGTTTTAATGGTATTCCTGTAGGAATGTATGTAGGGGCTTTTCAAGCAGATTATGAGAACAAACATTTGGCATATTGGACATTGGACAATACAAATGCCACCATCGATACTAAGGTTTTCTACATGAAAAGTGATACGAATATCATAGAAGAATCTAATGCGGGTATTGATACGAAAGCTTTCGCTATTCGTTGTATTAGAAAGTAAATCAGTGAAAATTGCATCTCCTTTTCATAAATTGCTTATATTTGGGAAGTAAAACTAACTAAAAGAGAGAACTATGAAGAAGATAATAAATCCCTGGAAGGGTTTGGAAGGGTACAATTGTTTCGGTTGTGCTCCTAATAATGAAGCTGGAGTAAAAATGGAATTTTATGAGGATGGTGACGAAGTAGTGAGCATTTGGAAGCCACGTCCCGAGTATCAAGGCTGGATTGACACTTTGCATGGCGGTATTCAAGCAGTTTTGATGGATGAAATCTGTGCGTGGGTGGTGCTTCGTAAACTACAAACGACTGGAGTGACTTCGAAGATGGAAACCCGTTACCGAAAATCTGTTGATACCAAAGATTCTCATATTGTATTGCGCGCCTCTATTAAAGAAGTGAAGCGGAACATTGTCATTGTTGAAGCAAAATTATATAATGAGGATGGAGAAGTATGCACAGAATCGGTTTGTACCTACTTTACTTTCTCGAAAGAAAAGTCGAAAGACGAAATGCATTTTACGAAATGTGATGTAGAGCCGGAAGAGATATTGCCTTTAATTTGAAATAAAAACTCAAGTTTTTGTGATAAATGTTTGGTGGTTTCAAACAAATGCTTTACTTTTGTCGCAGTTAATAAAAGAAATATGAAATATACAACTACACATCATCATCATCATTTTCCTAACGAATAATCGGTGGGCGTGGATGATATTGTGTATAACTATATAAACGATAACTAAGGCTTGCCGAATACGGTAAGCCTTTTTTATTTCTCAACGCATATTATAATTAAAAATTAAATAAAGTCATGTTAAGAATCGCAGTACAAGCCAAAGGACGTCTCTTCGAAGAGACAATGGCACTTTTAGGAGAGTCGGATATTAAGTTGAGCACTACAAAACGTACCTTATTGGTGCAGTCTTCCAATTTCCCTATTGAAGTTCTATTCCTTCGTGATGATGATATCCCGCAGACAGTGGCTACCGGTGTGGCAGACTTGGGAATTGTTGGCGAAAATGAATTTATGGAAAAGGAAGAAGATGCGGAAATCATCAAACGTTTGGGATTCAGTAAGTGTCGCCTTTCATTGGCTATGCCGAAAGATATTGAATATCCCGGTTTGTCATGGTTTAACGGTAAGAAGATCGCTACTTCTTATCCGGTTATTCTTCGCAACTTCCTGAAGAAAAATGGTGTAAATGCTGAAATTCACGTGATTACCGGTTCTGTAGAAGTGTCTCCGGGAATTGGATTGGCTGATGCTATTTTTGATATTGTAAGCTCCGGTTCTACGTTGGTAAGTAACCGTTTGAAAGAAGTGGAAGTCGTAATGAAGTCGGAAGCATTGCTGATTGGCAACAAGAATATGAGCGACGAGAAAAAAGAAGTGCTCGAAGAACTGCTGTTCCGCATGAATGCAGTAAAAACAGCCGAAGATAAAAAATATGTATTGATGAATGCTCCGAAAGATAAACTGGAAGAAATCATTGCTGTATTGCCGGGTATGAAGAGTCCTACGGTGATGCCGTTAGCACAGGAAGGCTGGTGCTCTGTCCATACAGTACTTGATGAAAAACGTTTTTGGGAAATCATTGGAAAACTGAAAGGACTGGGAGCAGAAGGCATTTTAGTACTGCCAATTGAAAAGATGATTGTATAAATATATAGGCATCTAATAAAATAGTAACCATGAGATTGATTAAATATCCCTCCAAAGAACAATGGGCAGAACTTCTGAAGCGTCCGGCTTTGAATACGGAGAGCTTGTTCGATACAGTTCGTACTATTATAAATAAGGTAAGAGTAGAAGGTGACAAAGCCGTCTTGGAATATGAAGCTACTTTTGATAAAGTCACCTTGTCTGCGCTTGCTGTGACTCCTGAAGAGATACAGGTTGCCGGAACATTGGTAAGCGATGAACTGAAAGCAGCCATCTCCCTGGCAAAACAAAATATTGAAACCTTTCATGCTTCCCAACGTTTTATCGGAAAGAAGGTAGAAACAATGAACGGTGTGACTTGCTGGCAAAAATCGGTAGGAATCGAAAAAGTGGGATTGTATATTCCGGGTGGAACAGCACCACTTTTCTCAACTGTATTGATGTTGGCTGTTCCGGCTAAAATTGCAGGATGCAAGGAAATCGTACTTTGCACGCCTCCCGATAAGAATGGAAATATTCATCCGGCTATTCTTTTTGCTGCGCAACTGGCAGGTGTCAGTAAAATATTCAAGGCTGGTGGTGTGCAGGCTATTGCCGCTATGGCCTATGGAACGGAGAGTGTACCTAAAGTATATAAGATATTTGGCCCAGGCAATCAATATGTGACAGCTGCCAAACAGTTGGTAAGCCTGCGTGATGTAGCTATTGATATGCCTGCCGGTCCTTCTGAAGTCGAAGTTCTGGCTGATGCATCTGCCAACCCGGTTTTTGTAGCAGCAGATCTTTTGTCACAGGCAGAACACGGAATAGATAGTCAGGCTATATTGATTACCACTTCCGAGAAGCTTCAAACAGAAGTAATGGCGGAAGTAGAACGTCAATTAGCCGAATTGCCCCGTCGTGAAATTGCTGCAAAATCATTAGAGAATAGTAAACTGATTTTAGTAAAGGATTTGGATGAAGCATTGGAACTGACTAACGCATACGCGCCGGAACACTTAATAATAGAAACGGAAAACTACATGGAAGTAGCAGAGCGTGTAACAAATGCCGGTTCTGTTTTCCTTGGATCGTTAACTCCCGAAAGTGCCGGTGACTATGCTTCCGGAACAAATCATACCTTGCCTACCAACGGTTATGCCAAAGCATATAGCGGCGTCAGTCTGGATAGTTTTATCCGCAAGATTACGTTCCAGGAAATTCTCCCGGAAGGAATAAAGGCTATTGGTCCTGCTATTGAGGAGATGGCGGCTAACGAACATTTGGATGCGCATAAAAATGCGGTCACAGTTCGTCTCAAAGCAATTCAAAATTCATAATTTAAAATTTAAAGAAGTGAAAACATTACAAGAATTAACCCGGCCGAATATCTGGAAATTAAAGCCTTACTCTTCGGCACGTGATGAATATAAAGGAGTCACCGCTTCTGTTTTCCTGGATGCAAACGAAAATCCGTACAATACGCCTCACAACCGTTATCCGGACCCTATGCAGTGTGAACTGAAAACATTGTTGTCGAAAATTAAGAAAGTATCTCCCGAACATATTTTTCTCGGAAACGGCAGTGATGAAGCCATCGACTTGGTCTTTCGTGCTTTCTGCGAACCGGGTAAAGATAATGTAGTAGCTATCGATCCTACCTATGGAATGTATCAGGTCTGTGCCGATGTAAACGATGTGGAATATCGGAAAGTATTGTTGGATGATGACTTCCAGTTCTCTGCTGACAAATTGCTGGCAGCTACCGACGAGCATACCAAACTTATTTTCCTTTGCTCTCCTAATAATCCGACAGGAAATGATTTGCTTCGTTCCGAAATAGAAAAGATTCTTTGTCAGTTTGAAGGATTGGTAATGTTGGATGAGGCTTACAATGATTTTTCTAAAGCTCCGTCTTTCCTCGAAGAGTTGGATAAATATCCCAATCTCGTCGTATTCCAGACATTCTCCAAAGCCTGGGGATGTGCTGCTATCCGTTTGGGAATGGCTTTTGCTTCCAAAGAGATTATTGATATTCTTAGTAAAATCAAATATCCCTATAATGTCAACCAGTTGACTCAACAGCAAGCCATCGCCATGTTGCATAAACATTATGAGATAGAACGTTGGGTGAAAACTCTGAAGGAAGAACGTGACTATTTGGAAGCGGAATTTGAAAAGCTTCCATGTACCATTAAACTGTTCCCGTCTGATGCGAATTTCTTTTTGGCAAAAGTGACGGATGCCGTGAAAATCTACAATTATTTGGTAGGTGAAGGAATTATTGTGCGTAATCGCCATAACATTTCGCTTTGCTGCAACTGTTTGCGTGTGACTGTCGGTACCCGTGTAGAGAATAATACACTATTAGCCACCCTTAAAAAATACCCGGGATAATTTATGAAGAAGAAAGTATTATTTATAGATAGAGATGGTACGTTGGTGATCGAACCTCCCGTAGATTACCAACTCGACTCATTGGAGAAGCTGGAATTCTATCCGAAAATATTCCGTAATTTAGGTTTTATCCGCAGTAAACTTGATTTTGAATTTGTGATGGTCACCAATCAGGATGGATTGGGTACATCTTCTTTCCCGGAAGAAACGTTTTGGCCTGCCCATAATCTGATGCTTAAAACATTAGAAGGAGAGGGGATTACTTTTGATGAGATTCTGATAGACCGTAGTTTCCCAGAAGATAATGCGCCCACCCGTAAACCACGTACCGGAATGTTGACGAAGTACCTAAATAATCCGGAATACGATCTTGCCGGAAGTTTGTTATAGGCGACCGTCCTACGGATGTGGAACTTGCCAAAAATATGGGTTGCCGGGCAATTTATCTGCAAAATTCACCTGAAACCCTGAAAGAAAAAGGATTGGAAGAAGTCTGCGCTCTTGCAACAACTGACTGGGATCAGATAGCCGAGTTCCTTTTTGCCGGAGAACGGAAAGCGGAAGTACGTCGTACAACCAAAGAAACAGATATTGATGTGGCTTTGAACTTGAATGGAAACGGTACTTGTGACATCTCTACCGGTCTTGGCTTTTTCGACCACATGCTTGAGCAGATTGGAAAACACTCCGGTATGGACTTGACAATCCGTGTAAAAGGAGATCTGGAGGTAGACGAACATCATACGATCGAAGATACTGCTATTGCATTAGGAGAATGTATTTACCAGGCTTTAGGTAGTAAGCGTGGAATTGAACGTTATGGCTATGCTTTACCGATGGATGATTGTCTTTGTCAGGTTTGTCTGGACTTTGGTGGTCGTCCCTGGCTGGTTTGGGATGCCGAATTCAAGCGTGAGAAGATAGGGGAGATGCCGACGGAAATGTTCCTTCATTTCTTTAAGTCACTAAGTGATGCGGCAAAAAGTGAATCTGAACATCAAGGCGGAAGGGACAAAATGAACATCATAAGATAGAAGGTATTTTTAAAGCCCTTGCCCGTGCCTTGAAAATGGCAATCAAAAGGAGATATCATATCATTTTGAACTTCCATCCAGCAAGGGAGTACTTTGATCTTTTATAATAACAATATAGACTTATGCAGGAAAAGAATCCTGTTAAGCCTACTTTTGGGAGTAATCTTCTCTATATCTATTTTTAGTCAGAATTTGAAAGTAGAGAAGATTACTCTTCCTGATAGTGAATTAACCAATCTGTACAAGATCGATTCGGGTGTATATCGTTCAGAGCAACCTTCGCATGAAGACTTTAAAGCTTTAGAAAAGTATGGTATTGGCGAAGCTCTCAATCTCCGTAATAGACATAGCGATGATGATGAAGCCGCAGGAACGAACGTAAAGCTTCATCGGGTAAAGACCAAAGCTCATTCCATCAATGAAGAACAGTTGATTGAAGCATTGCGTATTATAAAGAATCGTAAAGCGCCGATTGTTATCCATTGCCATCACGGATCAGATCGCACAGGAGCTGTTTGCGCACTTTATCGAGTGGTATTTCAGAATGTTTCAAAAGAAGACGCGATTCATGAAATGACTGAAGGCGGTTTTGGCTTTCATCGTATTTATAAAAATATCATTCGGAGGATTAAAGAAGCGGATATAGAGCAAATAAGAAGAAAAGTTATGTGTACAGAGGGATTTTAGTATGTAATTTTGTGCAGATACATGTCTTGCTAAAATGTTGTATCGAAGCTATGATGAGGCGTTATATTTTCTCAACTATTCTCACTGCTATGAGAAAAAATTCTCACTATAATGAGAAAATCTTCTCATAGTAATGAGTATTTTTTCTCATAGCAGTGAGAATAGTTTGATGTTTGTACTTCCCTATAAATTCTCTATTTCTTTAAGCCACATAGCTGAATTGGCATCACTAGGCATCCTCCAATCCCCCCGTGGACTAATAGAAATACTTCCTACTTTAGGTCCGTCCGGTAAGCAAGAACGTTTGAACTGCTGATTGAAGAAACGACGGAAGAAAGTGGAAAGCCATTTCTTGATGGTTTCTTCATCATACATATCTTTGAATGTCGTTTTTGCCAAATAGAATATCTTGGAAGGCCGGAAGCCGAAACGTAAGAAATAATATAGGAAGAAGTCGTGCAGTTCATAAGGACCTACCAGATCTTCTGTTTTCTGTTTAATTTCTCCGTTCTCATCCGCCGGAATCAATTCCGGGCTAATAGGAGTGTCTACAATATCAAGCAAAGTAGCTTTCGAGTTTTCGTCCATACCGTTTTCTGCCACCCATTGTACTAAATATTTCACAAGTGTTTTGGGAACACTCGCATTTACCCCGTACATGGACATGTGATCGCCGTTGTAAGTGGCCCATCCTAAAGCAAGTTCCGAAAGGTCGCCCGTACCGATAACCATTCCCCAAGTCTGATTGGCCACATCCATTAGTATTTGTGTACGTTCGCGCGCTTGCGAATTCTCGTATGTAACGTCATGTACATTCATGTCATGTTCGATGTCCTTAAAATGTTGGATGCAGGCATCTTTAATACTAATCTCACGGATGGATATACCTAATGATTTCATTAGATCGATCGCATTATGGTAGGTGCGGTCAGTCGTTCCGAAACCCGGCATCGTGATTCCGAGAATACCATTTCGGGATAATCCCAGTTTATCGAAAGTCTTCACGCAGACGAGCAGTGCCAGTGTTGAGTCTAATCCACCTGAAATACCGACTACGGCTGTTTTGGCTCCGGTGTGAACTAATCTTTGTGCTAGTCCGGCCACTTGGATAGAGAATACTTCTTCGCAATGTTCATTTAGCTCAATTCCTTGTGGTACGAAAGGATGGGCGTTGAACTTCCGGGTTAAGGTCAGTTCTTTGCTGTTGACAAATTCTGTCGCGATAGAAACTGCTTTCTTGTCTCCTAAATTTGCCTGATTAGCGGCGAAGTAGTATTTATCCTGCGTTCTGCCCGGATGCGTTCCACATCAATTTCGCTGATAATCAGTTGCTCTTTCATACTGAAACGTTCGCTGCGTGCAAGCAGTGAACCGTTTTCATAAATCAGCCCATTACCGGCAAAAACCACATCGGTAGTAGATTCTCCAAAGCCACAAGACGAGAATACATATCCGGCAATACAACGTGCAGATTGTTGGCTGATGAGAGAACAAAGATAATTGTTCTTTCCAATGCCTTCATTATCAGCAGACATATTGAACAGAATCTCTGCCCCTTGCAGTGCCAGTGAGGAACTTGGAGGTATAGTAGACCAAAGGTCCTCGCATATCTCAATGCCAAAAGTCGTATCTGAAGTCTCAAAAAGCAGATTTGCACCTATGGGAACGATTTGTCCACACAGGCGTACGTTGTTTGTAGTCAACTGAAGCGCTGATGTGAACCAACGTTGTTCGTAGAATTCTTTATAATTCGGCAGATAGGTCTTGGCTGCAACTCCCAACACTTTCCCTTTCTGAATCACTACGGCTGCATTGATTACTGTCGAATTGACAACGACAGGCATGCCAACAATAGAAATGATATCTAATTGACGGGTGTTATTCAGAATTTGCATCAGCCCCATTTCTGCTTCTTCCAGCAAAAGTTGTTGTCCGAATAGGTCACCACAAGTATATCCGGTGATACTCATTTCCGGGAAAATAATGATCTGCACTCCTTTTCCTTCAGCCACTGTAATCAGACTTTCTATCTTCTCTACATTGAATTTACAGTCAGCCACTTTTACGTGTGGCACGGCTGCAGCTACTTTTACAAATCCGTAGTTCATCTTGTACCTTTTTATATATAGTGGGTACAAAAATAGGAAATAGTTTTGGATTTTTGCCCTTTTGACTCTGATCCTCAAAATGAGGTGTCTTATGTCGTTTTAATGACTATTGCATAAGCAACTAATAAGAATGTCAAATGGAAAGTAAGATGGTCTTATTTTTGACGGTTTATATGGGATATATCTATTTGTTTATTAATATTTTGTTAATTATGCAATAAAAGACATTTGAGGAAATTTGGTATAAAAAATGAGACTTTTTGTTTTTTTATATTTAACTATTATAATTATATTTGTAGCCAAATTAAAGAATTTTATAGGCAATTTACACCTAAACAAACGATAAGCACTTATTAATATCTATAATTTTAGAGAGATGGACATACACTTTATTAGTATTGCAGCGACACAAAGACATTTATTTAGACATATGGCGTAATATTAAAAATCAGCCAAGCTAATTTCCCTATTCTATATATTGTATAGACTATTTGATAGTCTGTCCTGGAACGATGATAAAAGTATACTTTTTCAAAGTCGCTCCAAGGGGAGAAGTATATTACTGTTTCATGCGTGAAGCGTAATATGCTAAGTTTTCGTTTGTAGATAAATCTGTAAAAATAAATCAATTCATTAATTTAAATTCAAGTATCAAAGATGAGAAAATCAATTCTCTTGTTTGTACTCTTTGCTCTACTGAATATTCCTCTTATGCTTTTTGCACAGAGTGGATATAAGGTAAAAGGACATGTTGTTTCGGCAGAAGATAATGAGCCGATGGTTGGTGTGTCTATTTTAGAGAAGGGTACTACAAATGGTGTAATTACCGACATTGATGGTAATTACACTCTTGAGATTAAGGGTACGGCAAGTGCTACTTTGCTGTTCTCTTATATCGGTATGCAATCACAGGCACATGCGGTTAGTGCCAAAACCGGAAC
>ENA-OQAB01001284-OQAB01001284.1-human-gut-metagenome-genome-assembly--contig:-NODE-1284-length-11991-cov-2.303355_pt1 | contig 11991 bp, 13 predicted proteins | sample MGYA00242490_ERZ504517 | MGnify/ENA primary metagenome ERZ504517 (study PRJEB26092, sample SAMD00036298) | human gut metagenome | host: Homo sapiens | study: EMG produced TPA metagenomics assembly of...
TATTGTACGAACAGAAAGATGTAAGGATAATGCAAATCTCCTGATTGCTCATATTATTGAAACGGCTTCATCTCAAAAAATCCTTCTGCTGACGTTCAGGAAAGTTTTCAAGAGCCATTCTTATTATTAGTTGCATTTCTTTATAATAAAAGCGAATTTAACTGGATCTGAGAAGCCTAACAAATCCTTAATTGTACTTTTCTTTATTTGTTCCTCCCGATAATCATTTTTCCAGTCTTTTGTGCTTGATAAAATCAAATGCTACATTTTTTGCCATAACGTATATATACCCTTCTTTTCCATCATTATTTTGCCACGTCTCAAAATTAGTCCATAATTTGGTAAATACATCTTGAGCCAAATCTTCCGCATCTGCTTCCGATTTAAGAAACGTATTGATAAAAAACTTCACTGAAGAGAAATGAGCTCTAAATATCATTTCAAACTGTTCTACTAAACAATGGTCTTGATTCATATAAGGTTACACTTTTGTTTGTGCTACCTTACAAAGATAGAGTAACTTATCTAGAATTAAAAGTAATAATGGTTTTATTTTAAATAAAATATTACTACAAATTAGATAGGGTATGATTTCTCTGTTATATCATGGCAAGCGAAGTATTACACCAATAATAGTTATAGACTATGTACTAGAAATCCATCCAATTGTTTCTTGATATTCTCAAAATCCTGATTCAGATCAAGTGTCCGGTAATATATGATATTCCCATCCCTAAATGTCGTCTGTCCATCAGGTGTTATATCTTCTTCTGTCTTGGCATACAGCAACATTCCATCCACGTTCCCAGTATGATTAACATCATAATTCATTACATAAGAATGGATTTGATACAGGTTATTAGAATGAATAGTTCTCTTGTCAAATTGGCATTGCATTGATTTACTATAATATTTGGTATCAATAATTAATGTTCTCTCTTTAAATGTCAACGTTATATCCGTCCGCATTATAGGAAGAATACTGGAAGTAGACTGTTCTTTATCAATATTCCAGTCTATTTGAGTAGCCTTTGCTTTTAATTCCGGATAATGCTTTCGGTAATATTCCAAAACAAACTTCTCATAAAGCCTGCACATATGTTCATCGGAGAAATCCCTCATTTTATACGTACCCTTTTCCGTAGTCATTAACATCCCGTCGAGAATAAAATAACAAACATATAGAAGCATCTGATAAGTCTTACAATTTCTATCAAAGCGCATAGTAGTCCAGTTTATCGTCAGAATATCAATAACTTCTACATTGCTAAAGAAAAGCATAAGACGCTTCAACGAAGCTTTTCTGTCCGATTTGACATTCGGATGTTTCAGCAAGAATTGAACAGTCGTCTTTAATATCTGATTAAATTTGTTATTCTCTGATAATTCATCATACTCACAATCTATTTTCTGTTGTTTTCGCATCAAATTATTGATAGTACCATTTATATCAAGCTTGCCCTTTAACGTAGATAATGAACCATGACAGGAAATATATTCTTTATGTAACCCTTGCTTAAGTTGATACGAAATGCCACGAACTAGAATTTCGGCAAATAAATCATGAATCTCGTCAAATTCTTCACCTGCTATTTCTTCATAGTTATTCTGCTTAAGCTCTTGAAAAGCATAAGTCAACATATAATAGATATTGCGAATGAATATACCTTTGTCTATTGTCATTTTATCAAGCTCAATAATTTGTCTGTTTCTTCTTTGAATTTCTTATCATTGTCAAACCAATATTCACGCAACATAGGGGCAATATCATATTCAATCACATTTCCAAGCCACATATTATCAATAGATTCCTGATTACAGAAATAACTATGACCGATACAAAAACCTTTTCCGAGTGAATCATCTTTAGCAATCTCAACATTCAGAGCTTTGATAGCATCAATCACCCTATTAAAGGCATCACAATCAAGCTTCTCCTGATACTTTTTGAAACCATCCGAATCAAATCCCGGCACCATATCAAAGAAACTGAACCGACGACGTAAAGCGTAGTCAATCATAGCCAGGCTACGGTCTGCCGTATTCATCATACCTATGATATAAAGATTCTCCGGTACAGAAAAATACTCATCATTATATGCAAGACGGATTTGATATTTTTCGCCCCGATAATCGTTTTCAATAAGCATCAGTAACTCACCAAAAATCTTACTCATATTTCCTCTATTAATTTCATCAATAATAAAGAAATACTTCTTATCCGGATCACTTTGGGCTTTCTGGCAGAAATTATAGAATACCCCTCGTCTAAGCTCAAAACCACCATCTTCTTTTGGCTTATATCCCATCACAAAATCCTCGTAGGAATAATTCTGATGAAATTGAATGAACTCTATTTTAGTTCTATCTTCTTCTCCTATAATAGAATAAGCTAAACGTTTTGCCGAATACGTTTTACCAACACCCGGAGCGCCTTGTAATATGACATTTTTCTTTGCTAACAACAGGTTTCTCAATTTGTTATACTCTTCTGATTTTATAAATACATTATCCAAAAAATTTGTTTCAGAATATTGAGGATTATGCATAGGATTTCCGCCACGTATTAATTGCATCAATATCTTATACTCGTCTTTTGTCAGTTTGAAAAACGAGCCGTTCTTATTCTTCAGGAATTCCATACCACTTAATTCCGGTATATCCTTTATAACTGAATAATCAACAGGATTCAATAAGCTTTCAGTCTTTTTGAAATATATTTTTTGTCCATCGGCAGATTTGGCTATTTCTGCAATAGCTACCACCTGTTTAACAGGAGTAGCTTCATAGCCAATAACAACATCTCCTTCTTTTGCATCAATAAAATTTTGGAACACCCTTCGTTGGTTACCACTATCATTATAAAGGGTATAGTCTTGTATTTCCCCAACCGGGGCTTTCGAAAAGCTCCATATCTTAGGACTTGCCACAAGCCACCAATATTGCTTTTGCGATTTATCTTCAAATAGTTTCTCCAAAGATTTCACATAATCCGGCTGCTTGGTTATATCGGTCAAAGTTTTTTGGACATTCTTACCTACTGTTTCCCATTCTCCGACATTCGTCCATTGCATTTTACGAACATTCTTAAAATCAGGAAAAGAATCATCAAAAGCATAGTCACTTTCCACAATACCACGCCCTATTATTTGATTCTGCCCCTTTTTGACTATAACAATATCACCCACTTGCATCTCATGAGTAAACTCCCATAATGCCAAACTATCATTTTTAAACGAAGATCCCCGGCTTGCCATATATATCCTGCAACTTAGTTGCCATTTCTTTCTTAGAAGAGTATTCCAAAAGGTTACCCATATCATCCCAACCAATACACATTATATTTTGAGATAAACATACATCCCACTTAGATGCATTTTTCTCCCGGAGCGTATAACCAAATCTTATGTTCCATATTTGAACTATCTAATTCATTCACAATATTTAGTAACTCCTCATAAAATTCGAAAAGGTCTTTTTCGCCTTTCTGTTCTATCAGGAACCTTTGCAAATCAGAAATTTTAGTTTTATTTGTGACAGACATTCCAAAACAACTAGCCAACTTAACCAACACACCACGCTTATATACAGGTATTAGAGTCTCATCTGAATATAAGAATGCTATTTTCCATTTGTAAGCATCACCTAACTCATCTATTTTCTCTATTGCTTCCAATTCACCTTTGCCTGCATGTTCTGCTATTTTAATTATTGTACTTCTGACAACAGCAAATGCTTCATCAGCAGTCTGCTTATCATATTTGTTGTACCAAGCGTACTTATCATTACTAACAATACGAGAATCACCCTTATTGGGTTTGTTTCTATATTCATAGATACCAAACTTATAAGAAGAGCCACCCCAAATAGAACCTAAATCATATGTTTTAGATTCAACCCAATAACAAAACGAATTCTGTCTTTCGAGATTTGTATATTGTGTAAGTGTCATTTCTACAAGATGCTCTTTTGGAAAAGCAGCTTGAAAATCTTGATATATCTGTCTTCTGTCAATCATACTCAAATAGTATTAGAACTTTTCTTCATTAATTCACCTTCCAATATCTTATTTTATCATGTCCAATTCTTTCAACAATATATCAAAATCACCCTACAACAGAACAAACACCTTTATAAAAACAAAATCACCTGCCCGTGAATTACTTTTTAAGTCACAAAGATACAGAATAGTTATTTTAATATAGTAAACACCTCTGTTTTTTTATTGAAATATACCTACTATCTATATTACACAGAATAATATTGTCGCTATTAATAATACTCATGCAATAAACCACTTTTGTTTATTACTTTAAAACCACATAAGCCACATTATGGGGATGTGCCGTTTGAGGTGCCGGATAATTGGGTGTGGACAACTTTGGGAGATATATTTACTTTGCAAGCCGGTAAGAATATTACAGCTAAAGACATATCTGAGAAACAAGATAAGACACATTGTTTCCCTTGTTATGGTGGTAATGGACTTAGAGGATACGTCAGTAGTTATAATAGAGAGGGACGCTTCCCGCTAATTGGAAGACAAGGAGCATTATGCGGTAATATAAATGAAGCCAATGGACGATTTTATGCTACCGAACATGCAGTTGTTGTTGATACATATTGTGATACTAATATTGATTAGGCTATTAATATATTGCTATATTTGAATTTAAATCAATACGCAACTTCGACGGCACAACCGGGATTATCTGTTGCTACAATCAATGAAGTCATGGTTCCTGTACCACCATTAAAAGAGCAACAAAGAATTTCTCAAAAATTGAATGACTGGTTTTGCCTGATTGACCAAATAGAGCAAGGGAAAGAGGATTTACAAACAACTATCAAACAAACTAAAAGCAGAATCCTCGACCTTGCCATTCACGGCAAACTCGTACCGCAAGATCCGAATGATGAGCCAGCCATTGAATTGTTGAAACGCATAAATCCCGACTTCACACCTTGTGATAACGGGCATTATACGCAGTTGCCTGATGGATGGACAATTGCACCCATGCAAATACTATGTTCGTTGATTGATGGTGATAAGCAAAATGGTATAGAACGAATAAATCTTGATGTCAAATATTTGCGTGGTGAGCGTGATGCCAAAACTTTGACTTCCGGCAAATATGTAGCTACAAAATCTCTTTTGATTTTAGTTGATGGAGAAAACTCGGGTGAAGTATTCAGAACTCCAATCGAAGGTTATCAAGGTAGCACTTTTAAACAGTTGTTTATCAACGAGAATATGAATAGCAGGTATGTATTACAAGTTATCAATTTGCATAGGAGGATATTACGAGAAAACAAGGTGGGTTCTGCTATTCCTCACTTGAACAAGAAACTATTCAAAGCGATAGAAGTGCCAATTCCACCTTACAAAGAGCAACAAAGGATTGTAGAGACTATAAATAAGGTTTTTATGTCTTTGGATTTGATAATGGAGAGCTTATAAACTCTCCATTATTTCATCTAATTGTGTAAATATTTCACGGGATGCATAAACTATTCGTTTTTGTTCAGCCTTTGGTGGTATGGGTATTTCTAATTTTGAGTATTCAGAAATCCAATATCGTTTATGAGTGTCACCTACCAATCTGGTAATGCTCATAAACATTGCCACATAATCAATTTCAATATCCTTGTGTATTTTTAGAATCTTCATTGCTGATGATTTTACCTTAAAGGGGAAATCAACTTTTTTTGAATCAGTTGTAAAATCATCAAAGATTATACAAGGAAGATTTGAGTATATACCAGCAGTCTCGTTGGTGTAACCAATAATAAATGATTTACCTGCTGTTAATACTGGTGTTAAATAGGAATCATCATAAGTTGTTGAGTTTACAATATAAGCGGTAGGTTGTTCATAATTTATAATTTGTTCAAGCCTGCAAACTGTCCATCCATCAGGCAACTGCGTATAATGCCCGTTATCACAAGGTGTGAAGCCGGGATTTATTCGCTTCAAGAGTTCAATGGCTGGCTCGTCATTCGGGTCTTGTGGTACCAACTTGCCATGAATAGCAAGGCCAAGAATTTTGCTTTTGGTTTGTTTGATGATGGTCTGTAAGTCGGCTTTGCCTTGTTCTATTTGGTCAATCAAAGCAAACCAATGTTCAATCTCGGCAACTATGCGTTGTTGCTCTGTTAAAGGTGGCAAATGGAAACCCCATCTGTTCTAAATTGTATTTTGGCAAACCTTCACGACCACTACCCGTAATCTTCATAGATTTAGCGAAGTATGAAGATAAAACTAACGCATGAAAATATTCAGGTTCAACTAAAACAGAACGCATAATACAAACGTGTTGGCTGACATTACCACAATTAAAATCAGCAGGAACTACGGCGCATCTTCCCAATGAACCACCAGTAATATTCAGCAACAAGTCGTTAGCAAGCACTTCCGTGCCTTTCATCTTCTGATGAACTTCTTCGGAAATATACTTGATGTCATCATAAACAAGTCTGTCATTATATACATTTTGCGAGCGGAAAAATGGAATCCCGTTCGCAGAATAGTTACTTCCCCTTGGTGTGCTACCAGAACCTATCTTTGAGCATATTTCTTCAATCGTTGTCCACATCCATGATTCCGGCACCTCAAACGGCACGTTCTCATAATGTGGCATATCAGAAGAAGCCATTCTCTTACTTTTCCTTATCTTCCCCTCCTTTATCAGACGTTCTTTCTCTTCCTTAATACGTTCAAGTAAAACAGATGCAGGTTCATCATTTGGATCTTGTGGGACAAGTTTTCCTCTAATAGCGAGGTCTAATATTTTCTGTCGTAGTTTCTTTGTATCCATTAGTCCTCGATATTTGCCATTAATTTTTGAAGTTCAGCCACCGCTTTACTTATGTTATCACTTTTCTCTTTGAGAATATCAATTAATTCTGATAATGAATAGTCTACTTCATCTCCACCCTGTTTTATCCAAGATACATCAAGGCTAGTCTTGTCACGAGTTATTATTTCATCACAAGTATATTTACGCCAACGCCCATTCGGATTATCCTCAGCATTATATGTTTCTACACGAGCATTTATATCCTCCGCATGATAACACGAAACGAAATCATCAAGATGATGCCTTTGCATTGGATTAGTAGCCAATGTATGCTTTACATCTGTACGATAATCATAAAACCAAATATCCTTCGTACTACTACCTTTTGTAAAGAATAACACATTAGCTTTTACACCTTGAGCATAAAATATACCTGTCGGCAAACGCAAAATAGTATGTAAATTAAAATTCCGAAAGTAGTTTCTTACGAATCACTTCTCCAGCGCCCCCCTTCAAACAGTACGTTATCAGGCAAAACAACCGCTGCACGTCCGCCTGTTTTGAGCGAAAGCATTATATGCTGTAAGAAATTCAATTGATTATTTTTCGTTTCAACATAAAAATCACTTCGATTAATGTCGACAGAACCAGAAGGACGGGTTCCAAAAGGCGGATTAGCAAGAATGACATTCACTAGTATATCAGGTTCTTTTTCTAAAGAGTCCTGACATATAATAGGGCTTCGGTCAGTACCAACACCATGAAGATACAAGTTCATCGAAGCTAATGTAACAACCAAAGGAGTATTATCCGAACCATGTAGAGCTTTATTCCGCAAAAAATCCCGTTTGCCTTTATCTTGTGATTGGTTTTTCATGTAGTCATAAGCTGCCAAAAGAAAACCACCGGTTCCACAAGCCGGGTCACAAACCGTTTCCCCAATTTGAGGACGAGTTACATCAACCATTGCCGATATAAGAGAACGAGGAGTAAAATACTGACCTGCACCACTCTTTTTATCTTGTCCATTCTTCTCTAAAATACTTTCATAAATAGCCCCCTTAACATCACCATCCATTATCAGCCATTGCTCCTCATTAATCATTGTTATGACCTTCTTCAAATATACAGGCTTATCTATTTTATTTTGAGCTTTCGTGTAGATAGTACCAATTAGATTATCCTGCTCACTCAGTATTTTCAATGTATTTTCATACTGAACTATCAAGTCAAGACCATCCAATTCTATCAGGTTTTCCCAACGATATCCTTCAGGTATGGCTGATTCTTCGTCAAGCAATTTAACGTTTTCATCATCCATTTTCAGAAATAACAAATAAGTCAGTTGGGTTATATAATCGGTAAATCCAATACCTTGCCCCGCTAACGTAGTGGCAAGTGTCCAGACCCTTTTTGGTCAGACCATTGCTCATTCGAATTTGATTTTGCCATATTAATTTTATGCTACTTTTCTATTATAAATTAAAAACTGAGATAATGAAACAATAGCCTCATTCACCGCTGCTATAGTACCAAACTTACGTATCATCTGAAGCGCTATTGTTTTATCATCTTCCTTTATTTCTTTTATTGTACAAGAACCATTCGCTACAATATAGTTCACAATCTGACGGATAGTATTCTTTTGAGCCTCAGTCATTGTACGCTGTATCTGCCCACACCACAATTCAAAACGTTGGGCAGCCATTGATGACAGGCTACGAAGTTCTCTCACCTGATGATAAGCATATCTGACTAACTGAATAATATTAGTCAATGCTTCTTTTTCTTCTTTCGTCCCAAAATGTACTACATTGGAAGGGTTAACAATAGAGTATGTATTCCATAATTGAGAAGGAGTAAACTTGTAATTCTCCATTTTCATCCGATTCTCCAAATCCTTAAGCATTGCATAAGTGATAGATTCTCCGTTATTGTTATAAATAATGCGTAAAGCCTCTATCTCATCTCTATGTTCATTTACATATTGTTCAAACGCCTGAGTCGTGTCGTGAGCTTCCTCTATGGAAAATCCTTTCTCAATCAATGTATCTTCACCGGGCATTAAAATTGTGACAAATCCGGCGTTCAGAATACACAGATATTCACGAGCATCGGGATGAATAGCGAGAGGACGCACCAAGCCTTTCCGTTCGTTATTCGGTTCGTTTATATTCACATATTCCGGCAACAGATTATTATCCAAAGCTTCATATATACGAGATGCCATATCCCGCATATCTGTACCAGCCAATCTTATAAACTCATTCCTCTGTTCTTCATTTGCCTTATTATGTATTCTTGACAGACGGCTAGCCAACAATCGCAGATGTTCATCCAGCAGTTCACCATGAGAGATACGCTCTAAAAGTTGCCTTAAAGACAACAATGTTTCAGCATTGCTTCCCGCTCCAGAAGTTGTTACATAATGCTCATGTTCTGTTACTCCCACCGCATCGACTAAGAAAAACAAATCTTTACTATGAGCATTTGGAGTAACATTACGCAGTTGCTCATCACCAATTGTACGTACTCCCCTACCTTTCATCTGAGTATAAAGAGAGTCAGACTCGACATCACGCATAAACATCACCACTTCCAAAGGCTTCACGTCTGTTCCAGTAGCAACCAAAGTCACAGTTACAGCAATGCGGAACTCCTTATCATTACGAAAATGACGTATCAATTCATTACTATCTCCAGCCGAATAAGTGATTTTCTGCACAAACGTATCATCTTCACGTCCAAAGACTTCCTTCGCTATTTTAACAATATTACTTGCATGAGCATCATTCAAAGCAAATATTAATGTCTTAGGTAAATAGTCAAAAATTAGGTTCTCTTTTGGGGATCATTAAACATTTTCTGTATAAACCGAATCTCTATATGTCTCTAAAATCAACTTTATTTGAGCAGGATTAATAATACTCCTATTCAGTTCCCGTCTTGTGTAAGTAGTCGTTTCCTGTGTTTCGATATTTTCAGTTTTACCCTGTATAGCGGGTTATTTTACGTACTTTATCCCCCTCGCGAATTGCACCGCCATCTTCGGTTACTTGTGTTTTAATACGGAACACCCTATAATCAACATTGACACCATCAACTATTGACTTTTCAAGAGTGTAGTTCACTATTAAGTTGTTATTAAAGAAGGCTAATGTTTCAACAGCAGGAGTAGCTGTTAACCCAATCATTTTTGCAGAACTAAAATATTCAAGCACACTTCGCCAACTACCATAAATAGAGCGATGGCACTCATCAATAATTATCAAATCAAAGTAATCCGGGGGCAAGTTAGGATGAACCGGCAAATTCATATTTCTAGTGCCGTCGACAACATAATCCGCTTCATTATCATCATCTATAAAATCGTCTCCGGACAATAAAGAAAATAAACGCTGTATAGTAGAGATAACAACATTGGCATCATTTGGGATTTTCGCGGTTTTCAATCTTTCTACCCCAAATATGGTATTAAACGGATCACCATTTTCTGTCAAACGGAATGTTCCAAATTCTCCTTCTGCCTGTTTTCCAAGATTATTACGGTCAACAAGAAACAAACCCTCTTCATTGAAGTGAAAGCCAACAAACGATAGGCAGCCAAACATGCGGTATAAGTCTTTCCCGCTCCCGTAGCCAAAACCATCAATGCACGATCATGCCCGCTACGAAAACTATTTTCTAATTTTGTTATCGCTTCATACTGGCAATCCCTTAATCCTTTCCTTTTAAGGTTGGGAGTCCTGCAAAATCATCTTTAAGCTCATAATTAGTTTACTATTTCTTTAGGAGAATGAATTTTATTCAAAGAAATATATTCAGAATCAACGTCACGGGTATCTCTGAATAACAGTTCCCTTCCATTTGACAAATAAACTAAAGGTAAAGGATTCATCCAAGCCTGACACCAATGAGGTACACCTCTAGTATATTTTTCAGCCTGGTCTGCCACAAATTCAGAATAAATTGACACAGATTCTTTCTTTGCTTCCAATACGCCAACAAGCTTTACCATTTAAAAAAAGTAAATAGTCAGCTTCACGATTACCTTTCAGCAAGCCTTCCTCGACTGCTATAGCAGATACTTCAGGAGAATAATGATTTCTATCAACTACTTCCCACCCCGCATCATTAAGCATACGGTCAATTATTATTCGAGCCTTTTCTTCCGGTTTCATGTGTGTGTCATTTTTTTGTAACTTCCGATAAGGCTATATTATCGGAAGTTACAAAAATAGGTAAAAATATAGAATATGAGAAAGAAATGGAGATTTTTTTGATACATCACAACACAATTTCTCTATAAAAGATTCTTTGCATATCAGTAATATTTGTCCAAACGTTTCCCATTCCCAAAATAAAGCCCTACTTTTGTGAAGAATATTTTCCCGTATATTAACGTATTAACAATAATATCTCACAAATAAAATAAACCCCTACAAGATGAAAGAAGAACCCGACAGCCTGTCTGTCCCCTACAATTTTGCCCGTTGCTTCAACGCTCAATGTCCACAAGCCCCCAAATGCCTGCGCCACATAGCTACACAACTTGATACAGCCGACAACCTATATATCACTATCATTAATCCGGCACGTTATCCTGCGGATGGGAATCAGTGCGAATGTTTCAAGACTGCTGTCAAAGTTCATGTGGCATGGGGACTAAAACGGTTGCTTGACAGAATCCCTTATGAAGATGCGGTCAGTATCAGAATACAAATGGTCGGACACTATGGAAAAACAGGATATTATCGGTTCTATCGCGGAGAACGAGGACTTATGCCTAAAGACCAAGCCTACATCAGACAACTATTCCGTAATAAAGGGATAAAAGAAGAACCAACTTACCAACGTTACACAGAAGAATATATTTGGTAAGTTGCTGTCATCTGTCACAGATTAGGAGTTAATAGTTTAGTAATGAACCGATAAGACTGTGACAGCAAGAGGTGACGGCAGGGTGACGGCATTTTGCCGTCACCTGGTTATTAGTCTTACAACATTGATAGAGTGTACCGCTACGCGTATGTTTGGAAGGTATTTCTTGCTTTTTCAGTATTCTTCCGAAAGAATTAACCCTCTTGACAGACATCGGGATTGAACTGCCTTTTTGAATATCTTCCATAATCTCCGCCGGAGACAACCACTCCCCTTCTTCAGGCTGTGCGGCACGAAAATAACGAAAAAA
>ENA-OQAB01001285-OQAB01001285.1-human-gut-metagenome-genome-assembly--contig:-NODE-1285-length-11988-cov-5.419020_pt1 | contig 11988 bp, 14 predicted proteins | sample MGYA00242490_ERZ504517 | MGnify/ENA primary metagenome ERZ504517 (study PRJEB26092, sample SAMD00036298) | human gut metagenome | host: Homo sapiens | study: EMG produced TPA metagenomics assembly of...
CTGCTTTTATTTGTTGGAGCTTTGTTTTTATGACAACATTAGCACCAACCAAAGCATTAGATGAAAGTATTAATGCCCAAGAACAAAGATTATTAGATTATGTTGAAAAGGGTATAGAAGTAGATGGACAAGTTATAAGTTGGAAAGTTGGTAGTGAAGAATACAACAATTTAAAAACCATCTTAGCAAGTCAACAAGTTAATTTAAGTGAAGAAAATGTCAACACAATCAAAGATTCAGCTAAAAATATTTTAGCTTATGCCAAATCACTACCAGCCGATACTCAAATGACACATGCTATTTTAACTCATGTTTTATCACTTGCTTCACCAGCCTTAGATATCTTTGGATTGAAAGCATACTATAATGCTGCTAAAGATATTTTAACAATTATGAGTGCTGATGGAGATGAAATCTATAAATTAGAAAATGTTTTAAAAGAAGCAACTCAAATCAAAGATCAAATGACAAAACCTACACAAGGAACAAAACTTGAACGTACTGGTGAAAACTTCACAAGTACATATACAATTATTGGTAGTTTAATGGTTGTGCTTGTTGGTGCTGGATTATTTGTTTTAAAGAAGAAAGAATTTATTGAATGCTAAAAGCAAAAATAAAGAACATAATGGTAAGCCTATTGCTTCCATTATGTTTTCTTGTTGTGGGGTATGGGATTTTAGGAGCATTGGCATTTCCTTATATAAGACCACTTCATTCGATATATGCTATGATATCGCAAAATCAAACCCCAGATTTTTTTAAAAGAAGCCAGACAGCTTTATAATCAGGAAAAACAATTACCTACAAGTGGAATGATAGACGCATCAACATTAACCAAAATGAAAATAACTGATCAATATGGAAAAATTGATATTGATTCAGTACAAATCCATGTTCCTTTAATCTATGGTGCAACGACAAAGTGTTTACATATGGGAGCAGGACAAAGGATTCAATCACAAATGCCAGGTTTTGATAAACCTGTTATGATTGGAGCACATACCATTCCTTATTTCAAAGATTTAATTAAGATGGAAAAAGGGGATACTATAAAAATAACAACATATTATGGGATTTTTGAATATAAAATGACAGGTTCAAAGATAGCAAAGGCAACTGATACACAGGCTTATGATTTATTACAGAATAAAGAACAATTGATTTTATTTACTTGTTATCCAGTGGAAGGATTAGGTGAGAAAGAAGATCGTTTCTTTGTTTATGCTGATAAGATAAGTGGACCAACAGTGGTAGGTGAAATCAAATGAAAAAAACAAATCATTTACTAGCATGCCTTTTTAGTTTCTTTATTGCTTTCTTTATGTTTTTAGGATTATTTGTGACAATCACAAAATTAACTTTAATGAATGAAAATTATCTTTTCAAAACACTAGAGAAAGTTGACTATTATCAGGCTATTGCCAATGAGCTCAATGAAGATTTTATGCAATCAGCGGGGGCTGCAGGATTTGAACCAGATATCTATAAGAATTTTGTCAGTAGCAAAGAAGTCAAAAAAATGTCTCAAGATTATATTCAAAATTTCTATACTCATAAACAAGCCTCTATCCATACTGATGCTTTTGAAAAACGATTATATGAATATTTACATGATTATGCTAAAAAACAAAATCTACAATTAACTCAACAAGATGAAGAAAGATTAAATCAGTATATTCAAATAAATGTTAAAGGTTATCAACAATATCTTTCATTTCCTTTTATGCAATATTTGATAATGGCTTTTGATATGCTTGATCAAGTCATTCCTTTTATTTTAATAGCGTGTTTAATAATTGTATTATTTGCGATTGTGTTTTTATATCTATTAAAGTTAAAAGGGAAGTGGAAAGCGGTTTATATAAGTAGTATTTGTTTTGGCAGTGCATTTATGATAACCGGAATACCTTTGTTTATTTTATTAGGTCAATATATTGAACACATTCATTTATCTCCGAAGCTTATTATTTGTTTATTGTGCAATATTTAAAAGGTTATTTAAATAGTTTGTTGTTGTGTGGTGGATTGTTGTTTATTATTGGGATTCTTGTTGTATTATTCCAAAAAAAAGGGAAGAATAACTAACTAAAGTTCATTCTTCCTTTCTTTATGTATGAGAAATTTTATCTAAAGTAGAAAAGTCCTATAAAAATTTGTAGAAGTATGCTATAATACAAACGTTAGATTAGAAGTCGGGAGAAAAATATGATTGGTTATTATAATTATACGGTTATATTGACGTATTTAAGTCTGATTAGTGCCTTATTTGGGACACATTTGGCTTTTAGAGGAGAACCTGTTGGCGCTTTAATTTGCCTTCTTTTATGTGGGGCATTTGATTCCTTTGATGGAATGGTTGCTCGTACAAAAAAAGGTAGAACAGAAGAAGAAAAGAAATTTGGAATCCAAATTGATTCCCTTGTAGATATGTTTAGTTTTGGGATTTTTCCAGCTATTATTGGATATACAATGGGACTTAATGGATGGCTATGGTTCGCTATTTTTGCCTTATATGCAATTTGTGCTGTAAGTCGACTTGGATATTTTAATGTTGCCGAAGAAATGAGACAAAAAGAAACAACTGAAAAAGAAAATATTATCAAGGATTACCAGTAACAAGTTCTTCTTTGATCTTTCCTGCGGTTTATTTATTAAAAGCAGCTGTTGGACTTGGAACAATGCAAGGAATTTATGGAATTATGATGTTAGTGGTTGCTCTTGCTTTTGTAATTGATTTTAAAGTGATTAAACCTGGATTAAAGGGTATTTTAGCAATGGGTGTTGTTGGTGTATTTATTTTTATAGGATTGATATTATTGTAATGAAAATCTATGATCGTCAAGGTCAAGAAATTATTGTTGACCAAAGTCAAAACAATTTATTAAAATTGCTATATAGTCATGTATTAGGAAGATGCGCACTGAAAGTGTTAACCCTTCCTTTTATTACTCATATTGGTGGTATGTATATGAATAGTTCTTTATCTAAGCATAAGATTGCTTCATTTATTGAACATAATCATATAGATATGAGTCAATATGTTAAACAAGACTATCATAGTTATAACGATTTTTTTACGAGAAAAATTATACCAGAAAAAAGACCTATTGAAATGCAGGAAGATCAATTGATTGCTCCTGCTGATTCTAAATTAACATATTATCCTATTAGAGAAGATACTCATTTATTGATTAAAGATTCTCTTTATTCGTTATCTGATTTATTACAAGATGAAACATTAGCAAAAGAATATCATGGTGGAGATTGTCTGATTTTCCGTTTAACAGTTGATGATTATCATCGTTATTGTTTTATTGATGATGGTGATTTAGAAGGAGAACACTATATTCCAGGTAAGTTTCATACTGTTAATCCAATTGCCAATGATTATTATCCTATATATAAACAAAATGCTCGTTCTTATTCATTATTACATACTAAAAATTTTGATGATGTGATTTATATGGAAGTTGGAGCAATGATGGTTGGTAAGATTGTCAATCATCCAATAAAAGCTTTAAAAAGGTGAAGAAAAAGGTTATTTTGAATTTGGTGGTTCAACAATTGTTGTGTTATTTAAAAAAGGCATTGTTCAACTTGACCAAGATATTATTGAAAATTCTAAGACTCATCATGAAACAAGAGTTCTGATGGGTGAAAAAATTAGGTGTCAAACAAAAGAGTATGTGTTAAAATAGCAACGCAGGAAATATGAGGAGGAAAGTAAGATGTCAAAAGTTATAGCAGTTACAAATCAAAAGGGTGGTGTAGGAAAGACAACAACAAGTGTCAATTTAAGTGCTGCACTCGCATATATGGGAAAAAAAGTGCTATTAATTGATATTGATCCTCAAGCAAATGCCACTCAAGGTATTGGTGTTGATCGTTCAGAATTAGACTTAACTGTTTATGACGCTATTACTCAAAATACGCCACTTAAAGATATTATTATTTCTACAGATGTAGAAGGATTATCAATTGTTCCAGCGAATATTGATTTAGCTGGAGTTGAAATTGAACTTTCTCAAGTGAAATCAGGAAGGGAACAAAGATTAAAAAATGCTTTGATTGCTGAAAAGGATAAATATGATTTTGTGATTATTGATTGTCCACCAGCATTGGGGTTATTAAATACAAATGCTTTAACAGCTTCAGATGCTGTTTTAATACCAGTTCAATGTGAATATTATGCCTTAGAGGGATTGACTCAATTATTAAATACAATCTTATTAACTCAAAAAGTCTTTAATGAAGATTTAACAATTGAAGGTGTTTTATTAACAATGTTAGATTCTCGTACAAATTTAGGAATTGAAGTTTCACAAGAAGTTAGAAAATACTTTAGAGAAAAGGTATATGATGTTGTGATTCCAAGAAATATTAAATTATCAGAAGCACCTTCTGAAGGATTGAATATTTTTGATTATGATAAGACATCTGAAGGTGCAAAAGCATATGCGAAATTAGCTAAGGAAGTGGTGAGACGAAATGGCAACTAGTAAGAAAAGTAAAAAATTAGGAAAAGGATTAGATGCTATCTTTGGTGATGCTTCTCAAGGTGGAGATTTACAATCAGTTATTAATGCAATTGAGAAAAAAGCACCATCACTTAATCATGTTGAAGTGCCATTAAAAGATATTCGTCCTAACCCTTATCAACCAAGAAAACATTTTGATGAAGAAAAGTTGAATGAATTAGCACAATCTATAAAAGAACATGGAATTTTTCAACCAATTATCTTAAAAGAATCTGTTCAAGGTTATGAGATTGTAGCTGGAGAAAGACGTTATCGTGCTGCTTCAATTGTTGGTTTAGAGAATGTTCCAGCGATTATTGTTGATTTTACTGATCAGCAAATGATGGAAATTGCTTTATTAGAGAATATTCAAAGAGAAGATTTAAATGCGATTGAAGAAGCTCAAGCTTATGCAACAATGATGAAAAAGCTTAATTTAACACAAGAGGAACTTGCAAAGCGTGTGGGAAAATCTAGAGCACATATTGCGAATACGGTAAGACTTTTGAAAATGCCTAAGAAGCTTCAAAATTATGTTTTAGATGGTGAATTAACAATGGGACATATTAAACCATTGATTACAATAGATGAAGATAAAGCTTTAGAAGTTGCTCAAAAAGCAATTGCTCAACAATTATCAGTAAGAGAAGTTGAAGATATTGTTAAGGGAATTAAATTACAGGCAGCAAGAAAAGCTAAACCTAAAGAAGTGAAACCTAAGGAATATGTTTATGTTGAAGGTTTATTAAGAAAAAATATCGTACAAAGATTAAAGTTGATGATAATGCTATTACGATTAAATATAGTGATACAAAAGATTTAAACAGAATCCTAGAATTAATGGGTGTTATTGAGGAAGAACTCTAGAGTTCTTCTTTTTGCTAAGGAGGAATTTATGAAGAAATCAACAAATTTATTAGAAGGACCAATCTTTCAAACCTTGATGAAATTAGCTTTACCAATCATGGGGACTTCTTTAATACAAATGGCTTATAATTTAATAGATATGATCTGGATAGGGAAATTAGGAGCAAGTGCAGTGGCAGCAGTGGGAAGTGCTGGTATGTATATGTGGCTATCTAATGGCATTAGTGCACTAGCAAGAATGGGTGGACAAGTTTGTGTTGGACAATCGCTTGGTTCTCATCAAAAGCAAGAAGCTACGAATTATGCCGGAGCAACTATTCAGCTAGGAATTTTATTTGGAATTATTTTTGGTTTGGTGACATTTTTGTTTTATCAGCCAATGATTGGTTTTTTTCATTTGACTTCTAAGGAAGTTATTCATCAGGCTGAAATTTATTTGATTGTGACATGTGGATTTGTAGTGATTAACTTTTTAAATCAGATATATACAAGTTTAATGACCGCGATTGGAAATAGTCATCATCCCTTTATTGCCACAACCATTGGTTTGATTTTAAATATTTTCTTAGATCCGCTCTTTATTTTTGCTTTTGAAATGGGAGTCTTAGGAGCTGCTGTAGCAACTGTTATTTCACAAATCATAGTTTTACTTATGATGATTTATTATGCTAAAAAAGATACTTTGTTATTTGATGAAGTAAAATTAAAAAAGAAATATACAAAACCTGTTTTTTCAAGAATATTAAAGATTGGTTTACCAACGGGTTTACAAAGTCTATGTTTTACTTTCATTTCAATGGTTATAGCAAGATTTATTGCAGGTTATGGTGATGTAGCTATTGCGGTACAAAAAGTAGGGTCACAAATTGAATCTATTTCTTGGATGAGTGCAGATGGTTTTGGGAGTGCATTAAATGCTTTTGTTGCACAAAACTATGGAGCGAACAATATTGAACGTGTGAAAAAGGGAACATATTCAGCTTTAAAGACATGTGTTCTTTGGGGAATCTTTACAACTTGTGTTTTGTATTTCTTTCCGCAATTTATTTTCCAAATATTTATTAGTGAAAAGGATGTTATTCCTTTAGGGGTAGATTATTTACAGATTCTTGCTTTATCACAATTATTTATGTGTATTGAAAGTACGCTTGCTGGAACTTTAAATGGTCTAGGGAAAACCTTTATTCCATCGTTTATTTCTGTAACATTAACAGCTGCAAGGATTCCATTGGTAATGATTTTATCAGCAACGGCATTAGGTTTAAATGGAATTTGGTGGTCTATTTCTTTATCAAGTATTTTAAAAGGTGTTGTGATTACGATTTGTTTTATATTTGTTATAAAAAAGCTTACAAAAAAACCTATAGAATATGAACCGCCCCTGTCAAGTAGACAGGTGAAATAATTAAAATTATTATTGAAGTTGTCGATAAGACAACTTCATTTTTTTATGTAGCTAATATTGTGCTGTTTGTATAGTGTTCTCTTTTATATTTTATTATTCTTTTATTTTCAGGTATTGGATATTGATTTGGTGTTTGTAAAGAGAATGCCTCACTTCTAACTTCATATGGTGTCTTAACTCCAAATCTTCTCTGATATCTTTCATACATGTAATAATGAATCCAATCATTAATAGCTTTGATAAGTTCATCTTTTGTATTGTAATGTTTTCCGTAATGATACATCTCACATTTCATGATTCCCCAAAACCCTTCCATTGGTCCATTATCTATGCAACAGTGAACTCTTGACATACTTTGTGTCATACCATGTCCCTTAAGCATGTTTATAAACGCTGGACTTGTATATTGAAAACCTCCATCACTGTGGAATAAAGGATGTACATTAGGATTATCTTTAACCGCCTTATCAAATGTGTTAAAGACAAGTATGTTATTATTGTGATCACCAACTTCATAACCGACAACCGTTCTATCATAAAGATCAAGAAAGGCGCTTAGATATAGCTTATATTCATTATGTGGCCCATACTTGAATTCAGTGACATCAGTAATCCATTTTTCATTTGGTTTTGATGCATTGAAATCTCTGTTAAGATTATTCTTAGCTGTGTTGTTGTTTTTTCTGACTGTGCAGCTTCTTCGTTTAGGGCGAATAATACTATGAATGCCTAGTATTCTCATAATCTTATAAATACGCTTATCACTGTAATTTTTATGATGATCTCTATTTATTCTATCCGCCATCATACGATATCCTAGTAATCCGTTATACTTCTTATGATATTCTTTGATTAATTCAGCTATTTCTTCATTTTCCTTATCTATCACACTTTTTTTATGATGTTGCCATTTATAGTAGTTTGCTCGTTTGACACCTAGTATTCTGCACATGAGTGATATATTTGGTATGTTTGCTTTATCTATCTCTTCTTCGCTGATTTCTTTGATTGTTTCATATTCAGCTTCATATTTGCTTGTTCGATAGACCTCCTCCTTTCGATCTCTTCTAACTTTTTTAGAAGCTTAAGCTCCAGTTGTGCCATTTCAAGTTCATGTTCCTTCTGCTTAAGCTGACGTTTTAATAATGTAACTTCATCAACTTCTTCGTCACCCTTACGACAGCCACGCTTATCACCTAAACCATCTTCTCCTTTTTCCTTATACTTCTTAACCCAGTTAAAAACATTAGCGTAAGTTGTTTCAAATAGCTTAGCTGTTGTCTTATAATCCATATCATGTTCAAGACAGTACTTTACAATTTCAATACGTTCTTCCTTATTGACTTTTCTGCTTTTTGCCATATAGATATCTTCTCCTCCAGGAATATAATCTTTTAGTTCTATATGACTATTATACAATTTTACCCAATTTTTTATAGGACTAGATGATGGAATATGATATTTTATTGCCAAATCATCATATGATCCTCCACCATTGAGATAATCTAATACGACCTGTTTTTTAAAATTCTTTGTATAAGATGCATTTGCATGAGATATATCAAATGCACTTTCACCAAATGCATTATATTTTTTTACCCAGCTACTCACTATATTAGCTGCTGTATTTATTTCTTTGGCTAAAAAGATGGTTGATCCTTCACCCTCTAAATATCTTTTGACAATACTTAATTTTAATTCTTTTGAATATTTATTTTTTCTTCCCAATATAAAAACCTCCCATATCAGTGTTTAATTATTTACACTGTCTACTGGGAGGTTATCATATCATTTTCATAGTTTTTTATTCTTTTACCATATTAACTACACTACGTACCATTGCTCCAGTGGCAGCTGTTCCATCATTATCAGCAGTACCAGCAATATCTAAGTGAATCCATTTTGTTCCTTCTTCTACAAAAGCTTCTAAGAAGTTAGCAGCAACACTTGCTCCAGCACCTGCTTTACCAACTGAATTTTTAAAATCTGCACTATGTGATTTAAGTTTTGCAAAATATTCTTCATCGATTGGTAAACGCCAACCTTTTTCATCACTTTCTTTCATAGCCTTATCAAATTCTTGATAATATTCATCATTATTAGAGAATACTCCTGTATAGATATCACCTAATGCTGAAACACATGCCCCTGTTAAAGTAGCTAAATCAATAAGTTGTGTAGCTCCTAATTGTTGAGCATATGTAATTGCATCACATAGAATAAGTCTTCCTTCAGCATCTGTACTAATAATTTCTACTGTTTTTCCTGATAATGTTGTAATAACATCTTGTGGTTTATAAGCTTTTCCACTGACTAAGTTTTCTGTTGTTGGAATAATGCCATATACATTAGCTTTAGCTTTTAATGCACCTAAAGTTTTCATAACTCCTAATACATCTGCACCACCACACATATCATATTTCATACCAAGACTATTTCCTTTTAAATTATATCCACCTGAATCAAATGTTAATCCTTTTCCTATTACAGCTGTATATGGAGTATCTGCATTTGTATATTTTAAACAAATCATATAAGCTGGTATATGACTACCTAAGTTTACTGATAAAATACCTCCAGCTTTCATTTCTTCTAAAGCTTTTTTATCTAAGATTGTACATTCCATTCCATACTCATCTGCTAATGCTTTTGCTTCTTCAACTAAATGAACAGGTGTCATTAGATTAGATGGTGTATCAGCTAATCTTCTAGCATAGTTGATTCCTTCTCCATAAGCTATTGCTTCATCTATATCTTTTTGTATATCTTCATCACTAATCATTTGTACATCAACAATATTTTTGAAATCATGTCCAATAACATGTTCTTGATATTGTGAAATCATATGACTTTCAATAAATAATCTTGTGATTTGATGGATATTTATTTCATCTGTACATGCTTGTTTAACTATAAAGTTCATTGGTTCTTTTATTTTTTTAGATACTGTTTCAAATGCTTTTCTTAGTTTCATTGTTGTGATTTCTTTTGAATCACCTAATCCAATAAAAGAATAGATGGAAAAGGTAATTTCCTAATGTATGTATTTGTGTTATTTGATTATATTCTTTATTAACAATTGTATTTAAATTCAAAACCTAATTTCTCAATTATTTCATTACAAATATCTTGATCTTTATAAATTGGATAAATTCTACTTTCCTTATATTCATTTAATTCACTATATTTTATCTGTTTCATCTTTCTTTCCTCCATTTATATATATCCTATCACTTTTTTAACAAGATAAAAATAGAAAAATGGTACTTATCCATTTTTCTCATAAACGACTTTTCCATCTTTAATTGTCTTTATAATTTCAATATCTTTAATATGTTTTTTATCTACCTTCAAAGGATTATCACTTAAAATAATCATATCTGCCTTTTTACCAACTGATAAGCTTCCTTTATCTTTTTCTTCATGATATTGATAAGCTGCATGAACTGTTAATGCTTTTAATGCTTCAATTGGTTCAATACATTCTTCTTTTCCTAAGGTTTTTCCATTGATTGTTTGTCGGTTAACAGCTATTTGAATTGTTTCTAACATATTTGGTTCTATTACTGGTGCATCTTGATGCATTGTAAATGGTAAATGATATTTTAATGCTGAATGAAGGGGACTAATTGTTTGTGCTCTTTCTTTTCCTAATTGTCTTAAATGAATATCTCCAAAATAATAACATGTGCTAGGAAAAATGAAGGAATCATTTTTAGTTCTTTAATTCTTTGCATTTGTGATTCTCTCATCATTTGAGCATGTATAATAACTGGTCTAATATCTTGTGAACATACTTGACTATATTGATTGATATAATGTTCAATGGCTTGATCACCATTACAATGTGCTAAAACTTGCATATCCTCTTTGATTGCTTGTTGGAGATTATTTTTTATTTGTTCATCATTTAATGTTGGATATCCATATGTACCATCTACATAAGAAGCAATTGTCCATGCTGTTTTATTTTGTGGTGAACCATCTAAAAACATTTTATATCCACCAATTTTAAAATGATGATGATATTGTTTTTTATAATCTTTAAAGACTTCTTTAAATTGAACAGCATCATATCCTAAATATCCTACAACATCTAAGAAAAAATCATCTGTATCAACTAACATTTGATAAATATCTTTTAATTCATCAACAATCATTCCATCTTGAATCGTTGTTATTCCATAGCTTGCATATTTTTCCTGTGCTTTTGTATAAGCCTCTTTTAACTCATCTAATGATTTCATTGGAATCTTTTGGACATATGAAGTATAAGCATTTTCTTCTAAAAACCCAGTCATATAATTAATTTTTCCACCTACTGGTGAAATTGTCTTTTCATTAATATTTAATGCTTGTAATGCTGGTGTATTCATAACTCCACAATGTCCTGTATAATGTTGTATACAAATAGGTATTGTTGATGAAACAGCATCTAATTCTTGTTTTGTTATATGTCTTTTTTCTTTTAAATTTTCTTGATTATATCCTTTACAATTAATAAATTGATTTTCTTTTATTTTATTTGCTTTTATATATTCTAAAATACATTTTTGAATATCTTCAATAGTTTGACAATCATCTAATGCCACTTGTAATAAACCCATTGCATATCCACTTAAATGACTATGTGCATCTATAAACGATGGCATTAAAGTATGTCCTTTTAAATCAATAACCAACATATCTTCTTGATATAAATCATCATATTCTCCAACACTTATAATTCTTCCATTTTCTTCTACTAATGCATTTCCTTGGTTTTCATCCATTGTTATGATTGTTCCATTTGTATATATTGTTTTCATAATATTGCCTCCACAAACTTATTATCTTCCTCATTTATGAATGCAATATTAAAATAACCAATCAAACAACAAAGACTTTGTCTTTATATCTTTTGTAGATTCACAATAATTGACTTTCAATTCTCCTTCAAGTGTTTTTCCTTTTCCCTTCCCAATGACTATTTTATAGATTCCTTGTTTAAAACTAGCTTGATAATCTTTTTGATGATCAGCTAAAACTTGATCCTTATTATCAACTCCTTTAACCCATTCTTTATAATCTTCTAATAAATTATTTTTTTATATCATACATTTCTTGAATATCACTTTCTTGATTAGAATTTGCTATTATTTTATATTTTGGTTCATGACTTTTTGGCTTGAACACTTACACAATAACTATTCCTGC